>Ga0073934_10006396_pt1 | contig 17234 bp, 20 predicted proteins | sample LarsenN4metaG_FD_76834 | JGI IMG/M metagenome (GOLD analysis project Ga0073934, IMG submission 76834) | Hot spring sediment bacterial and archeal communities from British Columbia, Canada, to study Microbial Dark Matter (Phase II) - Larsen... ... | reverse complement strand
GTCAGGTGACGTGTTGGACAGCAGAAACTGGAAACCTCCTTGCCACATCGGGGCTCACCTCGTCCAATATGGGCCCTGGAAGCGGGGTTACTCAGCGAAGGCAAGTTATTTTGGACAGCAATGGGACATTCTACTTTTCAGTGCACCTCCGTGGGCGGCCGCGGAGTCCACTGCACCCACGCCTCGCTCCCACACGGCGTCCCCCCGTTTACACTGTACCCCAGCGCCTGCACCTTCCTTCGCGTCATCAGCGCATTCACCGACTCCACCCAGTCCTTGGGTCCGCGCACAGGGCCGGGCTGGAGCCGCGCCTCCTTCCCCTCTCACTCCCGCAGACTCGACCAGAGCCAGTCCTCCGCCCGCGCCACCAGCCCCGAGCGCAGCGCCCACCCGTTGCCTTGCGACCGCAACGGGTCCCCGGTTCGACGTACCGCAGGACCGTCCACAGATGCTCATCTTGCTGAACGGGGAACGCCTTGAAGCGGCCCTGCCACAGGTGGCCGCTGGAGTGATAGTGCCGATGATAACGTCGCACCTGCGCCGTCAGGAGTCACTGCACGACGCGGCTGAGGTCGCCATCCTGCCAGGCCAGAGCGCGAGATGAAAATGATTGGGCATCGGACAATTGGCCAGCCCTCGCATCCGCACCCGCTCCGTCGCCTCCCGGAGCAGCTCGCAAAACACCGCAGAGTCCTCCGGCCTCCGACACACCTCAGCGCGGGCATTCCACCGGTTGATCACGTGGTAACAGAGCCCGCCGACGGAGGCCCGAGCGGCGCGTGGCATGCCGGGAGACGAGCCGAGCAGACAGAGCTGGTCAACAGAATAGTCGAATGTCCTCTTTTCGCCCCCGCGCGATGCTGTGCTATACGACAGGTAGCTTCTATCGTCCACTCCATCACTTCTGCTCAGGAATCTTTCGCGTCGCTCCGATGCTGTCGAGGCCAGCCTGCGCGCAGGCGTCGTCTAAGTGCGCGCCCGGCGCCCCGCCCACACCGATCCCACCGACGACCTCACCGCCGACCTCGATCGGCAGCCCGCCGCCCAGAATCAGGATGTGCTCATTCATGTCGCGAAGCCCCTGGAGTGCGGGGTTCTTGGTGAGCAGCTCGGCGAACTCGCTCGTGGGCCGGCGCAGGCTCGCCGCGGTGTAGGCCTTCTTCCGGCTGCTGTCGATGGTGTGCGGTCCAGCGCCGTCCCCGCGGAGTTGGGCCCTCAGCACGCCCGCCCGGTCCACCACGGCCACGCTCACGCGATAGCCGTCCTTCGTGCATTTCTCCAGCGCGGCCTGGGCCGCTTTGCTCGCCAGGGCCAACGGCAGGACGCCCTCCCGGGGCAGCTCCTCGGCGAGCGCTGGAACCGCCACCATCCCGAGAGCCAGCGCCATCACTCCCGCGCATCTCATGCCGTCCTCCTTTCGGTCCAGTCTATTCATGGCAAGCGCCGCCTGTCACCGCTACCGAATGCGGGCAACAAGTAGCAAGGGGGTGCGGCAATGTCAACCGCGGATCTCCGGTCGGTCCCCCGTACCTGCCGTGTAACGTTCCCTTATCTCCGGGACAGACCGGATAGCGGGAGGCGCCCTTCCATGAAACGTGTGTTCGTCGCCATTCAGCTCCTTGCCCTGTTCACCCTGGCTGCTCTGGTGGCGGGGACGGCCGGTGCCCAGCAGAACGGCACGTCGCAACGCATCGGCCGAAACATCCGGCTCGACCCGCGCTTCGACCACGTGGTTCCTCTCGATGCCCGCCTCGAGCAGATCGCCGACATGTTGCGCCAGATCGGCTACGACGAGCGGGTGCACAAGGAAGAGAGCATGGCCAAGCTCGGCATGGCGCGGTTTGCGTGACGGGATCCTTTCAGACGGAACCTCGAAGGTGCGCTTCGAATCTCCGATCGATTGGGCAATCAGTCAATGACCGTGACCTCAGAGCGCGGCTGTACGCACATGCTGAGACCCGGACCCTCCCACGGACACAGTCGTGACCCCTCGTACCGATAGCCGCCTTGGACCGGGTCGTTGGCGAGCAGGAGCGGCGTGTCGAGATCCAAGACCTCGAACCCGCCGAGGCCGAGCACGAGGCTGAAGGAACAGCCCATCGCCACACGGCTCTCCACCATCCCACCGATCATGAGCCGGAGGCCGGAGGCGCGCGTATAGGCCGCCATGTCCATCGAATGCACGATACCGCTCTTCATGATCTTGATGTTGATGAAATCCGCCGCTTGCAGGCGCACCAGGGTTTTGACATCCTCGAGCGATCGAGCCGATTCATCGGCCGCGATCGGAATCCCCGTGTCCCGCCGCAGCGCCGCGAGGCTGTCCAGGTCCTCACGTGCCGTCGGCTGCTCCAGCAGGACGAGTTGCCCCCCGAAGCCCTGCACGCCCTTCGCAAACGCTTGGCATTGCTCACGCGTGTAGCCCTGATTCCCGTCCCCGAGGAAGGCCACGCCGGGGCAGGCGCGATGGACCGCTTCGAGTCGCCGGATGTCGCCCTCCACGTCGCGGCCGATTTTCATCTTGAGCAAACGAAATCCTCGCTCGTACCATCTGCGCGAGAGGGCCACGGTGCGATCCAGGTCGGCAATGGGAATCGTGATATCCGTCTCATGCTCGCGGATCTCCGCCCCGCCCCAGAGCCCCCAGAGCGGGATTGCCGCGGCGCGAGCCAGCGCATCCACCAGGGCCGTCTCGAGGCCGCACCGCGCCGCCGGGTGCGAGGGCGCCACCTCCTGTAAGAGATGCGCCAGCCGGCGGTACCCGGTGGCGGGCTGCCCGACCAGCGCCTGGCCCATTTGGCTAGCCGCCTCGAGACTGGCCGCGCGGCCTTCCCCGCCCACCTCCGGGAACGGCGCCATCTCGCCGTACCCGGAAGCGCCGCCCCTGAGCGTGATCCGGACAAACGCGTTCTGCGCGGTGGTGCGCGCCCCCGTGGCCACCACGAACGGATCGGTGAGGGGCAGGTCAACGGACCAGAGCTCCACGCGCCTGACACTCAGTGGATCAGGATGAATTGCGGCCTCCTCGTCACGCGTTGACTGGTCTGAGTGGTTTGAATGGGGCGGAGGCCCGGTTTCTCAGGCACTGGTTCGACGGACGGGTGGGGGTGCAAGCGCGGGCGCGCGGGATCGGGGAAGAAGCCGGCAGAGAGCACACTCGACTGAACGAAAGGGGGGACCAACGGAACCCTAGGCGGCCGTATCGTAATCCTGATCCTGGGACTCGGCGTCTTCAGCCGACTCCCCCGGGGACTCCTCGAAAGTGGCGACCACAGCCGCGCCCCAGGTGAAGATCATCAGGCCAATCAGGAGCATCACCGCAAGCATCGGCCTTCCCTGCTCAATCTCCACACGCGGTCATTATAGACCCGCCTTCTTCTCGATACCAGGGGTCCGGCTCGTCGTGACGCACGACCCGGAGCTAGCGCTGTGCGCCCATCCAGATCTCGCGCAAGCGCTGCACGAGACGATCCGGTTCCTGTCGCAAGCTATCCAGAAGCCCGAGGTCGGGGTCGCTCGTGATACCGGGATCCAGCCGATGGGCGTGCGCGAACGCCTGCATCAGCACCATGCGCTGTTCCAGATAGCCCGGCGCCTGCGCAATGCGAAAGGCCGTGACCGCGGCCAACTGCTCGAGCGCCTGCCGACTAGCCTCATTCATGGTCCGACACGTTCGCCCTTCCCCAAACGGCCCCGGCTACTGTGGCTACTGTCCGGGCGAGGCTTCGGCTGCTGAGGGCTGACTGACGAACTGCTTCCGGTAGTTCACCACCTTCGCAAGATAGCGGCGCGTTTCCTCATAGGGCAGCCTGGCCCGGAGCGCATCGTACAAGGCGCCGGGATGGAGCCGATTGATCTCGTTGATGGCCGCGGTCTGGTCCTTGGAGAACGTCCGCAGCACGTTGCCGGAGCCGGTATTGTACGCGGCGATGACACAGTATTCGCGGGAGACGGAATCGGCTACTTCCTCGAGCTGATTGTACGTCAACACATTGAGGAAGGCGCTACCCAGTTCGATGTTGTTCTTGGCATCGAACAGGTAGTCCCGGGAGGGGATCGCATCCGCGCCCTTGGCCCGCCGGTAGGCTTCGCGCCCGCCGCTGGTCGGCACAAGTTGCATGAGCCCATAAGCGGGCGCGGAGCTCACGGCGAAGGGGTTGAAGTTGCTCTCCGTGCGGATGATCGCGAACACGAGGCTGGGGCTGACCTTGTACTGACCGGCAAACCTGGTCACAGCCGGGCGGTACTTCTCCGCCTGCTTGTGCTCGAAATTGGGCACCATTTTCATGGTCACGTACCACGCCGGCTTCCGGCTCTCGCCGACCTCCACCGTGCGTGTGCCGGCCTGCTTCTCCATGAGGGAGGCCGCAAACCGCTCCGCCTGCTCAGGAGTCCGCACCGGCTTCCCCTGCTGATCCAGGACCAGCCCGAGCAGATAGGGCTCCTGATCGCCGGTCAGCGCGACGCTCTTGTCCGAAAAGAGATCCACGGCACGCGGGTCATCCGGCGTGAGGAGCGTGGTGACGATCGCGTTCTTGAGGCTGCCGGCCGGGTCCTTGTCGTCCAGCGTTTCGACCGTGACTTCGCCGGCGTCGAAATCCACGATCGCGCGGCTCCGGTAGTTCTGCGTGTACTTGATGTACTTCGTGCGCTCGGGGAGCTTGACTTCTTTGTTGCCCCACGTCCGCTTGACGTTGCCGGTCAGCGCCGCCATGAGGGCCTCAAAATCTCGCTGGGCAGTGCGCAGATCGCGCAGGAGCGCCTCGGGGTCGCGCGTGTACGCCTCGGCCCGCCTCTTCAGCACTTCTTCCGGGTCCTTGCTCTCGACGACATCCACCACCGTCTTGACGGTCTTGCTGCTGACTGCCCGTTCGGCCGTGGTGAGAATCCGCTCGGTGGTCTCGCACCCATTGACGAGGCCCAGCGGCGCGAAGGCGACCACCAGGAAAATCCATTTCAGCGTCTTCCTCACCTCTGCATCCTCCCTCCTTACACTACACTTCCTTCGCGAGATGGAGATACCGCTGGTACGGGAGCAGCGTCCAGGTCTCCGCCGAGAGCGCGCCGAGGGATAAGCTGATCATCGCGACCTTGGCCGCTTCCTCCTCGTTCGCCGCCTCGTAGAGGTCCAGGAAATCATGGGGACCAAGGACCAGGAAATGTGAAAGCCAGTGAACGCCGGGGCACCTGGCCTTGACCTTGTTCATCCATTGCTTGCCGCGCTCCTCTCGGACTCGGGGATCACGCGCCTCATCCGGCGCCAGCTTCGTCAGTAGAGCGAATGTCGCCATGGCGTCCTCCTTCCACGCTTCTACGCGTGCGCGATGCTGCACGCCTGCGGCCGCAGCATGCCCGCTTTTTTTTTAATGCTACGCCAAACGGGTACCAATGCCAAGGGACCTCACTGGATGCCAGGCGAGGAATCCACAGCGCAGTGTGCGAGGGCGGTAGAAGGTCCGCAAGGAGGGGCAGCCCGTGCTAAACGGAGAAATTCGGGCGGGTCTGACGGTGGTCGGGACCGTCCGACTCACGGGGTGTCGAGGATCGTGCGTGCCATGCGCGCCAAACGACCGGGGGTCAGGGGTTTCTGTAGGAAGAACGAGGCGTCGATTCCGCGCAGGCCGATCGTCTCAATTGGATATCCAGACAGAAACAAGGTCTTCATCGCGCAGTGGGTCTGTACCACGTGCGCCGCCAGGGCATGACCAAGGAGGCCAGGCCCGATGGCCTCGGTGATCAACAGGCGCACGGTTCCTGCGCACTTCTCCAAGACCGACACCGCGTCGTCCATCGACTGGGCCTCCAGGACCGTGTACCCGCGTAGCCCCCATTCTGTTTGGTCATCCCATACACGGTCGCAAGCCGGAGACCGGCCTCGGTCGTCTTGGCTCCGGGATTGCGAAGGGTTCGAAAATGCGCGCCGGGAGCACCATCAAGCCACCGGCGAGCACCAGCAGGCTCAGAATGCTGTACGGTTCCACGGCTGAAACGCGAAGCTCGAGGACGCTGAAGAAGAATTGGAAGGCTAGGACGATCGTCACGAGGCCTTGGAGCAGAAGAAACTTGCCCCGAACCGACAACCCTGCGGAGATGTCCTCGGCAGGCCGGGTGCGTGAGACCGTCTTGAGGCCGGCGGTGGCCGTGGGCATGGCTGAGGTCCTCTATGCGCAGTCGGCTGAAGGCCGAAATCACCGAGGACTGGACCTTGCGATCCACTGGACGATTTGAAACGCCAGTCCAGCTCGGCCCATCGCGACGTAGGCTTCCGTACTTGCTAGGAAGTGTACCAATAGAAATCCGTACTCATTCCCCTTATACTGCGGCCGGCCTTGCAAGGATCCCCGTCCGGACGGACGGGAGTTCTTGAATGCGGGGGGAGGCACCTATGCCGTGGCCCATCGTGAATCCTGCGACCGTGCGCAAAGTGTTAAGGCGGATATTTCTTATCGTCTTCGTGCTCCCGGTCATACTGGGCATGGTCTATGTATACTTCGTGCTGAACTATGTTTATTCGGAGGGGGTACGGGCGGGCTACCTCCAGAAGTTCTCGCAGAAGGGCTGGATTTGCAAATCGTATGAAGGGGAGATCGCGATGACCACGGTCCCCGGCGTCGCGCCCATTATCTGGAATTTCAGTGTGTGGGACGAGAAGGTCGCCGCGCAACTGAGGAATGTACCGGGTAAGAAGGTCGTGCTGCACTACCGCGAATACCGCCATATCCCGACGGACTGTTTCGGGGAGACGGGCTACTTCGTGGACAGCGTCACGGTCGCGGAGTAAGCAATGGAGTTAGAGCCGCACGCGGTGTTCTCCTGCGTAGCAGACGAACCGTTGGCCGCGCAGGAAGCCGACCAGCGTGAGGCCGAATTCCCAGGCGAGCTGCACGGCCAGGCTCGAAGGCGCCGAAATGCACGCCACGACCGGGATGCCGGCGACCAAGGCTTTCTGAACAATTTCAAAACTGCCCCGGCCGCTCACGAGCAACAGGGACTCTCGCAGCGGGAGCAATTCTCCCAGCATCGCCCAGCCGATCAGCTTGTCCACCGCATTGTGCCGCCCCACGTCCTCCCGCAACGCGATGAGGTTGCCCCCGGCGTCAAATAAACCCGCCGCGTGAGGCCCGCCGGTTCGACCGAACACAGCCTGGCCGGCCCGCAGGGCTTCCGGCAACGAACAGAGAACGTCCGGCGAAACTTGCAGGTTCGAGTTGGGCCGACCGATGCCCCGGACCCGCACCGCATCGATCGAGGTTTTCCCGCACAGCCCACAACTGGACGAGACGGTGAAGTTGCGTCGGAGGCGCCCGTTCTGGATCGCGACGCCGGGCCGGAGGTCCACACGGACAACATTGCGAGTGCGGCCCCGTGTTGCAAGCTGACGCAGGCTGGCGATCTGATCGCTTCCGGTGACCACGCCCTCGGTCAACAGAAACCCGGCGGCCAATTCGAGGTCGTGTCCTGGCGTGCGCATCGTCACGCTGATCGCCCGCGTGCCGAGGCGAATCTCGAGCGGCTCCTCCCCGACCAGGTAATCGTCGACCCGCGAGACAGCGCCCTCATGCCACTCCGTCACCTGCGTGACATTCACAGGCCGTGGTGGGGCGGGCACAGCGCGGACTTTCCCCCTTCGGGCCGCGGCTCGCTGCGGGGTGGCTGAGCGCCTTTCTGCCACCCCCTTTCTTTCGGGTTTTCCCCTCACGCCGCACCCCTCACGCCTGACGGTCATCACCCGCAAGCCGGGATCACCTCAACGGTCGCATTGTAATCCGGGATGCCGCAGGGATCGAGACGCCCGGCTGGAATCACTGTGTTCGCTTCAGGCCAATACACCTGCAAGGACCCAGGTTTCACGCGGTCGATGACCACTCGCCCCCGATACTCCCCCAGCTCGTTGCGCAAGATGACGAGATCCCCTGTTGCGAGCTTGAGGCGCGCCACATCCTCGGCCGCCATCAACACGCTGTCGCGGGCCGCGCCGATCAAGGGATCCACCTCGGCGCCGACCATGCTGTTGAATTGCTTGCCCCGCCTGGTGCTGAGGAGGAAGCGCCCCGTCCCGACCGTTTCGCCTGGCAGGTCGATCGGGGTGAACCGGCCTTTGCCGTCGGGCGTTTCGAACCGATCCGCGAGCAGGCGCGGGCCTCCGTACTGAATCTGGTCCCCTTTCTTGCGCAGGCCGGCGATCCCCTGGTACGTGGGGCAGACCCGCTCGATCTCAGCGCGAATGTCCTGCGTGTCGTGCCACGGAAAGGCCCGCGCCGCTCGCTCCGGATCGAGCCGACGCGCGACGAGGACCGGGATCTCCCACTCGTCTCGGGCCTCGCCCGGACGTGGCCCTGGAATCTCCGGGCTGTAGATGATCCGGCGCTCGGTGCTCGTCTCGGTACCGCCGCCGCGTTGCTCGTAGCGCGTGCGTGACGGCAGCAGGACGACGAGATCGGCCGGATCTTCCAGCATGGTGGAGCTCACGACGATATCCTGGTGGACCCGCAGGCCAACCCGGCCGAGCGCCCGGCGCACACGGTCCGGCTCGGGCAGCGTTTCCAGGAAATTACCGCCGCTCTGCCAAAGGACATCGAACTCCCCCTGTTCGGCCGCGAGAATCATGTGCGCAGCCCCCAGGCCTTTCCACGAAGGTGGCTCAAAGCCCCAGAAGTCCGGCCTGGCGAACCGTGCGGCGTTCTTCTCGTTGACGGAATAGTCCATGGTGTAGGCGCCGGGCATGGCCCCCATCTCGGCCCCGCCCTGCACCCCGCTGTGCCCGCGGATCGGCATGAGCCCGGCATGCGGCCGGCCAACATGACCGCGGGCGAGTTGCAGGTTCACGATCGCCTTCACGTTGTCCGAGCCATAGCGATGCTGGGTGACGCCCATGCTCCAGACGACGATCGCGTGGCGAGCGCGCCCGAAGGCCTCCGCGAAGCGATACATCTCCTGGCGAGACACGCCTGACCCGCGCTCGAGGCTTTGCCAGGACAAGGCCCGAGCTCTCGCCTCCACCGCCTCCCAGCCCACCGTGCGCGTGGCGATGAACTCGCGATCGAGCCAGTCGTTTTCAATGAGGTGTTTGAGCACTCCGTAGAAGAAGGGAATGTCGCCGCCGAGATGAATCTGAAAGAAGGCGTCGGCCAGTCTCGTCCCGAACAGCGCGCTCTCGGCCACCGACGGGATCCAGTATCGTTCCATGCCCGGCTCGACAAAGGGATTGACCACGAAGATCTTGGTGCCGGCCTTTTTCGCATAATAGAGGTACTTCAACGTGACCGGCTGGTTGTTGGCGGGGTTCGCGCCGACGAAGATCAGGAGGTCGCTGCCGATCCAATCCGTGTAGGAGCAGGTGGTCGCCGAGCACCCGACGGTCTCCTTCAGTGCCGCCGTGCTCGGCGCATGGCAGACGCGCGCGCTCGTATCCACGTGATTGGTGCCGATGAAGCGGGCCACCTTCTGATGGGCATAATAGGCTTCGTTGGTCACGCCGCGGGCGGTGAGAAACCAGCCGATGCGCCGGGGATCGGTGTCGCGGATCCGTTCCGCGATGAGCCCGAGTGCCTCCTCCCAGGTGACGCGCCGGAACCCAGCATCCCCGCGCCGCCGGATCATCGGCACGCTCAGACGGCCGAGCTTCCGGAGTGCTTTCCCGTTCATCTGGCGCAGCGGGGCCACCTCCTCGAGCCGACGCCAGTTCATCGCCGGCATCGTGTTCAGCCGCAGTAACTGCAACCGCACCCAGCACAGGTGCAGGTCCTTCATGGTCCAGTCGTGCATGCCCGTCGTGCCGAGCGCACAGCCGTCGCAACAACCGTCGCGCAGAATGCGGTAGGCGTACTGGAGATTATCGCGGTTCTCCCAGACGGCGGCGAGGATATCTTTGTAGTGGTTGGGATGTTGCTGATGGAGGCCGAAGGGTACCCAGCTCACCCAATGCCGCCGGCCGGCGACGTTGTCTGATGCGCAAGTGTCGTCCATGGGAAAGTCCCGGCGTGTCCGATGGCTGCTATTGTAGCACTCACAGAACCCTTCGAGCTTGAACGAGCCGGTCAGCCACAGTACCATTTGCCGGCAGGGGCACCGGTGCGGGCTGCAGGACGGTGCCCGGCGGAAGGACGAGGAGGTGGCCGAATGATCCGGTTAGTTCCAGCCCTCGCCTCATTGCTGTGCAGTATGCTCCTGGCCTCCGTGATGGTGGGCGCCCGGGCCATCGAGCCTGAACCGACGCCTCCCGCGACCTCCAGCGCAAAGGAGGGGAGTCCTCAGCCGGCGCAACGCGCCACCGGGATGCCTGCAGAACTAACTGGCAAAGATGGCGCGCCGATGGTGCTGATCCCAGCAGGCGAATTTGTGATGGGCTCTCCCGATGGCGAGGGGAGCGAGGACGAGCACCCGCAACACCGGGTCTCAGTCACGGCGTTTTACCTGGACAAATACGAGTTGACGAACGCCCGCTATAGCCAGTTTTTGGATGAAACCGGGCGAGTGATACCGGAATATTGGGAGCAAGTGGACTTGAGCATCCATGGAGAGCTCCCGGTCATTGGCTTGGCATGGCACGACGCCGAGGCCTACTGCCAATGGGCTGAGAAACGGTTGCCGACGGAGGCCGAATGGGAATATGCCGCTCGCGGGAATGATCACCGCACGTATCCCTGGGGCAATGCCGAGCCGACCGAGGACCTGGCCAACTACGGCAAACGATGGTCACACAAGTTCTTTGGGGACCGCCTTGAGCCGGTGAAGAGCCGGGAGGGTGGCAAGAGCCCCTATGGCCTCCACCACCTGGCCGGCAATGTTTGGGAGTGGGTGGCCGATTGGTATGACAGCAAATATTACGAACACAGCCCGGAGCGAAACCCGCCGGGCCCTCCGACCGGCAAAATGAAAGTGGTGCGGGGCGGGTCGTGGAACTTTTCCGCTGGGTACCTGCGATCCGCCAGCCGCCTCAAATTCCCGCCGACGCACCGCGCTGCCGACGTCGGTGTGCGGTGCGCGCAGACCCCGCGGCCAGCCGGATAGGACCGGCTCGCACATTCTTCTCTCCCTCCCGGAGCGTGCTATGGTCATAGGTAGGTCTGACGACCGCACCGGGCCGTAAATCCACTCACGCGGGAGGCACACCATGAAAGTCGGGATGAAACGCACCTTCATTGCTCGCGCAAGCGCGACGGTCGGGGCACTGTGCGGCGTGATCGGCTTCGCGACCGCGTTGACGGACCACACTGCAAGATTGCCGCCCTGGGGCTGGATGTTGGCCGGCATCCTCGTGTCGGTGCTGGCCCTGTTTGTGCTGGTGGACGGGGCCATTGCCTATGAAAGGTTCCGTGTTGCCCCGCGCAGCATTGACGATTAGCGCAATTCGCTGACCCATGATCGAGCTCCATCATGGCCGGGCCTTCGTCAACGGGGTAAGCCTCCACTACGTCGAAGCCGGCGCCGGGGCTTTGGTGGTTCTGCTGCATGGGTTCCCGGACTTCTGGTACTCCTGGCGCTTTCAACTCCCGGCCCTGGCGGCGGCTGGCTTTCGTGCGTTGGCACCGGATCTACGCGGCTACAACCTCTCGGACAAGCCGGCGGGGATCGATCAGTACCGCCTCGACCGGCTCGCGCAAGACATTGTCGGCCTTATTCGGATGGTTGGCGCACAGCGTGCCACCCTGGTCGGACACGACTGGGGCGGCGTGGTAGCGTGGAAAGTCGCCCATGATGCCCCCGAAGCGGTGACGCACCTGGTCATTCTCAACGCGCCGCATCCGGCCTCGTTCAGGCAAGCGTTGCGGACCTTCTCGCAAGTACGGCGGTCCTGGTACCTGTTCTTCTTTCAGCTCCCCTGGCTGCCCGAAGCCGTCATCCGCGCGTGGGACTATGCGATCGTGCGTCGAGTCTTGCGGGGCGCCTCTGATCGCCAGGCAACGTCGAGCGCGGACGACCTGCAAGCCTATACCACCGCCCTCTCCCAGCCTGGAGCCTTGACGGCGGCGCTCAACTATTATCGGGCGGCGTTTCGGTCCTTCTGGCGGGAGCCCATGCAAGTCACCAGCCCAATCACCGTGCCGACGCTCGTCATCTGGGGTGAGCGGGATCCGTACCTGGGCTTGCGCCTGCTCAAGAACCTGGATCGGTGGGTGCCCGACCTGAGGATCCAACGAATTCCCGATGCGGGTCATTGGGTGCACATCCAAGCCCGCGAGAAGGTCACTCCCCTGATCATTGAGTTCCTGACGCAGGGCAACCCAGCGGAACGAATTCCCAGGCCTGGCGGCTAGAGGCCGCCTCCACCAAGTCGGGCATTTGGCTAATCTTTCATGAGGGCCGGGTGCTCTTCTCTCCACGGCCCCGCACCGAATAGAATAACTCAGGCAAAGGATAAGCCCATGGGAATCCCTGGTGGTCGGGCGGAGGCGTCCCATGCGATCGTGATCGGGGCCAGCATCGCCGGGCTGCTGGCGGCGCGCGTCCTCTCGGACCACTTCGCAAAGGTGACCCTCATCGAGCGGGACCGGCTTTCGGCGAGTTGGGAACCCCGCAAAGGGGTGCCGCAGGGTTGCCACATTCACGCGCTGCTCGCCAGGGGCGAGCAAGTCCTCTCTCGCCTGTTCCCGGGCCTGACAGCGGACCTTCTGGCCGGCGGCGCCGTGCCCGTCGACCTCGCGAATGATATCCGCTGGTACCAATTCGGTTCGTTCAAGGTGCGGTTCCCCAGCTCTCTGGTCGGCCTCTGCCAAAGTCGTCCGTTTCTGGAAGGGCACATCCGTCACCGCGTCCTGAGCCTGAAGAACGTCGGCTGCCGGTCCGAAGCCGAAGTTCTCGGTGTCCTCGCGACGAGCGATGGGCGGCGCGTCACGGGGGTCAGGGTGCGCGATCGTCACAGCGCAGGCGAAACCTGCTTGTACGGCAGCCTCGTGGTGGACGCGACCGGGCGCGGGTCCGCCTCGCCCAAATGGCTCCAGCGCCTGGCCTATCCGCGCCCGCGTGAGAGCGTCATCGCAGCCAAGGTCGGCTACGCCAGCCGGACCTACCGCCGCCGGATTGAAGACCTCAATGGCGCGAAATTGCTGGTCGTGCTCCCCACCCCACCGCATGAAACCCGGATGGGAGCTGTGGTGCCGATCGAGGGCGACCGCTGGATGATCAGCTTGGGGGGTGTGGCCGGCGATCATCCGCCGAAGGACGAACCCGGCTTCCTCGCGTTTGCGCGCAGCCTTCCCATTGCTGATGTTGCCGACGTGCTGAGGCGCGCTGAGCCGCTTTCCGCTATCACCGTGCATAAGTTCCCGTGGAGCGTCCGGCGACACTACGAGGACATGGAACGGTTTCCTGAAGGGTACCTGATCGTCGGGGATGCGCTTTGCAGTTTTAATCCGGTCTATGGGCAAGGCATGACGGTCAGTGCGCTGGAGGCAGAGGCGCTCGACTGCTGTCTCCGGGAAAAAGGACCTGGACTGCGCCCGTACAGCCGGTCGGACTTGGGCCCGCGGTTTTTCCGGAAGGTCTCCTCGGTGGTTGATCTTCCATGGAGACTCGCGGCAAGCGCAGACGTGCGGTACCCCAACGTGGACGGACCGCGAACCTGGAGCACGGCCATCTTCAACTGGTACCTCACCAAACTGCATGGGGTTACGGCTCATGATCCTGCCGTTCATCGCCAGTTCATCAAGGTCATCAATCTCATGGATCCTCCGGTCAGCCTCTTGCTCCCTCCGCTCTCCTTGCGCGTGCTGCAAGGCTCGCTCGTGCACCGAGAGTCCCAACACCGGCGCCCGTAGCCCAGCGATTCTCTGCACACGGCAGCGGAGCTGCAGTAAAATTTCAACATGGCGGCAGGCCGTCGCTCTTAGCCCGGAGGAAACGGCCTGTGGGGGAGGAAGGGGGTGAGCGTATGATACGACAGGTATCGGGGATCGCGATCCTCTGTCTGGCTGGGCTAGGAACCGCCGGCATGGCAGGCGGAGAGGGGCAGGCGATCGATCCGAGTCCGGTCTTGCACCTGCAGAACGGGGCGCGCATTTATCACGAGGGACTGACCGCGCAGGGCCGTGTCATCCAGAATAGTCACGGCATGGAGGGCGTGGGCTGTGCGATGTGCCACGGCGAGGACGGCCGGGGCGGCACGATGCACGGCATGTTCGCTCCGAACATCACCTTGTCCTTTCTGACCGACCCGAAGGGGTACCAGGACCCGCGTGGGCGCAAACGGCCGCCGTACAACCAGGAGACGGTCAAGGCGGCGATCGTGGCCGGGATCGATTCAGCGGGCCACGCGCTCGACCCCGAGATGCCGCGCTGGAATGGCCTGACGCCGAAGGATCTGGACGACCTGATCAAATACCTGGAGGCGCTCGGCCGGCCACGTGACGGCGGCCCCGGTGGGTCCGTGACCTTCTCGGAAGAACACAGGCATGGGGAGTTCTTCCTAGATCGTAGAGCAGGCTGAGGTCGGATGAATCAGATCGAGCTCGGGCACTTGATCCGCGCACTCCCGAAAGTCGAGCTCCACGTGCACGTCGAAGGGACGCTCGAGCCGGAGATGATGTTCGACCTTGCCAAGCGCAACAGCCTGTCGCTGCCGTACCCGAACGTCGAGGACCTAAGGCGCGCCTATGAATTCCGAGACCTGCAGTCCTTCCTAGATCTCTACTACGAGGGAGTGCGCGTCCTGCTCCAGGAGCGCGACTTCTTTGACCTGACCTGGGCCTACCTCGAACGGATGGCCGGGGAGAACGTCCGGCACGTCGAGATCTTCTTCGATCCCCAGGCCCACACTACGCGTGGCGTGGACTTCGAGACGGTGATCTCCGGCATCCACGGCGCCCTTGAGCGAGCGCGGTCGGGACTTGGGTTGTCTTCCCGGCTCATTCTCTGCTTCCTGAGACATCTCAGCCCGGCCTCCGCCATGGAAACCCTGGAGAGGGCACTGCCCCACCGTGACTGGATTTGCGCGGTGGGCTTGGACTCCTCAGAGGCGGGGAACCCGCCGGCGCGGTTTCGCGAGGTCTTCGATCGAGCGCGGTCGGCGGGCTTCCTGACCGTGGCACATGCCGGCGAGGAGGGCCCGCCGGCGTACATCTGGCAGGCGTTGGAAGAGCTCGGGGCCAGGCGCATCGATCACGGGGTCCGCTGCGTCGAGGATGCATCGTTGGTCGAGCATCTCGCGCGACGGCGCGTGCCCCTCACGGTCTGTCCGCTCTCCAACGTCAAGCTCCGGGTCTTTCCATCATTGAAAGCGCACAACCTCAAGTCCCTCCTCGAGCATGGGCTGTGTGTGTCCATTCACTCCGACGATCCGGCGTACTTTGGCGGGTATTTGACCGATAACTATCTGGCTACCGCGCAAGCGTTGGGCCTCTCACGGATGGAGATCCTGCAACTGGCGCGGAACGCCGTGGAGGCCTGCTTTCTACCGGACGATGGGAAAAAAGCAATGCTCTCCAAGATCGATGAGCTGAACACCGCGGGCTGAGAAGCGCCTGCGGCAACGCTGGAAATTCCGATGAACCGGAATGTGCTCATCGTGAGCGCCCACCCGGATGACATGGAGATCGGCATGGGTGGCACGGTCGCGAAGCTTGCTGAGAGCCAGGCGGCGATCACCTCCGTTGTGGTGACCAATGGGGGACGCGCCGCGAATCCGTTTGCCTGGTCGGAGCGGCAGATGGCGGACGTGAGGCGGGAGGAAGCGCTTCGAGCCGCTCGCGTGCTGGGCGTGAAGGAAGTCCTGTTCCTGAACGAGCCTGACGAGGCGAAGGAGATCCACTACGCGGCCGCCAAGCTCTCGCTCGTGCAGATCCTCGACCGCCTCCGGCCGACCGAGATCTATACGTTGCATGAGCAGCTCGACCGGCATCCGGCGCATCGGCTGGTCGGGAAGCTGCTCAGAGAGAGCGTGGCCGACGCCGGACTGTCGCCGAAGGACGGCATCTGGGCCTACGAAGTGTGGGGGTTGTTCACCCGGTGGGACCGCCTCGAGTACATCGACGGGCACGTCGCCAAGAAGCTCTTGGCCATTGCGGAGCACCGGAGTCAGATCGCGTCCATTCCTTACGGGGATGGGGTGCTGGGCTTGAATCGGTGGCGAGCCGTCTTCGCCGATCCTCAAGCGGGCGCGCTGAGAGGCGTGTACGCGGAGGCGTTCCTTTCGGTGGCGCTTGGTCCGCAAGGGACCTAAGCCAGGAACATGGGAGAAGCGCTCTGCCACCCATGTGACGGGGAACAAACTATGGACCCGGAAACGTTCGATTATCACGGCTACGTGACCCACACCCTCCAGCGCCCCGATTTCCCACAGGCTCAAGCCGAGCTGCAACGGCACCTCAGCAAGCGGCATGGGAAAGGATGGGAGTTCGAGTGCGCAATTCCCGGCACGATCTCTCTCTCCGAGCTTCAAGATCGCGAGATCGAGGGCCTCGTCTTGATCTTTCGACGGAGGAAGGAGCATCCGGTCACCGGCGTGTCGGTGGGTGGCGCGTAATGGCGCGATCCGGTAACCGTGGCGGGGCGTCACCTGCCGTCATGACGCGAGGCGGAGCCACAGGTATGCGCCCGAGATCGCGAGCGTCGCGACGGTCACCGGCACGCCGACGCGCGCATGCCGAAGCCAGTCGATGCGGACGCCCCGCCGTTCGGCGGCGTCCACGACGATGATGTTGGCGATGCTCCCGACGATCAGCAGGTTCCCCGCGAGCGTGCTCGCCAGCGCGAGCAGGGTCCCCGCCATCGGGTGCGTCGCGAGCGGCAGCAGCAGCATCACGGCGGGGACGTTGGAGACGACGTTGCACAGCACGAACGCCGTGACGAACAGCAGGCCCGGCCGCTCGAGGTCGATCCCGGCGGCGGCGAGGGTCTGTACCGCCTCGGCCATCAGACCTGTCTGCTCGAACGCCCGGTTGACGACGAAGAGGCCGACAAAGAGCACGAGGAGCTCCCAGTCGACAAGCCCGAGCATGTGGCGCGAGTGGAGGCGGCGGCTCAAGAGGAGCAACCCGGCGCCCGCGAGCGCTGCGAGCTCCCGCGGCCAGGGGGCGGCGAGGAACACCACCATAAGGATGGCCGCGATGGTGAGGCCTTTCGTCGTTTGCCATCGGTCGAACTGCGCGTAGCCTTCCCCGCGCCGCTCCAGCTCGCCCTGCGCGGTCAGCAGCGACACCGGGCAGTCCCAGCGGCCGCGGACCTGCAGCACGATCAATGCCCAGGTCACGGCCAGCCCGAGCAAGACCGGCGGCGCAGCGTCCCGTAGATACCCGCCG
>Ga0073934_10006395_pt1 | contig 17235 bp, 14 predicted proteins | sample LarsenN4metaG_FD_76834 | JGI IMG/M metagenome (GOLD analysis project Ga0073934, IMG submission 76834) | Hot spring sediment bacterial and archeal communities from British Columbia, Canada, to study Microbial Dark Matter (Phase II) - Larsen... ... | reverse complement strand
CAGGGCGATCTGCACGATCAGGGATCGTTGCTCTCGTTCCTCGAAGAATACAAACCGACCGAAGTGTACAACCTCGCGGCGCAGTCATTCGTGCCCACCTCGTGGAACCAGCCTGCGTTGACGGGTGACATCACCGCCATCGGCGTGACGCGCATGTTGGAAGCCATCCGCTTCATCAACCCGAAGATTCGTTTTTATCAGGCATCGTCAAGCGAGATGTTCGGTAAAGTGGTCGAGGTTCCGCAAAGCGAAAACACACCGTTCTATCCGCGCAGTCCGTATGGCGTGGCAAAGGTCTATGGGCATTGGATCACGGTCAACTATCGCGAGTCATTCGATATGTTCGCGGTATCGGGGATCTTGTTCAATCATGAGAGTCCGCGCCGCGGTGTGGAGTTCGTCACGCGCAAGATCGCGGACGGCGTCGCCCGCATCAAACTCGGACTGGCGAAGGAACTCCGCCTCGGAAACCTCGAAGCCCAACGCGACTGGGGCTTCGCAGGCGATTACGTCGAAGCCATGTGGCGCATGTTGCAACAGGATCAACCCGATAATTACATCATCGGCATGGGCGAGACTCATTCTGTGCGCGAATTTTGTGAGATCGCCTTTGGTTACGTCGGGTTGGATTACAAGGAATATGTCGTGCAAGATGAACGTTTTTACCGCCCTGCTGAAGTGGACCTGTTGATCGCGGACCCGTCCAAGGCGCGCGCCGTGCTGGGCTGGGAACCGACCGTCGGATTCAAGGAACTGGTCACGATGATGGTGGACGCGGACCTCGCGCGGTTGAATGGCAAATAGATTGAATGAAGTCTGAAAAACGGTTTCCGCATCTCATTACGATACTTACTCTGATCGGTGTGGCATTATACCTGGGACGGTCGTTGTATTTTGCTCATACGTCCCTTTCAATTGGCGATGAGGGTGGGTATCTTTACAAGGGGTTGTTGTATGCAAGAGGCGACTATGCACTGTTTCAAGATTACGGGTTATGGACCAACAAAGCCCCCCTGGCGTTTTTGATCCCCGGGTATATTCAGTTATGGTTCGGTCCGGGCTTGCGAGAGGGTCGCTACTTTGCCGTGTTCGTAAGCATGTTGATGCTGGTGGGTCTGTGGATTTCTGCAAACCGATTGGGAGGAAAAAAGTGGGCGGCGGTTGCTGTGTGGGTATGTGCACTGTCTGTAGGCCAGGTGGCAACATATAGCCTTGCGCTCTCTCAAGGGTTGGTCGCTTGCTTGTTGTCCTGGGTCATGGTGTGTGTAGTGGGTGAACATCGAAAACAATGGCAGTTGGTTTTAGGTGGAGTGCTTGCCGCGTTGATGGTGATGACGCGCCAGAATATGGTGTTTTTCCTTCCGATCTTGTTTTGGTACATTTTTTGGGAATATGGGAAACGGGCGGGATTGTGGGCAATGATATCCAGCCTCTGTGTGTTCCTCATCTTTCATGCGTTATATTGGCCCAATATCTTGCAGCTATGGGTGCAGTGGCTTCCAAGGTCACTCACTCCCTTCCTCGATCAGTACCGCTTGTTTGCGATCACAGGTGCAGATATTTTTTCGATCAGCTTAATGAGTCGCGTTCAAGCGTTGGCGATCGGCATGAGGGATCACTTCTTCATCCTTTGTGGAAACGCGATGGCTTTGATTCTATTCCCTCCGCGGAGGAGTTGGAAAGACCAGCATCGCTTTAAAACAGCCATCTTTCTCGGCATAACATTCCTTGTCCTGTTCGCAATGCACGCGTGGGCATCCCTTTTCAACAACTATTGTGTTCAATGTTTTACTTCCTATCAAATGTTTTACACTGTCGTGGGCATGTTGTTCGTTGTCATCGTTTTTTCAAATAATATGCAAGAATCCTTGGTTCGGCGTGTGTTTTGCATGCTCGTCCTTTTGATCTTTACGGCAAGTGTGGGTCTATCTTACTTTCAGGATATCGGTACCTGGGCGTTGGATACGATCAGCGTTCCTCTGATCAACAGAATTGTCATACAAGGAGAGATGCCGTGGGTTTCGATGGGGGATATTCTGGCGCAGCGATGGGGTCTGGGACTTGACCTTCAGAAACGAGTTGCCGCGTCGCTGGTTGGCTTCCTCATAGGGCTGCTTTTGCTGGGCGTCGTGCGGCTCGCGCACCGTTTTTATTTTCGTAAAGGATTATCAAATGGGATCTCTGTGAGTCAAGTTGTTATAACCGCATTCCTTACTGCTGGTGTGGTTATTCCTCCCGCTGTTTATGCTGGTGTATACTCAACATCGTGTTCGACCCGGTTTCTTTCCCATTACGAAGAGGCTGGCAGTTCATTATCTGATGTCATCCCTTCTGGGAATCTTGTATACTGGAAAGGAAGCGGTCGTCACCTTGCCCTTCTTTTGTATGTGGATGATATCCGCCTCTTTGCCCCGCAGATCACCGCTGGCGGCGGGTATGTTGTTTCGGGCGAACGGGATCACCTGCTTCGGTTTGGCTTGTTCGATAACAGCATCGATGCCGAGTGGAGGAAGTCTGCTGATGTCTTTATCTTGTGGCGGGGTTATCCAAACCTGGTCATAAGCGATTTCGAAGAACATGAAGAGTATCAACCGCTTCCTTTTGACATGCACAATCTGGCGCAATGCGAAGAAGAACTGTTTGTATATAGTAGGCTTCCATGAACCTGTCCCTTGTCATACCTGTCTATAACGAGGAGGCGAACCTGCCTCTTTTGTTCGATGCCATTCAGCGCGCATTGAAACCCATCCGAAAAAAATGGGAGATCATTTTTGTGGACGATGGCAGTAAAGACAAAAGCATGGATGTGTTGAACACGCTTGCGCATGAACACCCCCTACACGTGCGGGTGGTGGAGTTCCGCCGCAACTTTGGTCAAACAGCCGCAATCACAGCGGGAATCGATCACGCGCTGGGCGAAATCATCGTCCTGCTCGATGCCGATATGCAAAACGACCCGGCGGATATCCCCCGTCTCCTGTCGAAACTGGATGAAGGCTACGACCTTGTCAGCGGCTGGCGCAAAGACCGCAAGGACAACTTTCTCACGCGTACCCTCCCTTCGAACATGGCGAACTGGTTGATCTCCACAGTGACCGGCGTTCATCTTCACGATTATGGATGCACTCTCAAAGCTTATCGCCGCGACGTGCTGGGGGGCTTTCGCCTCTACGGAGAAATGCATCGGTTCATCCCGGTATTTGCTCATTCCGTTGGAGCGCGAATCACAGAAGTTCCGGTCAGTCACCATCCTCGTAAATTTGGCAGGGCAAATTACGGCTTGGATCGAACCCTTAAGGTCTTCCTCGACCTGTTCACTGTTAAGTTTCTGCTGGAGTATTCCCACAAGCCGATCCGTCTGTTCGGCGGTGCAGGAATGGCGTTGATGCTTCTTGGCATCATCGATGGATTATATTTACTAATTCGCCGCACGTTATTCGGTACACCGGTATTCAGCTCACCTCTTTTGTTAATTGGGGTTATGTTTATCATTATCGGTTTCCAGTCCATCCTGATGGGGTTGATCGCCGAATTGCTTGCACGCACCTACCATGAGTCGCAAGCCAAGCCCACCTATACAGTTCGCCGAACCCTGAACATCAAACGAAAGAACTGATGCGCATTCTTGTCTTGAACCATGAATTCCCTCCGATCGGGGGTGGGGGCGGCCGCGCCGCAGAGGGGATATGCCAGATCCTTGCAAAACGCGGACATGAAATAACAGTATTAACCTCCCGTATCACCGGTTCACAAAGTGAAGAACAGAGGGATGGGTTCCAGATCATACGGATTCCCGCCCTGCGTACGAAACCCTTTCAGGCAAGTTTTCTCTCGATGGCGACCTACGTTCTTTCCGGACTGTGGAGCGGATTCCATCTCATCCGCCGCTTCAAGCCTCATGTGATCCATGTTCACTTTGCCGTGCCGGCGGGCGCGCTGGCATGGATGCTTTCGAAACTGACCGGTATTCCCTATGTGCTCACCGCACACCTTGGGGATGTGCCGGGGGGAGTTCCAGAAAAGACACGGGATTGGTTCCGTTGGGTGTTCCCATTTACCCGTTCGATCTGGCGCGATGCTGGGGTCCGGGTGGCGGTCAGCGAATATACACGTGAACTCGCCTTGAAACATTATGATGAGGAGATTCTCGTTATCCCAAACGGTGTCGATGTTGAACAACTGAAGCCGGCTTCGATCCAAGTCAATCGTCCGCCGGTGATTGTCTTCGCTGGTCGGTTCGCTCCGCAAAAGGCGCCAGCGCAGGTGGTGCGCATCCTCAACGAGATCAAAGATCTCCCTTGGAAGTGCGTCATGATCGGTGACGGTTACTTGATGCCTGCCGTGAAGAAGCTAATTACGGAACTAGGAGTGGAGGATCGTTTTGAACTGACAGGTTGGGTCACTCCCGATGAGGTCATGAAGCGTTTCGATCATAGCGACTTGCTCTTCATGCCCTCACTTTCTGAAGGCCTGCCCGTAGTGGGAGTCCAAGCGCTGGCGAAGGGGCTTGCGATTGTTGCCAGCCGCGTGGGCGGATTCGTGGACCTTGTCGAGGAGGGTGAGAACGGAGCACTACTGCCTTCGGATGATAAAGATGGAATGGTCGAGGCGCTACGACGATTCCTGATAGATCCAGAGAAATTACTGCGTGCCCGCCATCGCAGCCGGGAGATCGCGCAGCGTTTCGATATCGTATCCATCGCGGATTCGTACGAGAAGATCTATGAAAGCCTGAAAGTTTCCAACGGACAAACCACCCGAAAACTCTTGATCATCAACAGTGAATATCCTCCCGTCGGCGGAGGCGCGGGGAACGCCAGCGCCAACCTCGCCCATCGGCTTGCATCCAATGGGCAGAAAGTGATCGTAGTCACTTCGCAATTCAATAACCTGCCTCGCAAAGAAACAAGCCCGAATCTGGATGTGATTCGTATCCCCGCCCTGCGAAGCCGGCAGGATCGCACCAGCGCGTTCGAATTGATCGCGTTCATCGTATCTGCAATTTTTTGGACACTCCGCCTGTTTGCCGGTGGTAAAAAGCGTAAACCGTATGCGACGATCGCTTTTTTTGGTCTGCCTTCCGGTGCGGTTGCATTGGCGCTCAAGGCTGTTTATAAGATACCGTACATTGTTTCCCTGCGCGGAGGCGATGTGCCGGGCTTCCGCCCGTATGATTTCGGCTTGTATCACAAATTGATCCGACCCCTGTTGCGGGTCATATGGAAAAATGCCTCTACCATCGTTGCCAACAGCCGGGGTTTGCATGCCCTCGCTCTGCAGTTCGACTCGCGTTTCGACATCCCCATCATCCCCAACGGCGTGGATTCGGAGCTTTTCAATGCAGATGCACATGAAAATGTATCCGCTCGTATTTTTTCGGTTGGGCGCATCGTGCATCAAAAGGGACTTGATCTTGCTATGCATGCCCTCTCTGGTTTGATGGAATTGGATTGGGAATGGAGGATCGCTGGGGATGGCCCACAGATCGGGTTGTTGAAATCCCTTGCTGAAAGATTAGGTATTCAGGGGCGTATACGGTTCATTGGCTGGCAATCTCATGACCGTTTGGTCGAACATTATGCATGGGCAAACTTGTTCCTTTTCCCGTCGCGCCATGAGGGGATGCCTAATGCTGTGCTGGAGGCAATGGCAAGCGGGCTTCCCGTGATCGCTTCCCGTATTTCGGGCAACGAAGAATTAGTGGTAGATCGGGAAACCGGACTTCTCGTCCCCAGTGAAAATGTGGATGCCCTGCGCGAAGCGCTGCGCATATTGATCCTCGATGCGGATATGCGCCAGTGGATGGGCGCCGCATCACGCCGACGGGTGGAGGACAACTACAATTGGGAGAGCGTGGCGAAGCAATACGCGCTCCTGCTTCAACAGGTAGAATAACTCCCATGTGCGGCATCTGCGGAATCTCCCACTCCGATCATCGAACACCGGAACGAACCTCGCTCGAAACCATGACGCGAGCGCTTGTCCACCGTGGACCTGATAGTGATGGGTTTTATATTGCTCCTGGCATCGGTTTGGGGATGAGGCGACTTGCGATCATCGATGTGGAAGGCGGCAATCAGCCGATACCGAACGAGGATGAATCGTTATGGATCGTCTTCAATGGCGAGTCGCATAATTTCCCCGACCTGTTTGCCGACCTTGTGAAACGCGGTCATGAATTCCGCACACGCTCCGACTCTGAATGCATCCTGCATCTGTACGAGGAATACGGCGACGAGTGTGTTCATCATTTACGCGGTCAAGCGGCGTTTGCGTTGTGGGATGCAAACAAGAAACGATTGCTCCTTGCCCGCGACCGCATGGGAAAAAAACCGCTATATTATGCAGTGCAAAATGGCACGCTGTACTTTGCATCTGAATTGAATGCGTTGCTAAAAGCGTTGCCTCAAAAACCGGAGGTCAACCTCGAAGCCATTGACCTCTATCTCAGCCTTCAATATATCCCCGATCCATTGACCGTGTATCACGGTGTTCATAAACTCCCGCCTGCGCATCGCCTGGTCTGGCAGAATGGTGTGGCGACACCAGGATGCTATTGGGATTTTTCTTACCAGCCAAAACACGAACAGAGTGAAGCTGCCCTCATCGAAGAATTGCGCTCTCTGCTGAAAGAATCGGTGAAGATGCGGCTGATCTCTGAAGTGCCGCTCGGTGCGCACTTGAGCGGCGGCATCGATTCGAGCATCATCGTCGCGCTCATGGCCGAATTGAGCGACGCGCCTGTGAAGACATTTTCGGTCGGCTTCGAAGAAGAATCCTACTCCGAGCTCGAATATGCGCGCGCGGTCGCTCAACGGTATTCAACCGAACACCATGAGTTCATTCTCAAATATGATGACATCCCCGGTACTCTAGAGAAAATTTCGCGTCACTTCGGCGAGCCATTTGGCGATGCGTCTGCCATTCCACTTTATTACATTTCAAAGCTGACGCGGGAACACGTGACGGTCGTCTTGAATGGCGACGGCGGTGATGAGGACTTTGCCGGCTATCAACGGTATTGGCTTGACCCGTTGGCGAACCGCTACTTGCGTGCGCCTCAATTCCTGACCCGAGGGCTGATACCGTCCATCGCAGGTTTTCTACCTGTTTCATCTGACCGCCCGGTGGGGCGAAGCCTGGTGGACGGCTTGAAACGCCTGCATCAACTTCCCGAGATCGACGCGCGCGCGAGCATTCTGCGCTGGGGTTCGTATTTTTCACCGCGCCAACGCGCACAACTTTGGAAGCGTGAGTTTCGCTTCGATGCGGATAATGCCCAGCGCCTGCTGGCAGAAAAATTCGACTCGGCGGAAGGTTCGTTCCTCGATAAGACGCTATACACGGATCTGCACACGTATCTGCCCGGCGATCTGCTCGTCAAAACCGATCGCATGGGTATGGCGGCGTCCATTGAGCCGCGTTCGCCCTTCCTGGATCATAAAATGGTGGAGTGGTCGGCTCGGGTGCCGGACCTTTTCAAAGTCCGCGGGCGAAGCGGAAAGTATCTTCTGAAGAAAGCGTTTGCCGGTGATCTTCCTGAAAGTGTGCTCAAACATTCCAAGCAGGGATTTGGAATCCCGATCGGCACGTGGTTCCGCGGTCCATTGCATGATTGGGCGCGGGAGTTATTGACCGGCTCGAGCGCTGGTTTAAGCGAATGGTTCGATACAGGGGCAGTTGAAAATCTTTTGGGCGAACATCGTGCAAGCCGTGTAAATCACGGCAAGAGAATTTACGCGCTGACGATGCTTGCGTTATGGAGGCAGGGCATTCATGTTTGAGTTCGGAAAGAATTGTAGTCAGGCCTTTGAGTATTTTTAGTGATTTCATAGATTATGAATGACACATTGTCTGTCATAGCCGCGGAGATGAGGGGTCAGGTTGCCACCGTCCTTGCAAATTGGCTAAAAGGGGTCGTCCATGCCGATTTTGATCAAATGGCGGATACTCATCTTTCCGTGAAGCATGTTGAAGAAAAAGTTCAAGTGATTGATAAATATTTGCCCGGGTTTCTTACACCGGGAAAGAAAATCCTTGAAGTAGGGTCCGGTTTTGGTGCTTTTACGGTCTTCACTCGAATCCTTTATGGATATGACACAATTGGAGTGGAGCCTGATTCTGTAGTGCGCAGCATTGCCTTACAACTTGCTGAAAGCTGTGGAACAGACTGTGAGATCGCGAATTGTCCGGGCGAGGCATTGATATTTCCCGATGAAACTTTTGATCTGGTGTATTCATCCAATGTCCTTGAACACGTACAAGACCCTGCACGTGTTCTTTCTGAAAGCGTGCGTGTGCTCAAACCCGGCGGATATTTGTTCTTTACGTATCCGAATTACTGCTCCTTTTGGGAAGGGCATTATGGAATATTCTGGATTCCCTGCATGAACAAGTCGATGGCAAAGATGTATGTTCGCCTCTTTGGGAGGTTTGCCGGATACATTGATGGGCTGCAGTTGATGAACGTGAAGTTTACAAAGCGTATCTTGAACCCTTTGCTGGACAAGGTGGACGTGATTGGCCTGGGTGACGACCTTTGGGTGGAGAGGATGCGCACCCTCAAGTTTGGGGCATGGGGGCAATCATCAAAACTCAAGAGCGTTTTGTCATTCATACAAAAAATCCCCCTTCTCGTTGACCTGGGGATTTTCGTTGGCAAATGCATGGACTGGTATTATCCGATCATTGTTATACTAAGGAAAAAGCAGAACGCGTCTTCCGCCGATTGATTCTGCCACTTCACCTCTGCATGTTCCTCATGGACGATTCAAAAAAAACATCCTCATCGTGGGGTAAAAAATTCCGCAACGCCGGTAAAGCGGCTCTGGCCTTGTTTTTGGCTTGGTTCGTTGTTTCGCAAACGGACCTTGCCCAGTTGCGCGATATGCTGAATTCGATATCGATTCTCTGGCTGGGTGTATACGCTATCCTATTTATTCTCGCCGTCATGGCGAAAGCCATACAGTACAAGATCGTCATTGGGCGCGAAGTGACCTATGCAAGGGTCTTGAGTGTTGTCGTCATGCAGAATGTGGTATCTAACTTTCTGGCAGCAAGCGCGGGAGTAGCATCCTACGTGGCACTGCTGCGTGTGGAGCACGGCGTAAAAGTAAGCCGGGCGATGATCGCATTCATTCTTACGAAGGTAGGAGACCTCACTGCGATCTTTATCCTGCTTCTCGCATCCCTATTGGGAGTTTGGTCAGATATCGAGTCGGTAAAAGGGTTGACATTATTCATGCTGATAGGCATGGGTGGTTTTCTTGCATTGTTTGGTTTTGTCGTTCTTTTCCGTGAGAGGTTTGTTGTTTTTTTGCGTTCCGTGTTCGAATACCTTAGCCTGACCCGCTTTGGTCCAACTAATCAAGGGTTGGATATTCTTGACGCACTTGCAAAACAAGACCAGACGGATATTCTGCTGACAATGGGACGAGTGCTGGCAGGTTCGTTCCTATATTTGGGCGTGACTTTGCCGTGGCTGTATTCGGGCATGCGAATGTTCGATGTACATTTGGACGGATGGGAGGTTGCCTTTACCAGCGCGTTCTACTACCTCGTCACCTATGTTCCTGTGCAGATCTTTGGGGGACTGGGGGTGACCGAGGCAAGCATGATGTATATCTATCACCTCTTCGGTCCGTCGGTTCCCGAATTGGCAGCAGTCTTGATTGGTCTGCGGGTGTTATCTGCGCTGATGAACTTGTCCTTGCTGTTATACTTGCCTCTATATGAATTAAGAAAAATAAACCCATTTAACCAGATGAAAAAACACTAGGAGAATACAGTGACTTTTACTTCGGAATTCTACGATCAGGCATGGCATAAATGGGATGACATGAAGGTGTACGGCGCTACAGCTCGGCACACCCGACGATTTGTTTTTTTTCTCATGAACAGTCTGACGTTTGATACTGTCCTGGATGCCGGTTGTGGAACGGGGATCTTGTTGAAACAAATTTCTGATGTGTACCCACGGGTGAAACTAACAGGATCGGAATTTTCGTCGGAGGGGATCGAATTCGCAAAAAAACGCCTCCCCGATGCCGATTTTCAAGTGCTCGACCTTAGCAAGGAACCCCTCAACCGGAAGTTCGATCTGATCACCTGCATTGACGTGGTCGAACATATTCCTGATGATCGCACCGCTCTGAAAAACTTACGATCCATGACGGCAAAATACCTGATCATCTCGGTGCCGTTGGGTAAGCTACTCAAAGTTGAAGCGGAGCGCATGGGGCATGTGCACGGATACGGCCGCCGGGAATTTGAAACGAAGCTCCGCGAGGCAGGCTTCGAGATTATAAAAGCGATCCAATGGGGGTTCCCTTTCTATAACCTACATCGGCGCTTTGTCAATGCCTTGCCTGCAGAAACTTCCGCAGGTACGTACGGAGCGAAGAAGAAACTGTTGGCGGAAATTATTTATACGATATTTTTTCTAAATCTTCCTTTTGCCGGGGAGCGGTATTACGCGCTTTGCCGTCCGGTGGGTGGCGGAAGAGTTTAGTCACTTTAGAAGGTTTTCATCATGGCAGAGAAAAAGAAGTTGATTGTCACCGGAGGCTATGGCTTTATCGGCGCTAACCTTGTGCGGTTACTGATAAAAAGCGGGTACCGTGTGATCAACCTCGACGCGTTGACCTACGCCGCAAACCCGCTTTCGTTGGCTGATTTGAAAGAAAATCAAGATTATGTGTTCGTGAAGGGGAGCATCACGGACCGCGAACTTGTTTCGTCTTTGTTCGAGAAGTATCAACCCGTTGGCATTCTTCATCTCGCGGCAGAATCTCACGTGGACCGTTCCATTGTCAACGCGGAGGATTTCCTGCAAACGAATGTCATCGGCACGTTTACACTGCTTGAGGCGGCCCGCGCCTACTGGAACGGTTTACATGATGATCGGAAACGATCCTTCCGCTTCCTGCATGTGTCAACGGATGAGGTGTTCGGTTCGCTCGGCGCGGACGGTTATTTCACCGAAGATACCCCCTACGCGCCGAACTCGCCGTATTCAGCTTCGAAAGCCGCGAGCGATCATTTTGTGCGCGCCTTCCATCACACCTACGGGTTGCCCACGATCATTACCAACTGCTCGAATAATTATGGTCCCTATCAATTTCCTGAGAAGATGATTCCGTTGATGATTCTCAATGCACTCTCGGCCAAGCCGCTCCCAGTTTATGGCGATGGCTCGAACGTGCGCGACTGGCTGTATGTGGAGGATCACTGCCGTGCCATTCAACTTGCCTTTGAAAAAGGTGTGCCGGGAGAAGTCTATGTTGTTGGTGGAAATAACGAACAGAAGAATATCGATCTCGTGAACAAGATCTGCGGGATTCTCGATGAGATGGCGCCGCCGGAAGAAGTGAACCAACTGCGCGAGCAGGGGTTAAAAAGTTATAACGAGTTGATTCGCTATGTTACGGATCGCCCGGGACATGACCATCGCTATGCGATCGATTCGGCGAAGATTCAGCGTGAGTTGGGGTGGCAGGCTGAAGTTGGGTTTGAGGCGGGGTTGCGTCAGACCATCGAATGGTATTTGTCGAATCCGGAATGGGTGGATCAAGTCAGCAAGGGCTCGTACGGCGAGTGGATTCAGAAGAATTACGCATGGCGCTCCGAGAGGGAGTCTAAATGAAGGGAATCATTCTGGCTGGCGGGAAGGGCACGCGCCTGTATCCGCTCACGATTGCCACAAGCAAACAGTTATTGCCGGTGTATGACAAACCGATGGTGTATTATCCGCTGTCGATGTTGATGCTGGCTGGGATTCGCGAGGTGCTTGTCATCAGCACGCCGGACGCGTTGCCCGCCTTTCGTGAATTGTTGAAGGATGGCTCACAATGGGGAATGAAGTTCGAATATGCCGAACAAGCCCAGCCGCGCGGCCTTGCAGACGCATTTTTAGTTGGGCGGGATTTCATTGGCTCCAGCACGGTCTGTTTGATTCTTGGAGATAATATTTTCTACGGCGAAGGAATGATTTCGCTGTTGCAAAAATGTGCGTCACTAACGGAAGGGGCTTTCATCTTTGGTTATCGAGTGACCGACCCGGAGAGATACGGCATCGTGGAGTTCAATGAGGAATATCAGGTGTTGAGTCTGGAGGAGAAACCGGAGAATCCGAGATCGAATTTTGCCGTTCCGGGAATCTACTTTTACGACAGGCATGTGGTGGAGATGGCTGAGAAGGTCAAACCGTCCGCGCGCGGCGAGATCGAGATCACCGACTTGAACAAGTTATATCTCGAAAAGGGTCAATTGAATGTGAAAGTATTCGGTCGCGGTGTGGCATGGCTGGATGCCGGAACGCATGAGTCACTTTTACAAGCCGCAATGTTCATCGAAGCGATTCAAAACCGACAGGGATTGATGATTTCATGTCCGGAGGAAATTGCCTTTCGGATGGGCTTTATCGATCGGGAACAGTTGCAAAAACTTGGCGAGGAATTGCGCGGCAATAGTTATGGCGAATATATACTCGATATTGCCCGTAAGGGATGAGGAACCTGGAGGCGACGATGTCTACGGCATTTACTTTCGTGGAGGGTGACAGCTTTTCGTTCGAACGATTCATCTCGGCGGACGACGTGCAACACTTTGCCGAAGTGGTCGGTGATTCGAACCCCATACATCTTGACGAAGAGTTTGCCGCGAACACGTCCTTCAAAAAGCGGATCGTGCACGGCGCGTTCCTGGCAGGGTTGATCTCGAAGGTGTTGGGTATGGATTTTCCGGGGGAGGGCACGATCTACATTTCGCAAAATTCGGTCTTCAAACGCCCGGTGTTCGTGGATTCGACCGTGAAGGTGGAAGTAAAAGTATTACAGGTGAACGCGGAGAAACGGCGGCTGGTGTTGGATACCACGGTTCTCAACTCGGACGGGAAAGCCTGTCTCGCCGGATCTGCCGAGGTATGGATTCCCGAATAGAAACTGCATCCACTGTGAAAAAGATTGCAACCATCGTGGGGGCAAGACCCCAGTTCATCAAAGCCTCGGCGGTTTCACGCGCGCTGACCGGGAAATTCAACGAGGTGATGATCCACACGGGACAGCATTACGACTCGGAGATGTCCGGTCAAATCTTCGACGAGTTGGAAATGCGCGAGCCGGACTTCAATCTCGGCATCGGTGGAGGCACCCATGGAAAACAAACCGGGCTGATGCTCGTCGAACTTGAGAAGACGATCTTCGAAGTAAAACCCGATTGCATTCTCGTGTATGGAGACACCAACTCCACACTGGCGGGCGCGTTGGTGGCGGCAAAAGCGGGCATCAAACTCGCTCACGTGGAGGCAGGCTTGCGTTCGTTCAATCGAACGATGCCGGAAGAGGTAAACCGCGTATTGACGGATCATGTCTCGGACGTTTTGTTTTGCCCGACCGATGCGGCGGTCGAAAATTTGAAAAAAGAGGGCATTACAAATGGTGTGCATCGCGTGGGCGATGTTATGTACGATGCCTTGTTGCATAACCGGGCGCTTGCACATCGGCGCATGTCGATCCTGCCGCAGATGCGCATTGAAAAAAAGAAGTATGCGCTGGCGACCGTCCATCGGGCTGGGAACACGGATGACCCTGCCCGGCTTAAATCCATTCTGGATGCGCTGGGATCCCTGCCCATGCCGGTCATCTTTCCGGTTCACCCGCGGACGCGAAACTTGATCAACGATGGGAAACTACCCGTCAGTTCAAATGTTTCATTGACGGTGCCGCTCGGTCCCTTGGAGATCGTGGAATTGCTGGAATTTGCCGATTGCCTGTTGACGGACTCGGGAGGCATGCAAAAAGAGGCATACCTGATGGGAGTTCGGTGCATCACATTGCGCGAGGAAACCGAATGGGTGGAAACGGTGGAGGCGGGCTGGAATAAACTGGCTGGGGTGGATGCGAAGTTGATCCTGGAGTTGTTCGAGGCATGGCATCCGGCGGGGGAGCGCCCCGCGTTGTATGGCGATGGTCATGCGGCGCAACGGATTTGCAGCCTTTTGCTGACTGAGTTGAAGTAACCTATTTGTGAAACCAGTCACTTGACAGGGTGGATTTTCTGTGTGAGAATTCAGAAACTGAATGCTCATATGACGGAAATCAAACCTCACGAATATTCCCTGCTACATGAAATCGCCAAAGACTCCATGGTCACACAGGCGAATCTTTCTGATCGCCTGGGCATCGCTGTTGGAAGCGTCAACTGGTATATCAAGAGACTCATCCATAGAGGCTGGGTCAAGGTTTCGCATCTGGACCGGACGCGCCTGAAATACGATCTCACCCCTGAGGGAATGGCTGTGTTCACCCAGCGCGCGCTGAACTATGCCCGCGATTCTTTGAAGGTGTATGGGAGTCTGCGCGAGCGGGCGAAATCGCTCGTGAATGAATTAAAGCGGGATGGAATCCATCACGCGTACATCGACGGAAACGATGAGATGATGGACATACTTCGTCTCACCTGTATCGAGGCTGGTATTCAATTGCTTGATTCGCCGAACGGTATCGTTTTGAAGGCTGTCGGGCAGGAGTATGGGGTGATGAAGAACAACAACAATGAAAGGGAGGCATGATGGGAATCCGAATCCATACAACGGCGGAAGTTTCAGACAAGGCAGAGATCGGGGAAGGTTCGAGCATCTGGCATCACGCGCAGGTGCGCGAAGGCGTGAAGATCGGAAGGAATTCGATCATCGGCAAGGGCGTGTACGTGGATGCCGGCGTGCCGATCGGCGACAACGTGAAGATCCAAAATTACGTTTCGGTCTATCACGGAGTGGTGATCGAGGACGGCGTCTTCGTTGGACCTCATGTCTGCTTCACCAATGATATGCGCCCTCGCGCGGTCAACCCGGATGGCTCGCTCAAAGCCGCGGACGATTGGGTGTTGAGCGAGACGCGCATCAAAAAAGGCGCGGCGCTCGGAGCCAACTCCACCATCCGGTGCGGAATTACCATCGGTGAATGGGCAATGGTCGGTTCCGGCAGTGTGGTGACGAAAGATGTCCCGTCACATGGGCTGGTATTCGGCAATCCGGCGCGCTTGCGCGGGTTCGTCTGCGCTTGCGGTGAGATTTTTGAAAGAGACTCACAGTCACCTGGCATTGTGAAATTAAAATGCCCGAAATGCGGGCGCACACATGAAGTTTCCGTGAAGGAATGGGAGATGACTCAATGATTCACATGGCAAAACCCCAAATGGGCGACGAAGAAAAACAGGCAGTACTTGAAGTCTTGGATTCAGGCATGATCGCGCAGGGACCTCGCGTCAAGGCGTTCGAGGAGGGCTTCGCCGCGATGTGCGGAACCAGGCACGCCATCGCCACCTCCTCGGGCACAACCGCGTTGCACCTCGCCATGCTCGCAAATGGAATCGGTGAAGGCGACGAGGTCATCACCTCCGCATTCACGTTCATCGCATCGGCGAACAGCGTGTTGTTCACCGGCGCGAAACCCGTATTTGTGGATATCGACCCGCGGACGTTCAACATGGATCCGGCAAGAATCGAAGCCGCCATTACGAAAAAGACGAAAGCGATTCTGCCGGTTCACCTGTATGGTTTGTCCTGCGATATGGACCCGATCATGAAGATCGCCGAGAAACACGGGCTGGCTGTCATCGAGGATGCCTGTCAGAGTCATGGCGCGGAATACAAAGGCAGGAAAGTCGGTTCGTTTGGAACGGGTACATTCTCGCTGTACCCCACCAAGAACATGACCTCTGCCGAAGGCGGAATGATCACAACCAACGATTCGACGATCGATGAGAAGTGTCGTGTCCTTCGCCAGCACGGGATGCGCGTTCGTTATTACCACGATATGCTCGGCTACAACTTCCGCATGACGGACATCCACGCCGCGATCGGTCTGGCGCAATTGAAGAAACTCGAGAAGTTCAACGCCCAACGGCAGGCGAATGCCAAATTCCTTAGCGGCAACCTAAAGGGCGTCCGAACGCCGTTCATCCCCGAAGGGCAGACCCATGTCTTCCATCAGTACACTGTCCGCGTTCCGAACGGCAAACGCGACGCGCTCCGCACATATTTGAATGAAAATGGAGTCGGCTCTGAAGTGTATTACCCGGTGCCGATCCACAAGCAGAATTTCTATGTGAAGGAATTGGGATACGACCAAAGCCTGCCCGAAACAGAATTTGCCACAACTGAAGTGTTGTCTCTGCCGGTGCACCCCGCGCTTTCACCCTCTGATCTCGAGACTATCGTTGGCGCGGTCAACGATTTCATGGAGAAGAACGGATGAAAGTCGCAGTCATCGGCGTTGGCACGATGGGCAGGCATCATGCCCGCGTGTATAGCGAACTGCCCGAAGCAGACCTTGTCGCCATTTCGGATTCGGATTCCATTCGCGCAGAATCCACGGCGAATAAATTTGGGATCCGCTCCTACACCGATCATCGCGAAATGCTTGAAAAAGAAAAACCCGATGCGGTTTCCGTGGTTGTCCCAACCGCCATGCATGAGCGGGTCGGATTGGATGTGCTCGACGCCGGCGTGAACCTTCTGATCGAGAAACCGATTGCCGCGACCATCGAAGAAGGTACACACCTGATTCAAAAAGCGCACGCGATGAAGAAGCAATTAATGATCGGTCACGTGGTACGCTTCGACCCCGCCCTGCAGGCACTCAAGCAAAAACTGGATGCCGGTGAACTTGGGCGCATTTACCAGATCTTTTGCCGCCGCGCCGGTCCGTTCCCCACCCGCATCCAGGATGTAGGTGTGGTGATCGACCTCGCGCCGCACGATGTGGACGTGATGCGATTCCTCACCGGGTCGGACCCCATCCGTGTACATTCCGAAACCGAGCAACGGATTCATACTGAGCACGAGGATCTATTGTGGGCGTCGCTTCGTTTTCCAGACGGGGTGATCGGCGCGCTCGAAATCAACTGGCTCACACCCACGAAGATTCGTGAAGTGCTCGTGCTTGGCGAGCGCGGTATGTTTCGCACCGACGCGCTCACGCAAGACTTGTATTTCTACGAAAACTCGCTGGTCAACGATGTTCAATGGGCGACGCTCCAAACCATCAAAGGCGTAAGCGAGGGAAGTATGACACGTTATGCGATTCCGCGTTTCGAGCCTTTGAAAGCCGAACTTCAATCCTTTCTGAAGGCATTGCAGGATGGAAAACCGGTTCCCATCTCCGGGGAGGATGGGCTCGCCGCCTTGAAGATTTCCCTTGCCCTCGTTGAATCCGGTCGAACCCATCAGGTGGT
>Ga0073934_10006394_pt1 | contig 17239 bp, 13 predicted proteins | sample LarsenN4metaG_FD_76834 | JGI IMG/M metagenome (GOLD analysis project Ga0073934, IMG submission 76834) | Hot spring sediment bacterial and archeal communities from British Columbia, Canada, to study Microbial Dark Matter (Phase II) - Larsen... ... | reverse complement strand
TCGCTGCTGTGTCGGGCCGCGTGATGATCAATACAGGTTGCGAGCAGATTTTCGAACAGGCGACAGCTCTGCTGAAGCGGGGTTTCCGGATGGTCATCTTCGAGATGAGCGGCGTTACCCACATCGATTCCACCGGGATTGGACACTTCATCGCCGCACTAACGGAAGCGATGCCGAAAGGCGGCGAGATTTCAATCGCCAATCCGAGTCCACATGTACGCGAGAGCTTTCACGTCACGCGTCTGGATACGGCGTTCCGGTTTTTTGAGGACATCGACACGGCACGCGCGGCAGTGCGTTAGCGCGCCCTTCAAAGAAACGTCAGCTCGTAGACCTTCCCACCGGTTAGTTTCACCTTTACCGTTCCATCTGGTTGCGCCGCCGCCGTTTCCAGCATGCCGAGCCTCTGCCCTGCGGGTGGGCGTAACACGAACTCGCGTGTAACCTTTGGCCTGAGGACGGCGCGCTTTGCCTTCCCGCCGGACCATTCGAGATCGAGTTCCAGTGCGCCGCGTGCTCGTAGCCCGCGGACGGAACCTTCCGGCCAAGCCGGGGGTAGCGTGGGCAGCAGCGCAATCTCGCCAGAGTGGCTTTGCACGAGCATTTCCGCGATCGCGGCGGTAGCCCCGAAGTTGCCGTCGATTTGGAACGGAGGGTGGTTGTCCAACAGGTTGGGCAGAGTGGATTTCGCGAACAGCGCGATCAGGTTTTCGTGCGCTTTGCCGGCCTCCCCCAGACGGTTCCAGAAGTTGATGATCCACGCGCGGCTCCAGCCAGTATGGCCACTACCCGCTTTCAGCCGGCGTTCCAGAGAGGTTCGGGCTGCACGGGCCAGCTCCGGCGTGCCGCGCAACGTAATCTGATCGTCGGGATGCAGTGCGAACAGGTGCGAAATATGGCGGTGTCCCGGATCCGCTTCCTCGTAGTCTTCTAACCATTCCTGTAGCTGTCCGTGCCGGCCGATCGCAGGTTGCGGCAGCTTCGCCATTGCGCCCTCGACCCGCGCACGAAACGCCGGGTCTATGTCAAGCTCACGGCTGGCGAGAATCACTCGCGTAAAAAGGGCGCGTGCGATCTGGGTGTCCATCGACGGCGCCATCGCCAAGGTTCCCGTAACGCCGGCGATGCGATAGCGGTTCTCCGGAGAGATGGACGGTCCGCTGAGGAGACGTCCTTGAGCATCGGGGCTGAGATAGTCCAGCAAGAACTCGGCGGCTGCTTTTAGCACCGGCCAAGCGCGCTTCGCCAGAAATGCTTTGTTGAGCGTGTATTCGTAGTGTTCCCACAAATGCAGGCTGAGCCAAGCCCCACCCATCGGCCAGATTCCCGAACCCACACCGTCGATGGGTCCGGCGTGCCCCCAGCCGTCGGTATTGTGATGGATCACGAATCCGTTTGCGCCGTAGAGAGCCTTCGCAGTTCGCCGTCCATCGGGCATCGCGTTTTCAATCAATGCGAACAATGGCTCGTGCATTTCGGAGAGATTGCAGCTTTCCGCAAGCCAGTAGTTCATCTCCGTATTGATGTTGATGGTGTACTTGCTTTCCCACGGTGGCTCGAGGGAATCGTTCCAGATGCCCTGCAAATTGGCGGCAAGATCGCCGGGGCGACTGCTCGAAATCAGGAGGTAGCGTCCAAAATGGAAGTACAGAGCCGCAAATTGAGGGTCGGCTTCGCCTGCCGCGACGCGCTTCAAACGCTCATCGGTTGGCAACTCCGCGACTGCGGGACTTGACGGGCCAAGTTTCAGTTCGACCCGGTCGAAGAATCTGCGATAGTCCTGTGTGTGGGCAGCCAGCAGTTTCGCGTAGGGCTTTCGGATAGGCTCAGCGAGGATTTTGCGGCCTTTGAAGTCGGTGCCAGCCGCCAGCATCAGAGTGACGGATGTGGCGGCGTCAACGCGCAGCCAGTTGGCCTCTTTGCTGACCTTGCCGCCTTCGGTGGAAGCAACCACAACAGCACGAAACTTGACTCCTGTCTTGCGCTCCTCGGCATGCCGCACAGTCACCGGAATCGCCTGTCCGTCCATAATCAGACGTAGCGAATCGTCCACATCCGCCTTGGCGTCCCGCAAGCGCGAGAGGCTTACGGTAAAGCTCAGCGAACCCGGTTTACTGCCAGTGAGCCGAATGACAATGGCGCGGTCCGGAGCTGAGGCGAAGATCTCCCTCATGTAGTCCACGCCGGAGATGCGATAGCGCACGCGCGCGATACCCGCGTTCAAATCCAGTTCACGCCGATAGTTCTCTGCAACATCGCCATGCGTGAAGCGAAGGTGCAGGTCGCCCAGAGTCTGATACGGAGGCATGCGCCGCGGCTTGGAAATGATCGCCTTGTCGGCGAGTTCATGCGCTTCACGGATCTTACCTTCGGCGAGTAGACTACGAACTCGCTTTATGGCTTCCGCAGCCTCGGGGTTTGTACGGTCGCGGTACTCTCCTGCCCAGACTGTATCCTCGTTCAACTGCAGGTGTTCGACTGCCACACCACCGAACACCATGGCGCCAAGACGTCCGTTCCCGATGGGTAAAGCCTCAGTCCATTTGGCAGCGGGCTGTTTGTACCACAGCAGTGCTGTTTCGGCAGGAGCGGCCGCGAATACAGAAAAGGAGGCAAGGATCAAAACGATCGGGCGACAGGTCACCCGTCGATTTTATCCCGCCTCCTGGGGAGGTAAAGAACATGAAGGAACTTACGCGCGCGAACGCAACTTGCGGGCGAACGCGAGTACAGCCAAACCACCGCTGAGCAGCAGGTAGGTGGATGGCTCCGGAACATTGTCGTAGACGCCGATCAGACCGACGCCGGCGCCAGTTGGGCCCTGGCGCTCGATGATCTGGGAGTTCGGCCCCAAGCCCACCACCGAAAGGGTATTGCCGTTGTTGTAGTACAACTGTGCCACGCCAGCCAGGACAGGATGAGTTCCCTCAACCGTATCTACGCCACAGCAACCGTTGTAAGTGGGAGCCAGCGCCAGATCGAAGTTGGACAGGAAGCTGTTCCAATATGCCGCCTCGCCAGCAGCCCCACCGCTGAACGAGCCGGTTCCCGCGGCGATGTAAACGCTGCCGCCATTGTTGACGTATTGGGTCAAGACCGTATCATTCTTGGCTATCGGAGCGCCCGCCATGAAGATTCCGTCGTAGGGACTCAGGTTGGCCAGCGTCATTGGAAGGCTCGGATCGACTGTGAAACTGTAACCACCCGACGTCAGAGCAGCTTGAAAGCTGGTCGCATTAGGACCATTCAGGCTGAAATTGCTGGACCAAATCAGGAAGTTTCCAGGCCCCCCGTTGATATTCATGAACGCGGCGACGTTCTGGACGAATTGCGTGACGTTGGCGGCCCCCGCATTGGTGAAACCCGCATTGGCGGTCGTCCACTCATCGTGGTTCACTACGATCCGTCCCGCGGTCGCCGGGACCAACGTCAAGAAAGAAATAAGAAACAAACACAGCAGTAAGCGTGAGCGCACTCTTTACCTCCTCTCTGGAGTCTATGGTTCACTCACAGTTCCCACAAGAATCGTTGGGACTAGGAAGGGCGCAAAAAGGACTAGTACTTGTCGGTTCAGACCCGCAGTTCGTAGCCCAGGCTCTTCAACTTCGAGATAATCCGGTCGCGGACTGCATTAACTTCTTCGTTCGTCAATGTATGGTCCGGCGCGCTGACGGTAATCCGATAGCTGACACTCTTCCGATCCTCCGGCAAAGGCGAGCCCGTATACTGGCGCAGGTACTCGATCGAGTCCACCTCACCGGCGGCTTCGGCCAGACGCGCTCGCGTGACGCCAGCGGGCTCCCGGAGTGGCGTAACGATCGAGAGATCGAATCCACTGGAAGGGAACCTGTTCAAAGGCCGGTACTTCACTTCCCGGGGTGCAAGTTGCTGCATTTTGCGTAAGTCGATATCCAGGATCGCGCCGCGGCCGCTCTCCACCAGCGTCGGATGCAGTTCGAATAGCCGTCCCAATGCGTGATTGCGCCACAGGATCGTGGCCGAACGCGCCGGATGTTCGTATTGGCGCGACTCGGTCTGCGTGGCTTCGCACCCCGGCATGAGACATTCCGCCAGCCGTTTCAGTTCAAAGAGCCCCGCCTCCCCGCTCCCCTGGCTGTAAATTGCCGCCATCAGGTGCGGGACTTCGTCCGGCAATTCGCCCGCGCCGCGGGGATGAATTTCATTGCCGATCTCGAACAGCCGGAACTCGCTGAACCGTTTGGCGTTCTCCAGCAGGTTGCGATGCAGGCCCGGCAGCAGGCTGCGGCGCATCAGGTTGTTCTCGCTTGAAATCGGATTCGCGACACGCAGATGAGCGGCCGGATCCATCCCGAAACGGACCACCATTTCGTCGCTCAGGAACGAATAGTTGTAGGTTTCCGTGTACCCCTGCGCCGCGGCCAGTTCGCGTACGGCGTGGTGGAAATTGCGTTCCTGGTTGATCCAGGGCTGTTTCACTGGCTGCAGGGGCGCTTGCGGGGGTATGGAGTCGTAGCCGATCATTCGGCCCACTTCTTCTACCAGATCGTCTTTGATGGTGACGTCGCGAGTCGCACGCCAACTGGGTACGTGGACATGGAAAACACCTGGAGCGGCGTCTTCGACGCGGAAGCATAGCGCATCGAGGATCGACCGGACCTCCGCAGCTTCGATGCTCCGGCCGAGTTTGCGCTGCAACCAGTCCATCGGCAACTCGATGGGGTCCACCGCGGCGGGTTCATTCCATGAATCCACAAGTCCGCCAACCAGGCGGATGCCGGGACAGATCTCGTTCAGTAGTGCAACGGCACGAGCCAATCCCCGCAGCGTGTTGCGCGCGTCTTGGGCTTTTTCAAAGCGCATCGATGCGTCTGTGCGCAGCTTCAAAGCAGCCGAAGTTTTGCGCACAGACGCGGCATTGAAGTTGGCGCTTTCGAGCACAATACGGGTGGTGGCCTCTGAGATCGCACTCTCCATTCCGCCGATGACGCCAGCCAGAGCGACGGCGCCATCCTTATCCGCAATCACCAGGTTCGAACGCGATAGGGTATAGTTTTCGCCGTTGAGTGCGTGTATGGTCTCACCGTCTTCGGCTCTACGGACGATGATTGTTGCTCCGCGCAACTTGTCCGCGTCGAAGGCGTGCATGGGCTGCGCGATTTCCGCCATGACGAAGTTGGTCACGTCGACGATATTCGAGATCGGGTTCAGACCGATGGCTTCCAACCGAGCCTGGAGCCAGAGTGGCGACGGACCAACCTTGACGTTGTCGAACACCAGCGCGCTGTAGCGCGGACAAAGATCGAAATCGCGAATCTCGACGTTCCACTCAGGGGCGCCGTCCGGCAACAATCCCAAGTCAACCGGCTCGTTCAGGCGCAGACCAGTGAATGCGGCCACCTCGCGAGCCATCCCGTGGTGACCCCATAGATCCGGGCGGTGTGTGAGGCTTTTGTTGTCCACTTCGATCTCAAAATCGGGGACGATCCTCTCCAGCCCGCTGCCGGGTTTGGCGGCGCCGAGTTCGACGATGCCGGAATGATCCCGGTTGATACCCAACTCCATCCCGCTGGCCAGCATGCCGTCGCTTTCCACGCCTTCGATCACAACTTTGCCGATCTCGCGGCCGTTCAGAGGAACGCCTGCCGGGACATACGCCGTGTACTTTCCGGGAAGACAGTTGGGCGCGCCGCACACCACAGTCTTCAAGCCCAGTTGCGGACCGGCGTCCACAATGGCTTTCACGTTGTGACTGCCCGGCAGAGGCTCAATTGAGTCGACCCGCGCCGCAACGACGCGGTCGAGCCAGGGAGCGAACGGCTCCACACCTTCGCACTCCGCCGTCTTCAACGTGATCTGACGCATCAACTCGCGCGGTCCTGCCGCGTCCTTAAGCCCGTCAACAAGTTCACACAGCCAGTTATAGGAGAACTTCAAGCCGCTACTCCGTGATCACACTAAATTCAGAACTGCGAGAGGAAGCGCAGGTCGCCTCCGGCGAGCAACCGGATGTCGTCTATGCCATAGCGCATCATGACCAGCCGGGTCAGGCCCAGGCCGAAGGCAAAGCCGCCCCACTGATCCGGGTCGATTCCGCCCGCGCGCAGCACGTTCGGATGAACCAGTCCGCACGGCAGCAGCTCCACCCACCCGCTCTGTTTGCAGACCGGGCAGCCCGGCCCGCCGCAGATCAGGCACTGAATGTCCAATTCGAACCCCGGCTCAACGAACGGGAAGAAGCCAGGCCTGAGCCGCGCCGTCACGTCACGCTGAAAAATCGCGCTGAGCAGCCCTTTCATGAAGTAGAGCATGTGCGCAATGGACACATCCCGATCCACCATCATGCCCTCGAGCTGATAGAACGTGTGCTCGTGGGAGGCGTCAACTTCCTCGTTGCGGAAGACCCGTCCGGGAGCGATGATCCGCAGCGGCGGGCCAAATTTCTCCATCGCGCGCACCTGCACCGGTGAAGTGTGCGTGCGCAGTACATTGCCGTCAGCCAGCCAGAACGTGTCCTGCGCATCCCGGGCCGGGTGCGTCGAAGGAATGTTCAGCGCGTCGAAGTTGTACCACTCGGTTTCGACTTCAGGTCCATCCACGATCGCGAATCCAAGCGAAGTGAAGTACTCTTCCAATTCGCGCTGGATCTGTGTCAACGGATGTAATTTACCCGGACGTACGCCAGGGGATGGCAGAGTCAGGTCAACCCACTCGCTCGCCAGCCGGGCGTCCAATGCCGCTCTTTCAAATCCCGCCTTCTTGGCTTCGTAAGCTTCTTCAAGATCCCGTTTCAGTGCGTTCAGGCGCTTTCCAAAATCGGCCCGGATCCGCGGGTCGAGTTTGCCCATGTCTTTGCCCAGTGCAGCAAGCGTGCCTTTGCGGCCCAGGATCTCGACACGAGCCGCCTCCAGAGCCTCCGGCGATGCAGCCTGCCGGATGAGCGCGGGCGCGCGCGCTTCCAAGTCGGTGAGCGTGGAATCCAACATGTTGGGTTTCGATGGAATTCTTCAGTTTAGCGCGGGCCCCTGACGGGACAGGGTTCTGCGGAAGCCGGCGCCGGCAAGCATGAGGATTAGCCCAAGCATTCCGAACCCGGCGGCAATCAGCGTTCGCCGCCTCTCCACCGTGACAAACTGCTCTCCATAGGTGACCCGAACCATGAGGTCGACCTCGGAAACAGAACTTCCCGGCTGTCTGTTCTCCAAAACGACCCGGTATTCTCCCGGTCCAGCGACCTGCTGGGCTAACGCGCCCCGCCTGGCGTAGTCCGAAGAGGCAATGGTCCGCTGCTCCGAAGGCGAGGCTCCCTCTTGGCCGCGCCGTACCAAGAGAACGCGAACGCCCGTCGACCCACGAACGACCTCAAACGAACAGACAATCCGGGCCTGCTCCCCGGAGACTTCGACGTCGAGGGTTCGTACTTTTCCGGCGTTGACGCGAACAGGACGATCGACAATCGTTACCGAGCCGCTGTGCTGGCAAATGCCGGGCAACGCAGTCGCTAGCAAGGTAACAACGAGAATCGACGCCTTCATGGTTCCTGATAAACGATCTTCCCGCCAAGCACGGTCATTTTGACCCTGGCTTTAAGAATCTCGCGTGGGGCTACTTTCATAATGTCACTGGAAAGCATGACGAAATCAGCAAGTTTCCCCACCTCGATGGAACCTTTCTCTTTTTCCTCAAAAGCGGCGAACGCGCCGCCGAGAGTCCAACTGGAGAGCGCCTCCTCCCGGCTGAGCTTCTGCTCCGGCGTCCAACCTCCCGGCGGGTCTCCGCTGGCGTCCTGCCGGGTGACTGTGGCATAGAACCCGGGAATGGGATTCGGTTCCTCGACCGGAAAATCGGAGCCGTTGGCCAAGGCAATGCCGGCATCGAGGAAACGCCGCCAGGCGTAGGCGCCCATCAACCGGTCGGGTCCGAGACGTTTAAGAGCCCAGCGCATGTCGGAGGTTGCATGGGTTGCCTGAACCGATGCGATTACCGAGTTTTCCGCAAAGAGTTTGAAGTCGGGCAACGAAACGATCTGTGCATGTTCTACACGAAAGCGTTTGTCGTTCTTCCCACCCAAGGCAGCCGCATAGGCGTCGAGAACGGTTCGGTTAGCCCGATCGCCGATGGCGTGGGTTGCCACCTGGAACCCCCTCGCCGCAGCCTGCTTTGCGACCCGCTCAATGTCTTCGCGCTTCGTGATGAGGAGCCCTTCATTACCTTTGTCGTCCGAATAAGACTGCCACAGCGCCGCGCCGCGCGAACCGAGCGCACCGTCTGCTACCAACTTGATGGAACGGACGGTGAGTTGGCTTCCGATCTCCGGCCCCCGCTCGAGATACTCGCGCCAGAGCGGTCCATCGCCTCCAATCATCGCGTAGATCCGCACTGGAAAATCACCCTTGGCGATCAGAGAACGGTAAATCTCGATGACCTGCTTCGGCACACCCGCATCGTGTACCGTGGTCAAGCCGAGGCGCGCGCACTCGCGCGCCGCCAACTGGAGCTGGCGAATCACTTGAGCTTCGGTTACGGCAGGAATCTTGGAACGCACCAATCCTTGCGCGCGATCGATGAGCACGCCAGTTGGCTTCCCGTTCGCGTCTTTGATGATCTTGCCGCCCGGAGGGTCGGGGGTAGCGGCTGTGATGCCTGCAAGTTCCAAAGCCCTCGTGTTGGCCCAACCGGCATGTCCGTCCACCCGCGTGAGGAAAACCGGGTGGCTTGGAGCTACTTTGTCGAGATCGGCAGCAGTGGGAAAGACGCCACCCCAGTTGGTTTGGTCCCAGTTCCGGCCGGTGACCCACTCTCCGCGCGCGCGCTGGGCCACCTGTGATTTCACATACTCGCCGATCTCGGCGACGGTCTTCACGTGGCGCAGGTCCTTCGACTCGAGCAACGCACCGAGACCTGGCATGTGAACGTGCGAGTCAATCAAGCCTGGCACAATCGTTTGGCCGCGGGCATCAATGCGACGGGTCCGTGGGCCAGCTTGTTGCGCGACGCTATCACCCACCGCGACGATCCGTTCGCCGCGAACTGCAAGCGCCTTAGCCACGGGCTGAGCTCGGTTGACGGTGTAGATGACGGCATTTTCCACAATCAAATCAGCTGGTTGAGCCTGCACGGCCACCCCGCACAACGCGACCAAGAGGGCTACAATCAATAACATGGAAGACAGTATGGCACACGCCGGCCCGCCCGCCCGGCCTCTGGCGCCTTCTTTTCCACAAGCTGCCTGGCAGGTTGCATTGAACTGGACCGCCGCACTGCTTCTGGCGGCTCTGTTTCTAGTTGCGGGCGTTTGGAAGTTGACCGGTCCTTTGGATGCGGCTTCACGAATGACCCAGGCATTGGTGCCTGGCCCGCTCAGTATCCCGGCGGCCTTAGCTTTCGGCATTGCTGAGACTTTCGCTGCAGTTCTGCTGATCGTGCCGCGGTTTCGCCGCTGGGGCGCCTGGCTGAGCGGACTACTTCTACTTGCTTTCATGGTTTACATCGGGATCAACTACACGGCGCTGCAAGGCGAGGAATGCAATTGCTTCCCTTGGGTAAAGCGCGCAGTGGGGCCCGCGTTCTTCATCGGCGATGCGGTGATGCTGTTGCTGGCGGCACTGGCGGCAATGTGGGTCCGGCCGTCAAGCGGTGTGCGGAATGCTCTCATTATTTTGGCTGCGATCACGGTTTTTGGGGGAGTGATGCTGGGAGTGACGTTCGCCACTGCCTCCGGAGTGCGGGCACCCGATTCAGTGCTCGTAGACGGCAAGCCATTTCCGCTGCAGCAGGGCCGGGTTTTTTTGTATTTCTTCGATCCGGAGTGTTCGCACTGTAACGAAGCGGCTATCGTTTTGGGCAGACACCGGTGGAAGGACGTGCGGTTGCTCTCGACAGCGACGACCCAGCAGCAGTGGGCGCAGGTTTTTCTGAACGAGACGAAGTTCCATGCGGCGCTTACGGCGGAAGTCAAGAAGTTGCGCGAAACGTTTCAGTTCACCGACCCGCCGTACGGCGTAGCTCTCGACAACGGACGCCAGGTTGCGGCGTTCCCCTTTTTCGACTCCAAGGAGCCTGAAACCACGCTGCGCAAGCTCGGTTTTATCGAGTAGTCCTGAGTACACAAGAAAAGGGAGGCGGCCGTGCCCACGCGCCGCCTCCGCCGAGTGCCGGAACTGGGTTGTCGCTCCGGCGCAGGCTTCATCGCGCCATAGCAGGAACGCGAGGCCTGCTTTTCCGCGTGTGGAGGTCCTCTCCCCCGCCGACCAGCGCAACCAGGCGGTTAACCACGGCATCCAGCGACTCGGCTTCCGAGAGCATCGTTTGACTGATTGTTGCGGATTGATTGGCTCCGGTCGCCGTCTGTTGCGTCACCTGCTCGATACGATTCAAGGCCGTCGCGATATGCTCGCTGCCACGGGCCTGCTCCTGGCAGGCCGCGTTGACCTCCTCCACCAGAGCTCCGACCTCCGACGCGCCGCGCGTGATGTTCTGGACCGCCCCTTCCATCCGGTTCAGTTTCTTCGAGCCTTCGGTCGATGTGCGGATAGACTCCTCAATCAGAGTCGAAGTATCCCGGGCTGCACCGGCGCAGCGTTGCGCCAGGTTGCGAACCTCGTCCGCCACAACCGCAAAACCCATTCCGGCCTCGCCGGCACGCGCCGCCTCCACCGCCGCGTTCAGAGCCAGGATGTTCGTCTGGAACGAGATCTCGTCGATGATCTTGATGATACTGGCGATTTTTTCGCTCGATCCGCTGATCTGGCGCATGCTGACCAGCATTTCATCAAGCGTCCGGTTAGCTTCTTCGATTTGGCCGCCCACCTGCTGCATCAGCGCAGTCGCACGCTTGGAGCTATCGGCGTTGCGCAGCGTCATCGTGCTCATCTCCTGGCTTGAAGCGGAGACTTCTTCAAGTGAGGCAGCCTGTTGCGATGCACCCTCGGCCAGAGACTGGCTGGAATCGCTGATTTCGCGCGACCCGACTGCGACCTGAGCCGCAGACTGCGCGATCTCCTTCGCGATCTCCCGGAGCGAGCCGCTGGAACGGCGCACCACCAGGAAGACAACTCCCGATACAACCAGCCCGAGACAGAGCAACACGACATTCGTCCAACGGGCAAGCGATGCCTGCTGAAGGGCGCTGCTTTCGAGCAAGGACAACTGCGCGGCGCGCTCGTCCACAAACTGCGCGGCCGAGGCATTCACCTTCTGGAGACGGGGCAGGAGTTGATCGTTGAGCTTGCTCAACGCTTCGTCCATCTTCATCGCCTCCAGCAGCGACAGAATCTGCCCGTGCAGCCCGCGTACCTCTTCCAGGCTCTGCCGGATCCCTTCAACCTGCTGCCTAACCGAGCCGGAACCGGAAGCCTCTTGAAGTTGTCTGACAGCATCCTGCGCGGCGCGGTCAGTCTGCTGAAACTCGAGTCGCAAACTATCGGCACGGTCCCGCTGCTGCAGTACCATCGCAAAAGCCAACCCGCGCTCGACGGCTACCATTTGGGCCACGGAACTGCTCAGACGGGCTGCGAGAACTTGCTGCCGCCCAATTCCGCTGACGGCCTGTTTCAGTTGCCCGCTCAGGTTGTTCATCACCAGCAGCGAACTAACGCCGAGCAAGAGCACGACCGACAGCACTGCGATTACTGACACGTTGAGTTTGGCGCCAATGGTTTGCGTTCTCATTTCCATCCCCTCAGTTTTGCAAGACTGCTGTTTATAGCTTGAAGGCGAACTTCAGGTTAGTCACAACTGCGGCCGGCTCTCCGTCCTGTTTGAACGGCGTGAACTTCCATTCCTTCACCGTCTTCAGAACCGGCTGGGTCAGTAACGGATTGCCGCTGATGACCTTTACTTCATCCACCGTCCCGCGATCGTTGATCCGCAGTTCCACTTCCACGTCGCCCGATACCTTCATCTGTCGCGCCAGCGGGCTGTATTCCGGCCTGGGCGCCTCAACCGCCTGTTTCATCGCTTCAGCCATCGTTAACCGCATTTGAGCCTCCGCCGGTAACGCAAACAGAGCGCAAATGCTCAGAGTGAGCACTGTGAAGATGAGTCGTTTCACTTTGATACCTCGCTTGGGTTTTGCCATCTGCTTGCCGTATCGGAAGGTCGGCGAGCAGTTTGAACGAAAATCGGTTGACGCCCCGAGTCTTATTTGTTACGCTTTGTAGCGTTACAATGTTTCGCACTCGACATCCACGGCGCAAGCCGCTCTCCGAACTGGAGCAGGCCGTCCTCGATCTGATCTGGAGGCTTGAGAAACCTTCTGCCGAAGAGATCCGCACGGAACTCGCGCCGGACAGCGCGTTGAAGGACTCGACAGTTCGTACCGTGCTTCGCCGCCTCGAGGACAAGGGTTACGTTCGTCACGACCTGGACGGCCGCACCTTCCGGTTTAGCGCTGTGGAGGCGCCGGAAGAACTGGCCGGCAGCGCCCTGCGGCAGATGATCGATCGTTTCTGGCGGGGTTCCATGGAGCAATTCCTGACCGGGATGGTGGACAACGAGTTGTTGGATGCCAGGGAACTCAAGCGTCTTGCGGAGAAGATCGAGAAGGCCAAGCAAGGAGGGGACGCGAAATGAACGATGGCTTCCTGATCTGGGTTGTGGAGGTGGGGCTCCGCGCGTTGATGTTGCTGGTTCCAGCGGGGGTGGCGTTACTTGCCCTCGGCCGCCAGGCGGCGGCGCAGCGTCACGCGGTGTGGACCGCAGTTGCCGGGGCGATGCTGCTCTTGCCGGTGCTGATCCCTATTCTTCCGCCGCTGGAAACGCCGCTGCTCGGCGCAATACAGGAACCGCAGCCTCAAGTGGTTCCGCCGCTACGGTTCGAGGATTACACGCCGCCCCACCGGCAAGCCGAGGAACTGCTGATGGTCCCCATGGACGCTGGCGTTCATCCGCTTTCCAGGGCTGCCACGGTTTACTTTCTCATCTGCGGAGCTTTTTTGTTCTCTGTGGCGCTTGCCCTGATTGTGGTGTACCGGTTGCGCCGCCAAGTGCGCCCGCTCACAGACTGGCGTGCGCTGTTGACGGCAATTGATGTTGCCGATCGGTCAGGGCTGATCGACATTCCGGAGATCGGCGCAAGCCGGACAGTTCCGGTTCCCGTCACGTTCGGTTTCTTCTCGCCAGTTATTGTGCTCCCGGGAGACTGGATCGAATGGGATGAGTCGCGGCTGCGTGCGGTGCTGGCCCATGAAATGGCGCATGTCGCGCGCGCCGACTCCTGGGTTCACCTGCTGGTCGCGATCAATCGCATTGTCTTCTGGTTCCACCCTTTGGCGTGGTTGGCAGAACGGCGCGTCCGCACTCTGGCCGAGGAGTGCTGCGACGAGGCCGCTGTTCGAGCGACTGGCGATCAATACGGCTATGCGAAGAATCTGCTTGCGGTAGCCGCGGCCGCCGGTGGTTATTGGAGTCCGGCCGCGGCGATACCGATGGCCCGAAACGCAAATTTGGAGGGACGAATCATGCGCATCCTTTCTCGCAAGCATCCTGGTAACGGGCGGCTACGCCGCTCCTCCTGGGTCCGTGCCGCCGTACTGGCGACGCCGTTGCTACTGGTCACAGCCTCGATGCAGCGCGCTCAACAGCCCGCTGCTGCGCCGGAACAATCCGCCAAGTGGGACGATGCGGAGCTGTTGCGCACGGGCACGGTCACAACAGCCGCACAGGCGGCCGAGTTGGAGCAGCGGCTGGTGACCAGTCGCGACGATGTGGATGCGCGTACCCGTCTGCTGGCATTCTATTTCGTGCAGGCGCAAACGGAACCATGGCGGAAGCACATGATCGCCTTGATCGACCGGCACCCGGAAGCGCCGGTGCTGCGTTCGCGCCTCGCCACCTATAGCCAACCGTTCGCAACTCCAGAATTTGTGGAGCAAGCGCAACGGTTATGGGATCGCGAGGTCGCCGCCGCGCGGTCCAATGCTTCGGTTCTACACAATGCAGCGCTGGCGTTTGAATACACGAACCTCGACAAAGCGCTGGATCTCCTGCTTCAGGCCGCAGCGATGCAACCGGACACGGCTGCGCCCAGGATGCGCTTCGCACAGATGGTAATCAGGCCGCTGTTCACTGACGAGTCCGGATCCGTGGCGGGACGCCTCCGGCAGCGCCTCGCCTCAACGAACGATGCAACGCTCTTGCTGTATCTGGCACGGATTGACACTCGTCCAACCAACCCGCATATTCAGTCATTGCGCGAATGGGCGGTTGAGCGCGCCCGGTCGATCAATCCTGCCCATCCAATGCTCGCCTCGGTCGCCGCCCAGTTGGCCTCGCGAGCACCAGACTCCTCCAACGTCCTGCCGAACGAGCGGGTGGCGCCTGCGACACTAGCCGTTGTCGAACGAGTGGACCCGGTATACCCTCCTTTAGCCGCTCAAGCCCGAATCAGCGGAGTGTGCCGCTTCAAAGTACGAGTCGCATCGGATGGGACGGTTGAGAACATCCGCTTGATCAGCGGTCATCCTTTGCTGGTTGCCGCAGCCCAAACGGCATTAAAGCAGTGGCGTTTCGTTGCGCCTGACGAACCCGTCGAGTTCACCATCGACATCCGATTGCCGGGCGGTGACATGCCCCCGGGCCAGCGCCAGGTTCCGGAGCCGGTCTATCGGGAAGAACCGGTGTATCCAGCGCTCGCATTGCAGGCGGGGGTGGAGGGTCCGGTTCAGGCGGAAATCGAGATTGAACCCGGCGGAAACGTCAAGGTAACCCGTATCGTCAGCGGACATCCCCTGCTGGCGCCCGCGGCGGCCGAAGCGATTGGCAAGTGGCGTTTTGCGCCGGTTGCGCAAAAGACCCACGCCACCGTGGAGGTGGTGTTTAGAAAGCCTTGACTCTAAACCACATTTTAGACTTGCCACCTGCTCCAGGTGTGGTATCCTGAAGCTTCATGCGGACGTTCTATCCAAACGCGTTTCGATTCCGTTTCCGGCTTTATCGCTGAACCGGAAAGAGTGGCGTTGGGATGGAATCCGGATTGAACTAAGCCAACCCACTCCTCAACGGAAAGTGGACAGAGCGGTCTGTCCCCCGTATTGGAGTGGGTTTTCGTTTTAGGGGTACGCACAACCATGATTATTTCGATGAAGCGGCACTCGCCCAAAGAGGCCATCGACGAGGTCATTCAGCAGATCCAGGATTTCGGCTATAAGGTCCACTCGATTCAAGGTGAGGAGCGGGTTGTGATCGGAGCAGTTGGAGTTGGCGATGTCACGCCGTGCCTGGAATCGCTCGAAGCGCACGAATGGGTGGAAAAAGCGGTCCGCATCTCCGCACCGTACAAATTCGTGAGTCTGGAGTTTCGCAGCCACCCCACTGTGATCAGGCTCGGAAATGGGGCCGAGATTGGAGGCGACGACTTCACCATCATGGCCGGACCATGTTCGGTGGAAAGCGAAAAGCAGATCCTGGATACGGCTCACCTGGTAGCCAAAGCCGGCGCCAGGGTTCTACGCGGGGGCGCCTTTAAGCCCCGCACCTCGCCTTATGACTTCCAGGGTATGGAAATGGAGGGGCTGCGGCTGCTAGCAAAAGCAAGACAGGAAACGGGTTTGGCCATCGTTACAGAAGTGATGAGCGACAACGATGTTCCGAAAGTAGCCGAGTATGCCGACATTCTCCAGGTGGGAGCGCGAAACATGCAGAACTTCGCGCTGCTCAAAGCCTTGGGACCCTGTGGCCGCCCGATCCTGCTGAAGCGCGGCATGAGTTCCACGATTAAGGAACTGCTCATGTCGGCCGAGTACATCGTCGCTCATGGCAATAATCAAGTGATGCTCTGCGAGCGCGGCATCCGCACGTTTGAAACGGCTACCCGCAACACCTGCGACATCGCAGCCGTACCTGTCCTTCGGGAATTGACTCACTTGCCAGTCATCGTGGATCCGAGCCACGCCACCGGGAAGCGCAGCCTGGTGCCATCGCTGTCACGCGCCGCGGTGGCCATTGGCGCCGACGGTTTGATTGTCGAAGTGCACCCCAACCCGGCAAAAGCGATCAGTGATGGTGCACAGTCTCTCGACCCCGAACACTGGGTTCGCATGATGGCCGGTTTGAAGCCGTATGTCCAGCTTTGGAAGCAAGACCGCCTCGCCTCAGCGGCGGCGCTAGCGGTTTAATGACCCGTATAGCCGGTTGGCTGGAGCGCCACTGGCGGCTCGCGGTCGTAGCGGGGGTCGCCCTGGCGGCCCTCTTTTCCTGGTTTGGCTGGCGCTCCTGGCAGGCGCGCCAGGCGCCCGCCCTGGCGCGGCATCTGCCAGAGGGAGGGCATTCCACTCTCTGGATCGATTTCAGCTTGTTGCGCCGTTCCGGCGTCCTGGGTAGCCTGCAGCAGAGTTCTGCTCCTGAGGAGCCTGACTATCAGAAATTCGTTGCCGCCACCGGTTTCGATTACCGCAAGGATCTCGATGGGGTGCTCGCTACCTTCAGGCCGGATGCCTCGTTCTTTATCGTCACGGGAAGAATGTCGCGCGAAAAGTTCTCTGCCTACGCAACGGCGAATGGCGGGAGGTGCGAAAACAGCCTGTGTTCGGTGCAAGGAAGTGCTCCGGACCGCCAGATCTCATGGACCTTTCATGACGGAGTCTTGATGCTCGCCGTCAGCAAGGACCCGCGCGGCGCAGCCATCATGCTCGACGAACGGTTGCCGATGACCTGGACACCTCCGCCTTCGCCCGTTTGGATTTCCGTGGAAGGCGAGCAAGCCAAGGCTAGCGCTGCCGGGATTCCAGGGTTGGTCGCGCTGCTTGGGGCCTTGGAAGGCGCCCGCCGTTCTGTCTTCTTCGTGGGTGGGGATCCGCGGAATCTATCGGTACAACTCGACGCCACCTGTCCTGACGAAAGCACCGCGAAGCGGATTGCCGGCAGGCTCACCGAACAAACCACGCTTCTAGGCAGATTGCTAACGCGGGAAGCACAGAAGATCGATCCGAACGAGTTGTCCGGAATCCTTACCTCTGGAAAATTTGAGGCGCGGGCAAACCGCGTCACCGGCAGTTGGCCGGTACCCAAGCCTTTTCTAGACACGCTGACGAAATGATTGAGGAAGGCATTGATGGTCAGCCGGCCAGTTCGAATGCAGGCTCGCGCTCCAGTGTTCTCGGCAAACTCAGTGTGAACTCGCTGCCCTTACCTGGCTCGCTGTCCACCCGGATGTCGCCCCCATGCTTGCGCAGAATGTTCATGCACGTAAACAGGCTCAGCGAGGCCTTCACCCGTTGCCCTGAGGCGGAAAAGCCCGGGTTGAATACTCGCGCCAGGTGAT
>Ga0073934_10006393_pt1 | contig 17240 bp, 10 predicted proteins | sample LarsenN4metaG_FD_76834 | JGI IMG/M metagenome (GOLD analysis project Ga0073934, IMG submission 76834) | Hot spring sediment bacterial and archeal communities from British Columbia, Canada, to study Microbial Dark Matter (Phase II) - Larsen... ... | reverse complement strand
TCGAGCATGGGGATGGCCAGGGGCAGCCCGGCCACCTCGCCGGTCCGCACGGCCCGCGGCTCCCCGTCGAGCAGCGCCACGTCGGTGGAGGTGCCGCCCATGTCGAAGGTGATGATCCGCCGGATTCCCGCGGAGCGCGCGGCGTGGGCGGCCGCGACCACGCCCCCCGCGGGGCCGGAAAGCACGGTGCGAATTGCCTGTCTGGCTGCCTCGGAGGCACTGAGAGTGCCGCCGTCGCTCTGCATCACGGAAAGGCGCGGGCCGCCCGGTTCGCCGGGACCGCCCTCCGCCAGCATGCCGGACAGGCGCTCAAGGTAGCGCGCCAGGATGGGCGCCACCGCCGCGTTGGCGCACGTGGTGCTGGTCCGCTCGTATTCCCGCTCCTCGGGCGCGATCTCGCTGGAAAGGGAGACACGGAAGCCCCGCGCCCGCGCCAGACGCCCCGCTCTCCGTTCGTGCTCCGGGTCCAGATAGGAGAAGAGCAGGCAGACCGCCACCGACTCCGCTCCCCGGGCGCGCATCTCCTCCAGCGCCGCCACCACCGCCCCCTCGTCCAGCGGCTCCACCTGGAACCCCTGCCAGTCCAGCCGGCCGGCGGCCTCGAACCGAAGCTCGCGCGGGATGAGCGGGACCCGGGGCGGAGGGCTCAAATCGTAGAGGCGGTCCCGGGTCTGCCGGGCGATCTCCAGCACGTCGCGGCACCCCGGGGACGTGAGGAGTGCGGCGCGGGCCACACGCCGCTCCAGAAGCGCGTTGGTGGCGACCGTGGTGCCGTGGATGATGGGTGAGCCGGCGGGCGGATTCAGCAGCCCCAGGCCCGCCAGCACCGCCTGGGACGGATCGGCCGGCGTGGAGGGAACCTTCCGGATCCGGACCGCGCCATCGGACTCGATCAGGACAAGGTCCGTGAAGGTGCCCCCGGTGTCGATGCCTGTCAGCATGCCCCGCTATTCCAAGGGATGATGCAGGCGCACGGGCTTGCCACGGGCGCGCAGGCGGATGTTCAGTCCCTCCACGGCCAGCGAGAAGGCCATGGCGAAGTACGTGTAGCCCTTGGGGATGTGGAAGGCGAATCCGTCCGCCAGCAGGTTCACGCCGATGAGAACCAGGAAGGCCAGCGCCAGCATCTTCACCGTGGGGTGCGTCTCCACGAAGCGGGATATGGGCCCGGCGAACCGGAGCATCACGATCACGGCGAGGACCACGGCAGCGACCATCACCGGGATGTCGTTGGCCATGCCCACGGCCGTGATGACCGAATCCAGCGAGAAGACGATGTCCAGAAGGATTATCTGACTGATGACCGCCCCGAAGGTGGCTGCGGCCTTGGCGGAGGCGTGCCCCCCCGCGCCTTCCAGCGAATCGTGGATCTCCCGCGTGGACTTGAACACGAGAAAGAGGCCGCCCAGGATCAGGATGAGGTCCCGGCCGGAGATCTCGCCCGCATCGCCCGCCACGAAGGGGATGCGGAAGAGGCCGGCCTTGAGCCCCATGACCCACCCCAGCGAGAGCAGGAGCAGGATTCGGGTGACCATGGCCAGCGCAAGCCCCGTGGTTCGGGCCCGCCCCTGCTGGTCCGGAGGCAGCTTGCCCGAGAGAATAGAGATGAAGATGATGTTGTCAATGCCGAGCACCACCTCCAGCAGGGTGAGGGTGGCAAGCGCCATCCAGATCCCGGGATCCGTGATCCAGTCCAGCATCGGGGCTCCTTCAGGGAGGGTAGGGCGTGCGGCATCTGGCCGGACGAGCCGGCCGGACTGCGCCCACATTCAGGCCACAGCCGTCGCCACCGCCTTCGAGTGCTCCGACGAGCCAGCAGGGCCTGACGCGCGTGCCTGAGGTTCAGCCACGGCCACCGCCTGCGCATGGTCCGATGGCGCCGATTCCTGCGGCACCCGATACGACAGCACCCGCGAGATCCCCGGCTCGGGCATGGTCACACCGTGCCACCGGGGAGCGGACTCCATGGTCGTGGGATTGTGCGTGATGATGAGGAACTGGGTCTGCTCGGCGAACTCGCGCACCAGGTCCACGAACTTCTCCACATTGGCGCCGTCCAGCGGCGCGTCCACCTCGTCCAGCAGCACAAACGGGCTGGGCTTGACGGCCAGGAAGCTGAAGAGCAGGGCCACCGCGGTGAGGGCACGCTCGCCCCCCGAGAGGAGCGAGAGGTGCTGGGGCTTCTTGCCCGGAGGCTGGGCGATGACCTCGATGCCGGTCTCCAGGAGGTCCTCCGGCGCGGTGAGCACGAGGCGCGTGGTCCCACCGCCGAAGAGCCGGGCGAAGATGCGGCCGAACTCGCGCGAGACGGCCTCGAAGGTCCCCATGAAGGTGCCGCGCGTGGAGTCGTCGATCTCTGCGATGGTGGCGAGCAGGGATTCCCGGGCGGCCTCCAGGTCCGCGCGCTGGCCGGAGAGGAACTCGTGGCGCTCCGTCAGCCGCTGGTGCTCCTCCACCGCGCCGGTGTTGACGGCACCCATCTGGCGGATTTCGCGCCGCAGGCGGGCCACCTCGCTCACCGTGGACCGGTCCATCTCCTGGGCCGCCGGCCGCGCCAGGGCCTCCTCCGGACCGATCCCGTACTCTTCCAGCAGCCGCTGGGAGGCCTGCGAAAGCCGCACCTCCAGTCGGGCAATCTGCAGCTCGGCGGCGTGCAGCTCCTGGAGGGTATCCGCGCGCCTTCGCGTGGCCTCCTTGATGGCGGCGCTCTTGTCGAAGCTCTCCTGAAGGAGCTCCTGCCGGCGCGCGCGCCAGACGGCCAGGTGCTCCTCGCAACGGGACAGGTGGGCGCGCGCCTCCCCCAGCCGATGCTCCAGCTCCCTGCGCGCCTCGTCCGAATCGGCGAACAGCGCGCCCGCCGTCTGCCGCTGGGACTCCCGCGCCGCCAGCGCCCGCCGTGCCTCGGCCAGACTCCGGCCAACGGCCTCGCGCTCACGCCGCGCCGAGGCCCGCTTCTCGGCCAGCCGCCCCGCCTCCACCTCCAGCGCCACTGCCTCCCGGCGGGCGGCATCCCGGGCCGACTCCAGGTGGGCGGCCTCGTCTCGCGCCCGGGCGATGGCTTCGTCGGCGGAGCTGTCCTCGGCGCTGGCCGCCTCCAGAGACTCCTGCCACCGGCCCGCCTCCTCTCCCAGCGCCTCCAGGACGGCTGCCAGGCGCGCCGCCTCCGCCCGGGCCCCCGCTTCCTCCGCGGCGATGCGTTCCAGGTCCCGCTCGGCGGCGGCCGCGTCGCGGGCCACCGAAGCGGCCCGCGCCTGGAGGTCCGACAGGAGGGAGAGACTTTCGGCCAGCCGGGACTCCACCCGCGCCAGGCTGGCTTCCGCCTGGGCCAGGGCCGCCTCCTGCGCCTCCACCCGGGCACGGATCTCGGGCAGGACGTGGGAGAGGTCGTCGATCTCCCCCTTGCGGCCGACCAGGTGGACGCCCCGGCCCGGAAGGGAGCCGCCCGTGAGCGCGCCGCTCGGGGCGAGCAGCTCCCCCTGCAGCGTCACGATGCGGCTCCATCCCTCCAGCCGGCGCGATGCGCGCAGGGCCGAGTCCATCTCCTCGGCCAGCACCACGCGTCCCAGCAACAGGTCCAGCACGGGCCGGAACCGGGCCTCGGCCCGCACCAGGTCCGCCCCCACTCCCAGAAGGCCCGGCAGCCCCTGGACTGCCGAGCCGGCCAGCCGGGGCGCTGGCCGCAGCAGCGGCGGGGCCAGGAACGTGGCGCGGCCCGCCCTGTTCGCCTTCAGCCACTCGATGGCCTCCCGCGCCTCGGCCTCGGTGTCGCACACGATGTCCTGCAGGCTGCTCCCCAGTGCCACCTCCACGGCCACACGGTGCGCCTCCTCCACGGTGAGCAGGTCCACCACGGGGACGTAGCGTCCACTGAGCCGGCCGCTCCGGGCAGCGCCCAGCACCGCGCGGAGGCCCTGGTGGAAGCCCTCGCCGGATTCCTGCAACTCCCGCAGGGTGGCCAGCCGGCTGGACCGCTCGGCCAGCAGGCGCCGCGCAGAGTCCAGTTCAGTGGCGGCACGGCTCCTGGCGTCCAGCAGGCCGGCCCGCTCACGTTCCAGCACGGCCCGCCGCTCGCCTTCCTCGCGAACCTCGCCGGCCAGCCGCGCGGCCTCCGCCCGGACCGACTCAAGCCGTCGGACAGCCTCCGCAAGACGGCCAGCCGCCTCGTCGGCCGTCTGAACCGCCCCTGCGCGCCTCTCCGCGGTCTCCGCCATCCGGCTCCTGCAGGCGGCCAGGGCGGCCTGCCGTTGGGCGCGCTGCTCGGCCAGGCGCAGCAGCGCGCCCTGCCGGTCGTCCGCCTGCCGGGAAGCCTCCGCAAGCGCCTCCTCCAGGCCGGCGAGGCGGGAGCGGGCGGCCTCCAGCCGCTGGCCCACGGACCCCTCCTCGCGCTCGGTGCACTCCACTGTCCGGTCGGCGGATTCCAGGGTGCGCTCCAGCGCGGCGATGCGGTGCACCAGCTCCCCGATCTCCGCGTCCAGCGCCTCGGCCCGCTGTTCCGCCGCGTGGCCGCGCTCCTCCATGAGCTTCAGCTGGCTCTCGGTGCGCTCCACGGCGGTAAGCGCGCCCTGGTGGGAGATGGCGGCACTGTCGGTCTCGCGCTCGGCCTGCGCCAGTCGCTCGCCGATTGCCTCCGACTCCCGCTCCAGCCGGGCGAGCTCCGCGTCGAAGCGGGCGATGGCCTCCATGTCCAGGTCGCGGTCGCGCCGGGCGGAGTAGAGCTCGTAGTCCGCCCTCTGCACGTCGGCGATGAGCAGATCGATCTCGATCTCACGCAGACGCTCGGTGAGTTGCAGATAGCGCCGGGCCTGCTCCGCCTGGACGGCCAGCGGCTCGCGCTGGGCCTCCAGCTCGTGGAGGATGTCCCGAATGCGGGTCAGGTTGGCCTCGGCCTGCTCCAGTTTGCGGACGGCCTCCCGCTTCTTCACCCGGTACTTCTTGATCCCCGCTGCCTCCTCGAAGAGCTCCCGGCGATCCTCCGGGCGCGCGGAGAGGACGGCATCGATCTCGTTCTGGGTGACGAAGGAATAGGCGCCCCTGCCCACGCCGGTGTCCAGAAACAGCTCCACGACGTCCTTGAGGCGGCAGGGGGCGCCGTTGAGCAGGTACTGGCTCTCTCCCGAGCGGTAGACGCGGCGCGCCACGGTGATCTCGTGGAAGTCCAGCGGGAGCGAGCGGTCGCTGTTGTCCACCGTGAGGCGCACTTCGGCCATGCCCAGGGGCTTGCGGCGGTCGGTGCCCGCGAAGATGACGTCTCGGCTGTCGCTGCCGCGGAGAAGGCGGGGGTTCTGCTCGCCCAGCACCCAGAGGACGGCATCGGCGATGTTGGACTTGCCGCTGCCGTTGGGGCCCACGACGGCGGTGATGCCGTCGCCGACTTCGATCTCGGTCTTGTCCGCGAAGGTCTTGAAGCCGACGAGCTGGAGCTTCTTGATCTTCAAGGCCCGGGTGCACCTCACACGGATGGGGATGGAGCGCGGAGAGCCGGGGCGCTGCGCCTCGACGGCGTATTGTACCACGCAGGCTGGCCGTTACTTTTGCGGGCAGGCGGCGTCAAATCGAGCGGAAGGGTGTTGGGTTTTTCACACGCCGGGGGCGGCGGCGGGTCGTAGTGGCATTGAGCGCCCCGCGAAGGGCGCAAAGGAGAGGTGTGAGATGGTCCTGATCGAGGATTCGGAACTGCAGGAGTGGCTGGAGACGGGTAGGAGCCGCGCTCCGCGGCCGTTGCGGCGGTTCACGCGGATCGCGCACGGTTCGGGTCCCGCCCGCGCCCAGACGCCCCCGCCGGAATCCGGATCCTGCGGCTGCCCCTGCGGACGGCCCCACCTGCAGGTGCTGGAGCGGCCCGGCCCGCCCGCGAACCGCGGCGCCGCCAGCCTGGCCGTCCTTCCCATCGCCCGCCGCAGTGTCCGGCGTCGGGTCTGACCTGCCGGCCGGACCCAGCGCGCGCCCGTCGCCCCGCCGCCTGCTTGATCCGCACCGGCTTCGGACCCGGGACTGGCGGCCGACCCCGCCCAGATGTCCGCAACGAAGAACGGGAGCCCCGGAGCATGCTCCGGGGCTCCCGCAGTCCGTTGCTGCGTCCTACGACGCCTGACTGCCCATCGGAGTTCCCCCCTTTGGTGCCGTCCGGTCCGTCGACCAGACATCAGCGACACCTATTCATACGTGCCGGACTCCCCAGGGTTCCCGCCCCCAGGCGAATCGCGGTACAATAGCTCACCCCGGCCGGCTCGCGCCGGCCCATCGCACAGGTTTTCTCCATGCCCATTCGCCGTCTTGGGCGCGCCTGCGCCGTCTCCGCCCTCCTGTTCTGTCCCGCGCCCGGGGCGTCCGCGGATCCGCCGCGCGAGGTGCGAGCCCTCTGGATCATGCGGTGGAGCCTCTCCACACCCCAATCGATCCGACAGATCGTGGCCCAAGCCCGGAAGAACCGGTTCAACACCCTCTTCGTGCAGGTGCGCGGGCGCGGGGATGCCTGGAACCGCTCCGAACTGGAGCCACGCGCCGAGGCACTCGCCGACGCCCCCGCCGACTACGACCCGCTGGCCCTCGTGGTTGAGGAGGCGCACAGGGCCGGAATGAAGGTCCACGCCTGGATGAACACCTTCCTTGTGTGGACCGGTCCCAGGCCGCCGAAGTCGCCCCGCCACGTCCTCAACAGCCGGCCGGACTGGATCGCCAGGGACCACAGGAACCGCTTCTCCACCGCGAACACCCAGCAGTGCGAGGGGGCCTTTCTGCAGCCGTCCCACCCTGAAGTCCAGGAACACCTGCACCGGGTCTTCACGGACGTGGCCCGCCGGTACGACGTGGACGGGATCCACTTCGATTACGTGCGCTACCCCAACGCAGACTACGACATGAGCGACGGGGCTCTGGCGCGGTTCCGTGCCTGGCTGGAGCCGCGACTCACCGCCTCCCAGCGTGCCGCCATCACCCGCGACGGCAGCCGGGTGGCCGCCGTGCGTGTGTGCCGGGCCCAGTGGGAGCAGTGGCGCAGGGACCAGATCACCGGGCTTGTGCGGCGCATTGCGGACACCGTGCACAGAGAGAAGCCATGGGTGCAGGTCTCCGCGGCTGTCTTCGCCAACGCCGAGGACGCGGTCACCCAGCGCGGACAGGAGTGGCGCAGATGGCTGGCGGAGGGCATCGTGGACGCTGTCTGCCCCATGGCCTACAGCAGGGATACGGGCACCGTGGAGCGCCAGATCCGCGACGCCGTGGCGGTGGCCGGCGACCGCCATGTCTACGCGGGGATCGGTGCCTGGAGGCTGGCGCCGGAGGACACCGTGCGCAAGATCGACCGTGCGCGCAGGGCAGGCGCTCGGGGAGTGGCCCTCTTCTCCTACGACAACGTCACCCGCAACGGCCGCCAGTCCGCATACCTGGACCGGGTCTCCAGGGGAGCCTTTCCCTCCCGTGCCGCTCCGCCAGATATGCGCTGGAGATCGCGGCGTCCGGAGGACCGCGAGCCATGAGCCTGCCCACCGCCCGGGCCGAGGAGGCCGGGCTGTCCCCCCGCAGGCTGGCGCTTGCGGATGACCATGTGCAGCGAGGCCATGAGGAGGAGGTGTACACCGCCGCCGTCCTGCTGGTGGCCCGGGGAGGGCGCATCGCCCACCAGCGCGCCTTTGGCACGCTCGCGCCCGACGGACCGCCCGCGCGAACGGACTCCCTCTTCGACCTGGCCTCCCTCACCAAGCCGCACACCGCGGCGGCCGTGCTCACGCTGGTGGAGGACGGCCGGGTCAGCCTGGCCGGAGAGGTCGCCGAGTGGATTCCCGAGACGAAGGGCACGCCGCTCGCCTCCCTCACGCTGCGCCAGCTCGCCACCCACACCTCCGGACTTCCCGCATGGAGGCCGCTCTACCGCTCCGGCAACCGGCAGGCCATGCTCGCCGAGATCCTGGCAACCCCGCTCCAGAACCCGCCAGGGACGCGCAGTGTCTACAGCGACCTGGGGTACATCCTGCTGGGAGAGGTGGTCGCCAGGGCGTCCGGCATGCCCCTGGACCAGTATCTGCACAGCCGGATTCTGGCGCCGCTTGGGATGAAGGACACGGGCTTCCTGCCCGCACCCACGCGCCGAAGCCGGATCGCCGCCACAGCGAACTCGCGCAACCGCCCGGACCAGCGGATCGTGGGCGAGGTGCACGATGAGAACGCCCACGCCTTCGGGGGCGTGGCCGGCCACGCAGGGCTCTTCGGCACGGCCGGCGATCTGGCGATCCTGGCCTCCGCCCTGGCCACGGACGGCGAGATCGGCGGGCACCGGGTATTCGGCCTGCCCACCCTGCGCCTCATCCGCACCAGCCAGGTGGAGCCCGGGGTGGGCGGCCACTCCATCGGCTGGTTCACGCCGCCGAACCCCATGCTCCCCCGGGGCGACCTCTTGCCGGACACCACCTTCGGGCACACCGGGTTCACGGGGACGATGGTGGTCGTGGAGCCCGCCTCCCAGCTCGTGGTGATCCTCCTCACCAATCGGGTGATCAACCCGGCAGATGGCACAGGCATCGCGCGGGTCCGCCGCAGGGTCCTGAACGCCGTGGCCTCCGCAATCGTCCGGTAACAGATGCCGCGCCCAGATCCACCAGCCCACCCCTGACGCGGCCTTTCCGCCCACGGTCCGGTTGCGCGCGGGGGACGATGGGTGCGGTGGACAGCGCGGAGGCGCTCCGATCTTGGTCAGCGGCCCGGGCGCGGGGAGACGACGTTGCGGGGGCGGCCCTGGCGGAAGGCCCGGATGTTCTCCACCGTTGTGTCCAGGATGCGCTGAACCGCCTCCCGGCTGTCGAACCCGATGTGGGGCGTGATCACCATGTCGGGCCGCCGCATGAGGATCATGTTGGCCAGCACGGTGCGCAGGCTCTCCGCGGGGATCTCCGCCGCCCCCAGGAGCTGCTTCTCCTCGGAGAGGATCTCCTCCCCCTCCAGCACATCCAGCCCCGCGCCGCTCAGAATCCCCTCGTCCAGCGCCTGGAGCATCGCCTGCGTGTCCACCAGTCCTCCCCGGGCCGTGTTGATCAGCAGGGCCCCGCGCTTGAAGAGCGGGAAGTTGTGCCGGCCGATCATGTGGCGCGTCTCGGGCGTCAGCGGCGCGTGGAGGCTCACAATGTCCGACTGGGCGAGCAGGTCCTCCAGCGGAGTGTAGGTGAACTCCAGCAGGTCGGCCAGGGTGGCGTTCGGATAGGGGTCATGCCCCAGAACACGCATCCCGAATCCCCGGGCGATGCGCACCACGTGCAGGCCAATGTGGCCCACGCCCACCACGCCGATGGTCTTGCCCTTCAGGTCGAACCCCTGCAGCCCCTCCAGGGAGAAGTTCCCCATGGTCGTGCGCACGTACGCCCGATGGAGGTTGCGCGAGAGCGCCAGAATCAGGGCAAAGGTGTGCTCCGCCACCGTGTTCTCCCCGTAGGCCGGCACGTTGCAGACGACGATGCCCCGTGCAGCCGCGGCCTCCAGATCGATGTGGTCGTAACCTGTGGACCGCGTGCAGATGCAGCGCAGGGCGGGCAGGGCGGCAAGAACGTCCGCACCCACGCGGGACTTCACGAACACCGACAGGATGTCCGCCCCCGCCGCCGATTCGTCGATCTGCCCGGGCTCCGTGAGGGGCGCCGCATGGAACGCCGTCTCCTCGCCGGGAAGGCGCTCGCGCAGATAGGCCTGCTCCGCATCGCTCACGTCGCAAAAGAGGACTCCCATGTTCGGATTCTCCACACCCCCACGGCTCCCACCCGTCCGCCCACGCTTAACCGAACCCTAATCCGCCGGTAACCGGGGCTTAACGGCCGTTGGTTACAATACCCCCGATGCCGGGCACGGGCGGCTCCCTGCAGCGCGGCAGGATCGACGACGATCGCTGCCCCGCCCGGGCACAGCGCCCGCCTTGCCAGGCGAGGAGCACGGGGATGCCCCGCGCGACGGATCCGCCCTGATCCGCGTCCTCGTCTGCGCCTCCACGCGGGCGCAGCCGGCTGCACCCTGCGCGGCGCGCGCAGGGGCCGTCGGTTCGAGTGGACTCTCACCCGGGGCGCCGGGCGGCCCTGGCCGACACCGGCCTGCCCGGTGCTGGCTTCGGTGCCGGCGCGCCAATGGGAGCGCGCGGAGCGGCCTCGTTGAAGGCACTCTGCGCGCACCGGAAAGGAAGTGGCAAGCCGTGACGCATGCGCACGAAGTGCGGATCCCCTGCCGGTGTTCGGAATCGGCCTGTCGCCGGGAGCTCCGGATTTGGCCGGAGATAGGCACGCGCGACGTGGTCCTCTATCTGACCAACGGCGGGAAGGAGGAGCACACGATCAGGCTGGGAGCTGGGTGGGCGCGCCTTCTGGCTTCCGGGCTGCTGGAGTCCGCGCAGGAGATCAAGCCCTGCCGCACGGACCTGGAATCGCCCGGCTCACACCTGCTGCGAAAACCTCCGCCATCCGCGCCGGGGACGCTCCGGCATCGGGAAGTGAAAGCTGCTGGAAGCCTGCCCCGTCGGCGGGCGCCCCGACCTCCATCGCGCCTGACAGGACGATGATCGATCCGGCGGGAACGATCGATCAACGGACAGCGCGCGGCTGCTCCTGAATGCGGCCCTCCGTCCCGACCTGCCTGGCGTTCTCATCGCACGCCCGGCATCCCGCGCATTTGTCCGCTCGGCCCCTCCTTCGTCCATTCCTTGACTCCTCCTCCGGCCAAACGTATAATAGGCCTCAGCCAATCGGCACGCGGAGCGATGTCCGAGCTGGCCTAAGGAGCACGACTGGAAATCGTGTAACGGGGTAAAACCTGTTCGTGGGTTCGAATCCCACTCGCTCCGCCATCCCCTTCTCCGCCATCCGGCGGTCAGCGGCCGCCCGGAGGTCCACACAAGTGCGCGGACGGATTCTTCGGAGGACAGCGCTCTTCGCCCTGGTGTTGCCGTTCCTCTACATCGGAACGGCGAGCGCCACCTTCCTGTACCGGTTTCACAAGGACAACACCGCCCGCGGCGGCGCGCGGCTGCCAGCCCTGCCGGCTCCCGAGCGCGGCCAGCGCCTGCTCGTCTTCGCCCCCCACATCGACGACGAGACCCTGGGATGTGGCGGCCTGCTTCAGCAGGCCGTCCGCGCCGGGGCTTCCGCCCGGGTCGTCTTTCTCACCAACGGCGACGGATTCCGCGTGGCGGTGGAGCGCCAGTTCCGCCGGCTCCACCCCACGCCCGGGGACTACGTGCGCTTCGCTGCCATCCGCCAGGAGGAGGCCGTGCAGGCACTCGCCGGCCTGGGCGTGCACGCCGACTCCGTGGAGTTCCTGGGCTATCCAGACCGCGGACTCCTGCCCCTGTGGGAGGAACACTGGTCCCCCGACCGCCTGTTCACCTCCGCCTACACCCGGTGCGACCGCTCCCCCTACAAGCGGGCCTTCCGCCCCGAAGCGCCCTACTGCGGAAGCGGCCTGCTGGAGGACCTCGCCACGGTCCTCCAGCAGGCCCGCCCAACAGACGTCTACGTGACACACCCCTCCGATGACCACCCGGACCACAGCGCCGCCAGCGCCTTCGTCACCCTGGCCGTCCGGCGGCTCCAGAGGCAGGGAGCGGCGTGGGCGCGGGGCTGCCGGCTCCACTACTACCTCGTGCACCGGGGAGACTGGCCGGCTCCCCAGGGCCTGCACCGGAACGACCAACTCCTTCCGCCCAGCGAAATGACGGGCCTGGACACCCGATGGGCCCTGCGTCCGCTCACCGGGCAGGAGGTGGAGGCCAAGGAGGCATCCATTCTGGCCTATCCGAGCCAGACGGCCGTCATGAAGCGGTTCCTCGTCTCCTTCGCCCGGAGCAACGAACTGTTCGGCAGGATTCCCACCGCCGCTGTTCCCCGGGTGGAGGACGCAGAATCCCCCCGAGCCGCCCGGCCCGTCATCCTGGATCCCGTGGACGACAACCTGCTCCGCAACTTCCAGGGCGGGGCAGACGTGCAGGCGGTGCATGCCTGCCGCGACGCGGGCCGACTGCTGGTGCGCGTCGGCACCTCCCAGCCGCCGTCCCGGCGCGTGCGCGTGCGCCTCCGCGTGCGCTACTTCGGGGACCCGGCCCTCCACGAGGCGGGCGGGGTCTACTCCTGTACGCTCCGGCCCTCGGCGGACAATCCGGCGGCGCCCCTCGAGGCGGTCATCCCCCTCCGCGACATTGGCTATGCCCGCGAGGTCGCCCTGAACGTGGAGACCTCCTTCGCGGGCCTCCCGGTGGACCGCACCGGCTACCGCTTCCTCAGCCTCTAGACTGCGCGCCTAAACAAAACGCCTTGGGCCGCCACGAGGAATCATCCCGCCCCTCCGGCCGCCGCCGAGACCGCGGCCGCGGCGAGGACCGGGTCCGCACCCAACCGAACCAAGCGGACATGAGCGTGGAATCGGTTCTGAGCGCGCTGGAGGCCGTGCACGGGCGCGCCGAATGGACGCCCAGGGGGGATCCCCTGGGCACGCTGATGGCGTGTGTCCTCTCCCAGCACACGTCCGACGCGAACACCCAGCGCGCCTTCGACCGTCTCCGCCAGCGGTTTGCCTCCTGGAACGAAGTGGCCAACGCACCCACCGCCGGGGTGGAGGAGGCGATCCGCTGCGGCGGGCTGGCGAGGAGCAAGGCGCCCCGCATCCAGGAGATCCTCCGCCGCATCCGGGACCGGAACGGCACCTTCGACTTGGACTGCCTGGGGGGAATGGACGACGCCGCGGCTCGGGACTATCTGACCGGCCTCCCTGGCGTGGGGCCGAAGACGGCTGCCATCGTCCTCTGCTTTGCCCTCGGCCGGCCCGTGCTGCCTGTGGACACGCATGTGTTCCGGGTGGCGTGGCGCCTGGGACTCATCCAGCGGCGCATCGGGGAGGCGCGGGCGCACAACGCGCTGGGCGCGCGGGTCCCTCCCCCGCTGGTCTACCGCTTCCACATGGCTCTCCTACGGCACGGCCGAACGGTGTGCCGCGCCCGCGCCCCGCGGTGCCACGACTGCCCTCTCGCCTCACGCTGCGCCCACCCCGGCCCCTGAACGCCCCCGCATTGGGTCCGCTCGCCTGACCGCCCCAGGGTCGGGCCATCAATCGCGCACCCGGGGGCTCTCCGCGCCGGGGGCCTCCCGGAGCGGGCCGCCAGCCTCCAGTGCCGGCGACGTTTGGAGTGCGGGAGCTTCGTCCCGGTTTCTCCAGGCCTCCGGGGCCCCGCCTCGCCCCAGAACCGCGCTTCCGAGCACCGCGGCAATCGTGATAGAATCTGCCAGGCGAGCACGGGAGGAGCGTCGGAAGGAGGGCGGCACCATGCGGAGCATCCAGGAGAGCGTGCTTCCGGAGACGATGGAGAAGCTCCAGGCGGCCCGGAGCCTGGCGAATCGGCCGCGCTCGGAGCGGTTCGTGCCGTGGCAGAGCATTGGCCAGCTCCTGGACGAACGCGCCGCGGAGGCGCCCCACCGGCCGTTCCTCGCGTTCCATGACGAGCAGGGGCGTGCCGGCGCCTGGACACGCCAGCAGTTCGTCCAGGAGACAGCCCGGGCGGCCGCCTGGCTCTCGGACGAACTGGGCATCGGGCCCGGGGACCGCGTGGCCACCCTCATGGCAAACGATCCCCGCACGGTCTTCCTCTACTTCGCCGCATGGACCCTGGGGGCCACCGTGGTGCCCGTGAACTGCGGCGAGGACGACGAGCGCGTCGCCTACATTCTGCGGAACGCCGAGGCGCGCGCGGCCCTGGTGCACGAGGACCAGCTGGTCCGGGCCGAGTCGCTGCGCACCGGTGCCCCCGTGGAGGACTGGATCCAGGCCGGTGGCGCTCCGAGGAACGGCTTCGCCCACTGGGGCGACGTCTCCAGACACCACCCCGCCCCCCTGACCTCGGCGTCGCCCACCCTGGACACCGAGTGCCTCATCGTCTACACGTCCGGCACCACCGGTCCCCCCAAGGGCGTCGCGCTGGACCAGTACGACCTCCTGGCCGACGCGTGGAGCATCGCCGACTGGCACCAATTCGGACCGGACGACCGGGCCATGTGCGTGCTCCCCATCCACCACGTGAACGGCACGGTGGTGACGCTCATGACCCCCATGGTCTCCGGCGGGAGCGTGGTGCTCAGCAGGCGCTTCAGCGCCCAGCGGTTCTGGCGTGTCCTCGCCGAGGAGCAGTGCTCCTGGGTGAGCGTGGTTCCCACCGTGCTGGCGTTTCTCTGCGAGCGGGGGGAAGACCTGGCGCCGCTGGACCTCTCGCGCTTTCGGCACTTCATCTGCGGGGCGGGACCCCTCACCGTGGAGCTGGCGCGCCGGTTCGAGGAGATGTTCCGCAAGCGCATCGTCCACGGCTATGGCCTCTCCGAAACCACCTGCTACTCCTGCTTCCTGCCCGTCGGCCTGCCGCCCCACGAGCATCGGCGCTGGATGACGGCCCACGGGTTTCCCTCCATCGGCTGCCCCCTGCCCGTGAACGAGATGGCCATTCAGGATCCCCAGGGGCGCGACCTGCCGCCCGGCGAGCGCGGCGAGATCGTGATCCGGGGGCACAACGTGATGATGCACTACTTCCGGCGGCCCGAGGCAAACCGGGATGCCTTCGCCCACGGATGGTTCCGCTCCGGCGACGAGGGGTTCTACCTGCGGGGAGAGGACGGCCGCCGCTACTTCTTCATCACCAGCCGGCTGAAGGAGCTCATCATCCGCGGCGGCGTCAACTATTCGCCCTTCGAGATCGACGAGGTGCTGAACCGAATCCCGGGAGTGCGCGCGGCCATGGCGATCGGCTTCGAGCATTCGCTCTATGGCGAGGAGATCGGCGCCTACGTGCAGCGGGAAGAGGGCTCCACCCTGACGGAGGAGGACGTGCTCGCCGCGTGCCGGGCCGCCCTCCCGTTCGCCAAGCGGCCCAAGGTGGTGGTCTTTGGGGAGGAGTTCCCGGTCACCTCCACCGGGAAGTACCAGCGGAACCGCCTGAAGCCCCTCTTTGAGCGATGGCGCGACACCCGGTTTCGGGAGTAGCAACGGCCGCCACGCTTCCCACAACCGCCTCAAGGCGCCTGGGATTCGTGGCTCCACAGCGGGCTCGGCGGAGCGGGGACGGTGGTCCCGTCGTCCGCATGGCTGCCGCGCCGCAGGTCGCGCTCCAGGTGGTCCAGCTCCAGCTTCAGGGCCTCGATCCGCTGGAGAAGGTGGTGCTGGGGGTTGGCGGCGTCCGCTGCGGCCAGCTGCTCCGCCTTGGCGGCATCCAGGTTGTTCAGCACTACGGCCACGAACAGGTTGATGACCACGAAGACGGCGACGACGATGAAGCTGGCGAAGTACACCCACGCCAGCGGCCACGCGGCCATGCTCGCCGTCTGGATCTCCACCCACCCCTCGAGCGTGAGGATCTGGAACAGCGTCAGGAGCGCCGACCCCAGCGTGCCCCAGTGCTCCGGATCCGCGCGCACGAAGAGGTGGAAGCCGATGACCCCGTAGACGTAGAGCAGAAGGCTCAGGAGCAGGATCACGTGGCCCATGGAGGGGATGGAGCGGACCATCGTGCCCACGATCAGCCGCAGCTCAGGATGCATGGAGACGAGCCGCGTGACGCGGAGGAGGCGGGCCAGGCGCGCCACGGTGGCGAATGAGCCAGCCTCCGGCAGCAGCGACGTCGAGACCACGGCAAAGTCGAACACGTTCCAGCCGTCCCGGAAGAAGGAGGCGGGACGTCCCCCGTGGGCGCCTATGCGGAGCGCGATCTCCACCACGAAGAGCGCCATAATGGCCGCGTTCAGCGCGTGGAAGAACTGTCCGTAGGCGCGCAGCAGGGGGGCGGAGGTCTCCAGGCCCACGATGACCGCGTTGGCCAGGATCACAGCGGTGATGAAGCTCTGGAACGCCGGGCTCTCCGCGACGCGGCGGCACCAGTCAGACATGGGCGGCCCCGATTCTGTGGATGTGACGGCGGACCCCAGTATGGCACCGAAGCCGACGCCCGGTCAAACCCTGCGGGGCGCGTCCTCGCTCCACGTTCCGCATAGCCCACCCCCGGACCCCTCCCTGAGGGGAGGGGGTGGTGGGATGGCGAGGCCGGGAGCCGACGCGGCCGGCCGCGGCAGAGCGCCGGCGCGGCCGGACGGCGACCCGGACCGCCGCGCCGGGCGTGTCCCGAGGGTGGCGCCGGAGGAACCGCCCGGAGGGAATTGCCCGGCGGCGGCGAAAGTGGAAGCGACATCCAGCGGGAGGCGAGCCATGGCGCAGACGGGACGATACGCGGCGGTGGACCTCGGGGCCGAGAGCGGCCGCGTCGTGCTGGGAACCATCCGGGAGGGTCGGCTGGACCTGGCCGAAGTCCACCGATTCCTCAACGAGCCCCAGTGGCTCCTGGGCCGCTTCTGCTGGGACACGGTGCGCCTCTTCGCCGAGATCAAGACGGGCCTGGCCCGCTGCGCCCGGGAGCACGACCCCCGCCTGGACGGAATCGGACTGGACACCTGGGGCGTGGACTTCGCCCTGCTGGACGCCGACGACGAGGTGCTGGGACTGCCGCGCCACTACCGGGACCCCCGCACGAACGGCGTCATGGAGCGCACGTTCCAGATCGTCTCCCGCGAGGAGATCTACCGGACCACGGGCATCCAGTTCATGCAGATCAACTCGCTGTTTCAGCTCATGGCCCTGCGGTTCGCGCGGTCCCCCCTGCTGGAAGCCGCCCGCCATCTCCTCTTCATGCCGGACCTGCTGAACTTCTGGCTCACCGGGCGCAGGGCCAACGAGGTCACCATCGCCTCCACCAGCCAGTGCTGGGATCCGGTCTCCGGCGACTGGGCCCGGGGCATGCTGGACCGGCTGGGAATCCCCGCCGCGCTCTTCTGCGAGCTTGTCCCCCCGGGAACGACGCTGGGCACCCTCCACGAGTCGGTTCAGCGCGATACCGGGCTGGGCGCCGTCCCCGTAATCGCGCCCGCCACCCACGACACGGGCTCCGCAGTGGCGGCGGTTCCCGCCGAGGGGGCAGAGGACTGGGCCTATGTGAGCTGCGGCACCTGGTCACTGGTGGGCATAGAGTCCCCGCGGCCAGTCATTACCGACCGGTCCCTGGAGTGCAACCTCACCAATGAGGCCGGGGTCGGCGGCACCACGCGCCTCCTGGGCAACGTGATGGGGCTCTGGATTCTCCAGCAGTGCCGCCGCGCCTGGGAGCGGGCGGGCCGGCGGTATGGCTACGACGAGCTGGCCGCCCTGGCCGCCCAGGCCCCTCCCCACGCGGCCCTGATTGACCCGGACGACCCCCGGTT
>Ga0073934_10006392_pt1 | contig 17242 bp, 15 predicted proteins | sample LarsenN4metaG_FD_76834 | JGI IMG/M metagenome (GOLD analysis project Ga0073934, IMG submission 76834) | Hot spring sediment bacterial and archeal communities from British Columbia, Canada, to study Microbial Dark Matter (Phase II) - Larsen... ... | reverse complement strand
TCCTTGATGCACCAATGCACCGGCTTCTTGCCCTTGTAGACCATGCCCTTGCCGACTAGCTTGCCCAGCTGGCGGGCGATGGAGGCCTCGTAGCCGTAGTCCATCGTGAGGTAGGGCTGATCCCAGCGGGCCAGGATCCCCAGGCGTTTGAACTGTTCGCGCTGGATGTCGACGAACTTCGCGGCGTAGTCGCGGCAGGCCTGGCGCACCTGGACGATGCTCATCGATCTTTTCTTGGGGCCCAATTCTTTATCGACCTGATGCTCGATGGGCAGGCCGTGGCAGTCCCAGCCAGGCACGAAGTCGCTCTGGAAGCCGGAGAGGCTCTTGTACTTGACCAAGATGTCCTTGAGCGTCTTGTTGAGGATGTGGCCGAAGTGGATGTGGCCGTTGGCGTAGGGCGGGCCGTCGTGGAGGACGAATTTGGGCCGCCCGGCGTTTTTTTGCAAAAGCTTGTCGTAGACCTTCGCCTCGTCCCATTGCCGGAGGAACTCGGGCTCGCGCTGGGCGAGGTTGGCCTTCATCGGGAAATCGGTCTGCGGCAGGTTGAGGGTGTCTTTGTAGTCTTTGCCGGGCTCTTTCGGTTCGTTCATAGGAAGGGCCGTTAAAACACGGGGTTGCGGGGCTGTCAATAACGGCGGCGGGGCGGTTTTCGCGGCGATTCAGAAGATGTCCGGGGCCCGCAGGGCGACGGCCAGTCGCTCCATGAAGGCCCGGCGCGAGACCTCCTTGGCGCCCAGGCTGCGGAGCAGGGGGGTTATCATCTGGATGTCCATCCACTTGGCGCCGCGTTCGCGGAGGTAGTCGACGGCATAGAGCAGCGCCGCCTTGGAGGCCCCGGATTCGTGGTAGAACATGCTCTCGCCCGCGAACATCTTGCCCAGGCCCACGCCGTAGAGGCCGCCCACCAGGCGGTCGCCGCGGTAGCACTCGAAGCTGTGGGCGTAGCCCGCCTCGTGGAAGCGGATGTAGGCGCGGATCATCGCCGGGTTGATCCAGGTGCCATGGGTCTTGCGGGTGCGGCCGGCGGCGCAGGCGCGGATGACGGCGGGGAAGTTACTGTCGACGGCGAAGCGGAAGTCTTTCGCCTTGAGCTCGCGCCGCATCCGGCGGGGGACCTTCAGGTCCTTGAACTCGAGGATGGCCCGGCGGGGCGGGGCGAACCAGAGCAGGGGGTAGTCCTCGGTGGGCCAGGGGAAGATCCCGTTTTCGTAGGCCAGCTTGAGGGATTCGATCTCCAGGTCGCCCCCGATGGCCAAGAGGCCCTCGGGGCTGGCGGTATCGACGGGTGGGAAGTGCAGGATGGCCATGCTCGGATTATTTTAAGGGGAATTTCCGGGGTGACTTCAAGGGATTAATCCATTAAATCTCTCCGGCATGAGAATCCTGATCGCCGGCGGGAAGGGCCAGGTCGGCAGCGACTTGGCCGAGGTCTTGCGCGAAGGTTATGAGCCCGTGGCCCTGGGCCGCGACGAGTTCGACATCTCCCGCGAGGCCGCCATGGAACGCGTTTTGGACGAGGTGCGGCCCTCCTACCTGATCAACGCCGCCGCTTTCACCCGCGTCGACGCCTGCGAGACCGAGCGCGAGGCGGCGTGGCGGGTCAACGCCGAGGCCCCGGGCTTTCTGGGCTGGGCCTGCCGGGAGCGGGGCATCCCCTTGCTGCACCTCTCGACGGATTACGTCTTCGACGGGCGCAAGCCGCCCGCCGAGGCCTACGCCGAGGACGATCCCACCGGGCCGCTGTCATTTTACGGCGAGAGCAAGCTCGAGGGCGAGCGGCAGGTCCTCGCCTCCGGCGCCGAGTCTTTGATCCTGCGGACCGCCTGGGTCTACGGGATCGCGGGCCCCAATTTCCTCAAGGCCGTCTTGAAGCGGGCCCTGGCCGGCCAGGCCCTCAAGGTCGTGGACGACCAATGGGGCGCGCCGACCTGGTCGCACCGTTTGGCGCGGCAGATCCGTCGGTTGATCGCCGAAGACGCCGGCGGGCTGTTTCATGCCGCCGCGGAGGGGGCCGCCACCTGGTACCAGGTGGCTCGGGAATTTTTCCGCCTGATGAAGCTGGACGTGGCCTTGAGTCCCTGCAAGACCTCGGAGTACCCGACGGCGGCGCGGCGGCCGGCCAATTCGCGGCTGGAGAACCGCCGCCTGCGGGCGATGGGGCTTTGCGAGATGAAGGATTGGCGCGAGGATCTGGCCGAGTTTGTGGCGCGGTTCCGCGAGCGGCTGATCGAGGAGGCGAGGGCGTCGTGAAGGTACTCCTAGTCACCGGCGGGGCCGGTTTCATCGGTTCGAATTTCATCCGCTACCTGCTGGAGGAGAGCGGCTACGCCGGCAAGGTCGTCAACCTCGACAAGCTGACCTACGCCGGCAACCTGGAAAATTTGGCGGGGATCGCGGAGCGCTTCCCCGGGCGCTACGCCTTCGTGTGCGCCGACATCGCCGACGGCGCCGCAGTGGAGGCCGCGATCCTCGAGCACGAGGTCGACGCGATCTGCCACTTGGCCGCCGAGTCGCACGTCGACCGCTCGATCGCCGCGCCGGACGACTTCATCCAGAGCAACGTCGTGGGGACCTTCCGCCTGCTGGAGCTGGCGCGTAAGCACCGCGAGCGGATCCGGCGCTTTCACCACGTCAGCACCGACGAGGTCTTCGGGAGCCTCGGGCCGGAGGGGCAGTTCCGCGAGGACACGCCCTACCATCCCAACAGCCCCTACTCGGCCTCGAAGGCGGCCTCGGACCACCTGGTGCGGGCCTACCACCACACCTACGGCCTGCCGGTGACGGTCTCGAACTGCTCGAACAACTACGGGCCCTACCAGTTTCCGGAAAAGCTCATCCCGCTCTTGATCGCCAACGCCCTGGAGGGGAAGCCCCTGCCGATCTACGGCGACGGGAAGAACGTGCGGGATTGGCTTTACGTGCGCGATCACGCGCGGGCCTTGTGGACGATCTTGCAGAAGGGGCGGGTGGGCGAGACCTACAACATCGGCGGGCGCTGTGAGAAGACCAACCTCGAGGTGCTGGAGGCGCTCTGCGCCATCCTGGACAAGCGGGCCCCGCGGCCGGGCGGGTCTTATCGCGAGCTGAAGACCTTCGTCCCCGACCGGCCCGGCCACGACCGGCGCTACGCGATGGATTGCGTGAAGCTCGAGGTGGAGCTGGAGTGGCTGCCCGAGGAGAGCTTCGAGAGCGGGCTGGACAAGACGGTGCAATGGTATTTATCCAACCGCGATTGGGTGCGCCGGGTGCGGAACGGCGAGTACCGCGAATGGATCAGGAGGCAATACCCGCTATGAAAGGGATCATCCTCGCCGGGGGCTCGGCCACCCGGCTCTATCCGTTGACCCGCGCGGTCAGCAAGCAGCTCTTGCCGGTTTACGACAAGCCGATGATCTATTATCCGCTCTCGGCCCTGATGCAGGCCGGGATCCGGGACATCCTGATTATTTCGACGCCGCACGACCTGCCGCATTTTCAAAAGCTCTTCGGCGACGGCTCGCGGCTGGGCTTGAGCTTCCGCTACGCGGAGCAGCCCGAGCCCAAGGGAATCGCGCAGGCCTTTGTGATCGCGGAGGACTTCATCGGGAAAGAGCCGGTCTGCCTGGTGTTGGGGGACAATATCTTCCACGGGCACGGGTTGCCGGAGATCCTGAAGCGCGCCAGCGGGCTCAAGCAGGGCGGCCTGGTCTTCGGCTACGCCGTGCAGGACCCCGAGCGCTACGGCGTGGTGGAATTCGACGCCGAAGGCAAGGTGCTGAGCATCGAGGAGAAGCCCCGGGTCCCCAAGTCGCGCTACGCGGTGCCGGGGATTTATTTCTACGACGCCGGCGTGGTCGAGATCGCGAAGGGGCTGAAACCCTCGGCGCGGGGCGAGCTGGAGATCACCGACGTCAACCTCGAGTACCTGCGGCGCGGCGCGCTGCGCGTGGAGCTGCTGGGTCGCGGCTTCGCCTGGCTGGACACGGGGACGGTCGACTCGCTGATGGCGGCCTCGAGCTTCATCCAGACGATCCAGGAACGGCAGGGCCTGCAGGTGAGCTGCGTCGAGGAGATCGCGTGGCGGGAGGGGTTTATCGATTCGGCGCGGTTGTTGGAATTGGCGAAGGGGTTGGAGAAGAATGGGTATGGGAGGTATTTGAGGCGGGTGCTCGAGGAGGAATCTAAGTATGTCGATTAAGTGCACTCCCACGAAGATTCCAGAGGTCGTTGTGGTGGAGCCGCTGATTTTTTCAGACGATCGCGGGTATTTTTTGGAGCTGTATCACCAGGCTAAGTTTAAGGATGCGGGAGTTTTTCAAGAATTTGTTCAAGATAATTTTTCACGCTCCACCAAAAATACTCTGAGAGGGTTGCATTATCAGAAAAGAAAGCCGCAAGCCAAACTGGTGACTGCGCTTTGCGGATTGATTTTTGACGTTGCAGTCGATCTTCGGCCTCAATCGCCTACCTTCGGCAATTGGGTGGGCGAGCTTCTCTCGGGGGAAAATAAGAGGCAATTGTATATTCCCGCTGGTTTTGCTCACGGTTTTTGCGTCCTCAGCGAAAACGCAGAAGTTTTTTATAAATGCAGCGATTTTTACGACCCTACCGACGAACGGGGGATACGCTGGTCGGATCCTATTCTTCAGATTGCTTGGCCGGTACAAAGCCCGATTGTGTCTCCCAAGGATAGGAAGCTTCCCTTCCTTCAAGAGGTCTTTTGATGAGTGATTCGGGTCCCATCTATTTTTCGTTGGTTGTACTTTGCTATCGCAGTGGACGTTCTGTAATTCCATTGATCGAACAGCTTCATCATATGCTGTCGCTCTTCCACTTCAGATGGGAAATTATTTTGGTTGGAAATTTTGTAGAGGGAAGCGACGACGAGACCCCTCAGGTCGTAACTGAATTGTCTCGACGGTTAACGGGAATTCGGTCGGTGGTCCTACCTAAACAGGGAATGATGGGGTGGGATATGAGGACGGGTCTCGATGTAGCCGAAGGCGAATACCTTGGAGTCATCGACGGGGACGGGCAGTTTCCATTGGAATCAATAGTGGCTTGCCTATTGAAAATGGAATCCGAGCGGCTTGACTTCATCAAGACCTACAGGGTTAGCCGTGAGGATGGCTTGTTTCGTTGGGCTATCTCCAAGGTCTACAATATTGCCTTCAGGATTCTCTTCCATACAAGCCTTCGAGACATCAATTCCAAGCCGAAAATTCTCAAGAAAGCCGCTCTTGACCGGATGGCACTGAAGTCCGACGATTGGTTCGTCGACGCCGAAATCGTTCTTCGTGCATTGGAGTTGGGACTGAAAGTTGGGGAGATCCCTGTTCATTTCTGCGCGAACTCCGAACGTAGGTCTTTTGTCAAGATGGGGGCGATCCTGGAGTTTTCAAAAAACCTTTGGAACTACCGTTTCAAGCGAGGAGTGCATAGCGTTGCGAAACAGGCCTAATTCGAGGATGGCATGAGGGTATTGTTCACGGGAGGCGCCTCCAAGCTTGGAGGCCTGGTTCTTCGAAAGCTGCTGGATTTTTCGGGGATCGAAACGATCTTCTGCGCAGTGCATCGCAATGTCCCCGAGCCCCATCCAAAAATACAAACCTTTTCCTTTGATTTATGTGGTCCGGTTTCATTGGATTCTATCGAAGGGCCTATCGATTTGGCAGTACATTTTGCCGCCCTAAGTCATTCCGAGAAACCGGAGGCCTATTTTCAGGTAAATTGCGAGGCAACTTTGGAATTGGCGGAAAAGTCGATGGCGCTTGGTTGCCGGCGTTTTGTGTATGTAAGTTCTTATCGGGCGGTGAAAGGAGCCGGGGCCTATGGCGAATCCAAACTCCGGGCCGAGGAGGGGTTAATGAAAATGCCCTGGGAACGCCTGACAATAATTAGACCCTCCGAAGTATATGGGGCGGGCGGGAACGAAGGGGTCGATCGCCTGATACGTATGGCGAAAAAATGGCGCCTCGTTCCGATGTTTTTCGGGCAGCAGGGAATTTCCTTTCTCCCGCTTTTCTACTTGGATTTTGCGGATCGAGCCGTTGAATGGATCCTGTCTGAAAAAACCGGAAATTGGGTGGTTTTTTTGTGCGGCCCGGAAGAATTGAGCGGAAGGAAGCTTTCATGCAGCCTCGCCAAGAAATATCGTGCCTTGCCTTTGCCGCTATGGTGGCCGCTCTTGAAGGCCTCGATTCGAATTTCCAGCTGGCTATCGGTGCCTCTGGCGACACCTGATCAATTGCAGCGGATCACATCCCATCCGCCTCGCGAATCATTCGGTGAGCGAGAGATTGGCGAAAATAAAAGAGCAACTTTTGTCTTAGAAAGATTTGGAAGAAGCTTCCCTCATGACTCTTCAGGGTAAAATAAATGTTTTGCAGAGGTTGGTTATAGCCGCCTTTTGGTTGTTGTTCTCCTTGCTCGGCTTTTGGCATTTCTACGCCATTTGGAGAACCGCCGTTGATGTACCGATCTTAGATGAGTGGTTCTTGTTTGAGAAAGATGGTTTGATTCTTGGATGGTCTTCGAAATTCTTGTTCGCCTTTCAGAACGAGCATCGTCTATTGATTACCCGTATTTTTTATTGGCTGAACTACCAGATCTTTGACCTTAACTTTAAATACCAAATCATCTTCGATGTTTTTCTGTTCGCCGCAATGGTGGCAATGTCTTACTGGCTGATAGTCAGGAAAAACGGCTTGCAAGGGAACTTGGCGGCTTTGCTTGGATTGGGTGTCTTCGCCACTAATCTTCCTTACGAGATTCACTCCTGGGCCGTGCTCAGTAATATGGCGGTTGTCATGACGGCCTTGTTAGTTGGGACCTATCTGTTGTTTTATTCAAAAAATTCGTTAGTCCTGGGTTTGGCCTGTTTGTTGTTTTTTTTGGCCATATATAGCTTCGCAGGGGCCATGTCCGCTGTAGTTGTGATCATATTTTTTTACGTGTCGGCAAGTATTTTAGAGTGGCAGCCCCGCCGCGTGATTCAGTCATTAGTTGTTGCCGCTGCCATTGTATTGTCGATCGGGCTGTGGTTCCTCGATTATCAAAAGAATCCCGGCCATCCCCCTTATCAGATGCCGTGGAGCGTGCCGTTTTGGGATTATTTCATCGAGCTTACTTCCCTGGGATTTGGATACACTCAACCCAATCGATGGATTTCTTGGCTTTGCCTTTTTCTAGTGGTTTTATCGTTGGGGGCGGCCCTATATAGGTCCCGCCAATTCAAGCAGGATTCTTCCGCAATCCTCTTCCTTTCGGTCTTTTGTTTGGGTGTATTGGCGATGATGGCCTCTATTTCCTTAGGTCGCGCGGGTTTTGGAGTTTTTCAAGCTAAGTCCTCACGTTACAGCATGCTCCCCATGTTTTTACCCATGCTTTCGGTCGCGTTTTTTTCGTTCGTTCCAAAGCTGAGGATGTTTGGGGCGACGGCCGTCGGTTTGGTTGTAGTTTTCGGGATATGGGATAATTTTTCAATGGAGCAATATTACAAGATAAGATCCGATCGATTGCAGGGTAGGTATTGCCTTAAAAAACTATATCTCCGCCCTGAAACCAACCCGACGGGAGTTTGCCCAAAGATCACCATTCCCATCGATCTCAAGGAGCCATTGGAACGCGCTCGGAAGCTGCAAGTAAATTTCGTTCGGTCGTGGCAAAGGCCCTTTCGATGACCGAAGTTCAGGAAATTCCCAATTAAGGCTCCTCTTGTCGCATGCCAACCGTATATCGTTTTAATGGAGGGTGCTTCAATTAGCGAACAGATCCCCAAAAGCAAGTTGGTCACTTTCTGGATGTGCTGTTTCGGCTTATTCCTGATAAAACTGTGGCTGATCGGGCATAATGAAATAGTCGCTCGATATATGCCTCATGATCAATCTTGGTTTTTGCGGGCTGCGGAAAATATTCTGGCCGGTCGCTGGTTAGGGCCTTATAACTCAATGACGCTTATCCGGCAACCCGGGTATCCTCTTTGGATTGTATTTGCACATCTTACCGGTATTCCATTGAGGATTGCCTCCGAGTTGCTGCTGCTCTTTTCAGCGGGAGTCTTTTCCATCGCTTGGATGAAGACTCGGCTGTCGATTTGGGCGGCAATAATCATTTTTGCGGCTATTGCATTCCATCCGGCCAGCATTCGGGTTACCAATGAAATGGAATCCGAGACTCTTTACGCTCCTGCCCTACTGATGTACTTGTCTGGATGCGTATTTCTTTGCGCGTCCAAAAGGCTTCGCTCTTCGTTCGGCTGGTCCATATTCAACGGGTTTTGGTTGGCGATCCTTTGGAATACGAGACACGAGAATGTATTATTACTTTTGTATGTTTTCTTTTGGGCGGCCTTCCTTTTTGGATGGCAGAGACGAAGGGGGTTTTTGAGCAAGAATTGGCTTTCGTTGGCTGCGCATACCGTGGGGATTCCGTTATTGATTGTGATGTCCTCGGTGTTTCTCCTTCGATTGGGCAACCTTCAAAAATATGGTTTATTTGCGACTTCCGAAATGTTTGCTCCCGGCTTTTCCGAATTTAATAGGGCCTTGCTTCAAATCGAAGCGGGCGATGCAAGGCCTTACGTCCCGCTGAATGAAGCCATGCGTAAGGTTGCATATTCCATTAGCCCTCAATTCAAGAAAATCGAAATGCCATTTGAAGAAAAGGCTAAGCCTGCCTGGACGGCCCACAGTTGTCGTAATATTGGTGTGTGCGACGATGTGATCGGTGGGCTAGTAGTTTGGGCCTTGCGCGACGCAGTTTCTATTGCAGGTTTTTATTCTTCGGCACAAGAGGCGGAGCGATTTTACAATCGAGTGGCAATAGAGCTTTCAACGGGCTGTGAGAGAGGAAAATATCGGTGCAGCAAAAAGCCATGGGCGATCTTGGGATTCGCTCATCCTAAATTTTCGATGAATTTCATAAATATTACAAAATCCTTTGAGAACCTGGTTAGAATGTTCATCGAATCCGATCAAAATTTTTTCCAAAAAGATAATTTGCTGACGACTAGTCCAGAGCTTCGCCAAGCTTACGATCGAGTGGCCAATCGCCGAGCCGCTTGGACCCAGCCCGAACGCGTGTACGTATCAGACGGATCCCGGGTAGAAGGCTGGGTTTATGGTTATCAGGATCCGATAATTCGCGTGTTATTACGCGATTCTGTGGGAAAAGTGTTGGGTGTTTCTTCGTTTTTCATGCCTCGGCCCGATGTGCGCATGTTACTCAAAGGGGAAGGGGAGATCGATCCTCCGTTAAATTCAGGTTTTTCTATTGATGTTAACGCGAGCGAGGCCAATATTCCTGCCGATTTAATTTTTGTGGGAAGGTCGGGTCGAGAATTTGTTATTCCCCTTTCTTTATCATCTAATTTTTCCTCTCCAATAGCTTATGCCGTGGACGCATTGCAGGGCCTGCGGAATGCGGATACTCGCAGGGAGGTGGCGATGGGGCTCGGGAAGAGCTACGGCAAGTGGGTTTCTATCGGTACCGCGCTGGCACTGATAGCCATCTTATTATTATTGGCCTTCCGGTTATGGCAAGGCGTGGATCCACTGTTTTTCGGTTTTTCTGCCATGTTGTTTTTGGTGATATCGACGAGGGTGGCGCTTTTCACGGTTTTCGATGCATCTTCTGCGAAGCTTAATGTTGGCCATATAAGGTATTTATACCCGGTGGTTGGAATATATAGTTCCTTAATCATAGCTTGGGTCTTCACAGTTTTTCCGCGCATTTTCGGAGAGGTCAGGACATTGTGGTCGAAGCGGTAGAGCAAACACATTCGGAAAGATCGCCGATTTCGGTGAGGCAGGACTGGGGATCGGAGGCCATTCAAGTCGCCCGGTGGGATCTGCCCGCTCTGAAATTCGAGTGGGTCCGATCGGCGATGCCCTGCGGGGGTGGGCGCGTGTTGGAGATCGGTTGCAACGGAGGACGATTTTTAAAGACCCTTCGCCGCTACTTTCCGGGTCTGGAACTTTTTGGCATCGATATCGATGCCTTAGCCGTACAGAAGGCTGCGGAAGGGGAGGGAGTCATGGTATGCGTCGGCGACGGGCTCCGACTTCCCTTCGCCGACGAGTCCTTCGATTGCATCGTTGTGTTGGATTATCTAGAGCACGTGCCCAATGTCGGGATGGCCTTGCAGGAAATTTTTCGGTGCTTGAAGAAAAATGGGAGACTGGCGGCTTTTATTCCATGCGAGGGGCAGCCTCTTTCAGTTTACGGCCTCTTCCGGAGACTGCTCAAGATCGATGTGAAGGCAGGCACCTGCGGGCATTATCCGCTGAGACGGGAACTCCTGAAGAGATGGTTTATCGAGAGAAATTATCGAATTTCCTCTGAATCTTTCAGCTACCATCTGCTCGGACAATGGATGGATTTCGGTTTCTTTTGGATGGTATCCAAATCTAAATCTCTTTCTCGTTGGTGGTGGGAGCAAAATTCTTTCTACCGGGAAAATTGCAAGACGGGTGTATTTGGACGTATTGCCAAAATTGTGGTTTTGGTGGCCAATGGTCTGTGTTACTGGGAGTCACGTCTCCTCAAAAGGGTTCGCGCGGGCTCTATCGGTTGGCACGTGGTGATCTCCAAGACGCCGGAAGTGGGGGTCTTTCCGGAAGGAGGCGGGACCTCCTACGGACAAACCGGAGAATCCTGGCTTGACCGGCTTTTGTGTAGATGGCGTTACAGGCAGATTGTGAGGCGGGTTCCTCGAGATGTAGCCGTGCTGGATTTGGGCTGCGGTTACCGAGGAAATCTCCTAAAGACACTATCGCGTAGGATCCGCGAGGGGTTGGGTTTGGACCAGTCCGTTTCAGAGATTCCCGCCGCTCCGAATGTCAAGCTGATGCGGTGTCGCATTGATTCGCCATGGGAACTAAAAGACGAGAGCTTCGACGTCATAACTTCCCTGGCCTTGGTGGAGCACCTGGAAAGACCCGATGTTTTTTTCTCCGAGTGTTATCGTGTCCTTAGGCCGGGTGGATGCTTGTTAATGACCACCCCATCTAAAATGGCCAAACCTGTGCTTGAATTTCTTGCGTTTCGCCTCGGGATTATCAGTCGAAAGGAAATTGCAGATCATAAAAGGTACTACAATTCCACTGAATTGGTCGAAGGTCTTCGGCGCGCGGGCTTCGCCGAAGAGGATATTCAAGTGACTCGATTCCAATGTGGATTTAACTTGATGGCTGTCGTTTGGAAACGGAAAGGCCGCGGCTTGAGGGAGGAGGTCGCCTGATGGACATAGTTGCGATTTTAATTCCTTGCCTGAACGAAGAGAAGACGGTGGGAAAGGTCGTCGCGGACTTTCGTCGCGAACTTCCCCGAGCGGATATATATGTCTTCGATAACGGCAGCGACGACACAACGGCCCAAATCGCGGAGCGCGCCGGAGCTCGAGTGTATAAGGTGCCTGCTCGCGGCAAGGGGAACGTCGTGCGCGCCATGTTCGAGAAAGTCTCGGCGGATTACTTCGTCATGGTCGATGGAGACGATACTTACCCGGCGGACAGCGTCTCGGCCCTGCTGGATCCGGTCGTTTCCGGCCGTTGCGACATGTGCGTAGGAGATCGCAGGGCGGAAGGCGAATCCGACCCGTTTCCCAAGTTCCACCGCTTCGGAAATTACCTGGTGACACGCATCGTCAACCTCGCCTTCCGCTCCCGCATCAAGGACGTATTTTCCGGATACCGTGCCTTCAACAAAGCCATCGTGGACGAGCTTCCCTTGCTCAGCAAGGGTTTCGAGGTCGAGGCGGAAATGACCTTGCAGGCATTGGATAAAAATTTCGTCATCCATGAGATTGAAGTTCCCTATCGTAGTCGCCCGTCGGGTAGCTTCTCCAAACTCAAGACGTATTTCGACGGGATGCTGGTGTTAAAGACAATCATCTCCATCATCAAGGACTATAAGCCCCTCTATTTTTTTTCCATTGTCTCGGGGATGGCTTTTTTGCTTTCGGTCCTTTTGGGCTCTATCGTCATCCGAGAATTTCTCTTAACCCAGAAGGTTCACCATCCGTCTACCGCCGTCCTGGCCTCGGCATTGATGGTCATTGCCCTTCTTTCGTTCGTCGCCGGCCTGATTCTTGATTCCACCAAGCGCCATTTCAGCGAGAATAGGGCGCTGATTAAGCAGCAGTTCAATTCTCTGAGGCACCAAGTCGAGCCATCGCATGACTCCGTTTCCCGATTCAAACAAGCGCCTTAATCTGGCCGTAGCGCTTAACAGCGCCGCGATGCTGTTGTTCTTTTTTTGGCTGTCTTTTTATCGCAACGTGGACGGAGACGAGGGGCTTTATCTCGAGGCGGCTCGACTGGTCGCCGAGGGTAAATCCCTTTACTTTGATTTTTTCTACCAGCAAATGCCGCTGATTCCTTACCTGTACGCCGGTTGGATGAAAATCTTCGGATTTGGTTTCTTTCAGGGCAGGTTTCTGTGCGCCCTTTTTACCGCCTTGGCCGGCACCGCCTATTTGTATTACGTCGCCCGGAAAACCCGCAGTTTTTGGAAGGTTCAATGGATGGCCGTCTTGTTTTACGCCAACGGCTTGATCCTGGCTTGGGCCTCGGTGGTGAAAACCCATCCTTTGAATGTCTTCGCTTTGACGGTGAGTTGTGTCTTGCTCGTGGAGTGGCGAAGCCGAGGAGGAAAGCCGCTTTGGCTGTTGGCCCTCGCCGGCTTTGTCATCGGGATGGGGGTATGCGGAAGGCTGACGTTGGCGCCTTTTCCCGTGTTTTTCTTGGCATTTGTTTTTGCCTTTAGCCAGGGCAGAAGATGGGCTGACTGCGGCGTTTTTACCTTTTTTGTCGTCCTCGCAACGGTTCCCGCCTTGTATTTCTTTTTCCGCGATCCATCATTGTTCCTTCAATATAACCTGACTTACCACCAGGAAGTCTTTCCGCGTGTGGCGGATGCCGCGCGTCGGTCGCAAATCGCCCGCTCGACGTTCCTGCAGCCTCAGACATTCTTACTTGTGGTTTTGGCCCAACTCGGCGTTTTGATGACGGCGACCCGCGGAGGTCGCAAGTTTCTCAAATCCGACGAAGCTTTTTTTGCATTCGTCTCTGCGGTGTTTATCGCCGTTCACATGGCGGCAGCCGAGCCCTTTACTCAGTATTTCGCGGCTATAGTGCCGTGTCTCTTGCTGTCAGGACTTCCGATATTGGATTTGGGAACCACGGTGCTTCGGAAAGCCGCCTTGGCAACCGTTCTTCTCTACTATCTTTTTACGGCTCGTCCGCTCTTTGAATTCGAAATCCGATCCATGGGCAGCGCCGACTACGTTTGGCGAGTATCGAACGTCGTTGCGGCCGCCAATCGGGCCGAGAGCCTGATACGTCCCGGCGAACCCTGCATCACCTGGTGGCCCGGTTACGCCTTCATGGCGAATTGCCGTTCTCCGAAAGGGATGGAGAACCACATGCGTATTTTCGCCATCAATGTGGGAACCCCTCGAGAGCAGCTTAGGGAGTACGGCATGCTTCCCGACCAGGACCTTTACGATTTGCTGGCTTCGGGGGAAGTGCGCGTTGTGTTGGACGGAGCCTATCATCTCCCCGGACCGCTGGGTGATTCCGTTCGCAAGCTGATCCGTAGAAAATATAGGCTAGTCGATCAAGTGGGGGGTGTGAGGATTTACCTGGCTCGAAGCCCTAGGGTTCCGAAAACGGTAAACGGTGAAGGTTTCGAGAGGAGCCCGCGATAGGGAGTAGGGCAGCGGCCCCCAGTTGTTGGAGTAAAATCCGGCCCTTGCGGCGTAGTTCATCGTTCGAAACGGCCAATTCCAATCGATTTCATAGCGTTCCAATTCTTTCAACCTAGAGCCTAGTTCAGCCGGAGGTTGGTTGACGCTGTTGTAGGTGGGCTGTAGGACTAGGTCTCCGCCTCGGAGCGTCGGCAGGCTTTTGACCGAGGTCGGGAGCGCCAGCGCGCCCCAGTTTTCCAAATAGTACTGCCACCCCCAGTGCCCCGTGAACCAGACCTGGTTTTTAGTGGTTGCTGGCTTGTTTTGTATCGGATGCACAAATTCTTTGTAGAACCTGAAAGCCTGTTCTTTGTAAAGATTCGCTAAACCGAAATCCGCCCAAGCCACTCCCAAAGAAACGGCGAGCATGAGTGGGAGGGCTGCTAGGATCCATTTTCGCGAATGGAATTGCGAACGGTTCCAGTAATTCAATAAAAGCAGAATGAAAGGTGGTTGCGCGATCAGCAGGTATTTCGCCGCGTTGTGCACGTAGATGAGCGGAATTGCCAATATCGAGATCACCCAGAGGAATAGCACGACGGATCTTAAATCGGCGTTCCCCTGAAATTGGCTTGGATGGAGCATGGAAAGGCTCCATTTGACGCGACCTGCATCCGTTGAGACGGTGAACCCAAACAAGTGATTGCTGCGCATGAGCCCGGGAAGGGAAGCCGCTATCCCTAGGATGGCCAGCAGACCTAAGACGAATAATGCTAGATCCGGAAAAAATCGAAATTGAAAGACTTGGTTGGGCTTCGAGAGCCACAAGGACAGGTCCAAGCCGATGAAGATTGCCAATAATCCCAATATGGCTTTCTTGGGGAACTTTGTGAAGAGTATGAAAAATGGAAGCAAAGTTGCGAGGGTCCATTGATTCATCAAGGCCCAAAGCCTGCCGCCCGCTCCTTTCCAGCTGGCAAAAGTGCTCATTACTTCCTGGGCGTGGGATTGCCCCGATTGCCATTTGCTCGCCGCCAACCAAATTAGCGTGATGACGAGGGCGAGCGCCGTCGGCGCGACGGCCCTCCGCCAAGTCGAAAAGGTCAGTCCCAATAGGAAGTAGATGAGGAACAGCGGCGCTGCGTTGTACCTCAGCAAACAGGTGATTCCCAAAAAAATCCCGCCGGCGATAAGCCAATGATTTTTTCCGGAGATCCAGCCTTTGATACAGGCCGACAGCGCGAGCAGCGCGAAAGCGCACATGGCCATGTCCGGCATGGCCAGTTGGGAACTGACAACGAAGGCTGGGGAGCAGACCCACAGGCAAGTGCCGACCATGCTTTGCCCGGCGGAGAATCCGAGACGCCTTGTCACCGAATAAAACGAGAACGCCGCGATCCATGCAAAAGGAATCAAGGCAAGATGGATTCGGAATTCCGAAGGGAAGATCTCTCCAAGACTGGTCGCAGCCAAATAGTAGGAAAACAGGGGGCTGAAGGCGGCAATGCGGGACATCGGAAGGTATTCCGTATCCCAAAGGTAGAAAAAGTCGAAGGGATGCCAAGGGTCCCTTTTGATCTGTTCGGCGACGCGCAGGAAGAGAGGTTCGTCGATGTGGAAAGCGTGATCTAGGAAAGGCAGACTGAACCCAAGGATTAGGAGGGCGATGGCCGAAATATACCAAAAGTCGCTGGTTCTAGGGTGCCGCGGCATGTGTCTTTTGAGGGGAAGCGGAGGGCGTCGTCAAGAGGAGGTTATCATTTCTATCGACAAATATCCTGTGTTTGATGAGGCCAAGTTTGGAAGCGAGATATTGCACCGAAACCCCCAGCACCCCCAGCCCATAGACCACGCTTCTCCGAAAATTAATCGAGGAACTATCCTCGCTGTAATGCGTGGGGCAGCTGATCTCCCCGATCCGGAAATTATGGAAGGCGGCCTGGGCGATCATCTGGTTGTCGAAGATGAAGTCGTCGGAATTGGCCAAGAGCGGCAGGCGCAGCAAGACCTCGCGGGAGAAGGCCCGGTAGCCCGTGTGGTATTCGCTCAACTTCTGGCGCATCAATAAATTTTGCGTCGCGGTCAGGAAGCGGTTGAAGACGTATTTGTACCTGGGCATGCCGCCCTTCAGCGCCCCCCGGCCCAGGATGCGCGAGGCCATGACCACGTCGTAGATCCCGCTCGCGATCATCCCCGCCATGGCCGGGATCAGCTTGGGCGTGTACTGGTAGTCGGGATGCATCATGATGACGATGTCCGCCCCCCGCTTCAGCGCCTCTTGGTAGCAGGTTTTTTGATTGCCGCCGTAGCCTAAATTTTTTGAATGCACCACATAATGAATCCCCAGCTCGCGGGCGACCTCGACGGTGCGGTCCTTGCTGGCGTCGTCGACCAGGATGACGTCGTCGACGATCTCGCGGGGGATTTCTTCGAAGGTGCGCCGCAGGGTGAATTCGGCGTTGTAGGCCGGCATGACGACGGTGATTTTTTTTCCCAAGATCATAGCGGTTCCTTGCAGGTCTGCGGTGGGGATGTCTTAGAACGATCCGACGGGAATGGCAAGGTTTTGCAGGCGGGGTGGGATTCAGCGCGGGGTTTCTTGGATGTCCAGGACCACGGCCTGCAGCAGCAGCTGAAAACCCAAGATCAGCGGCAGCAGCGACAGCATGATGGTCCCGGTCGGCGTCGGGAGGCCCGTGACCTTCGTGTGCACCCACAAGTAGATTCCGAAACCCAAGCCCCAAAGAAACAACAAGCCGCCCAGGATAAAGAAAAGGGCGATCGGCGAAAAATCCCGCAAAATGTACTTTTGATAGATCCGGGCCGCGAACCTCCTCACCAACAAGAAGGGGAAAGTCAGGCCCACTTTTAACGGGTTTAAGTCCGTCTTTTCGTCTTGGTATCGTGCGGGGATGGGGACGTCCTTCACTTTGAAATTCAATAGGCTCAGGTGTATCAACACGTCATTTTCGAAGAAAAAGCCGCGATGAATCTTTTCCCGATTCAAGGCGCGCAGCGCGCGCGACTTGACCGCGGTGTACCCGTTCTGAGGATCGAAGATGTGCCAATACCCCGAGGCCAGCTTGGTCAGGAAGGTGAGGGCGATATTCCCGAACAGGCGATGCTTGGGCATGGCCTCCAGCGACTCCCCCGCCAGAAACCGATTGCCCTTGCTGTAATCGGCGCCTTCCTCGATCAGGGCGTCCAAGAGGAGCGGGAGGTATTCCGGAGACATCTGGTCGTCGCCGTCCATCTTCACCGCGATGTCCGCGCCCAGGTCGAGGGATCTCTCATAACCCTTGAGCGTCGCGCCACCGACGCCGAGATTGTCGGGATTTTTCAGAAGCTCAAGCCGGGGGTCCTGGCAGGAGAGAGCCGCCTCGGCGGTACCGTCGGAACTGGCGTCGTCCACCACCAAGATGTGGTCGACGAAGGCGGGCAATCCCCGAATCACCTTGGCGACGTGCGCCACTTCGTTATGCGCGGGGATCACGACGGAGATGCGATGCCCTTTATACATGGAATTTCCTTAAGGGGCCCACCGGCCGCCGTCAAGCCGCAAGGTATCTC
>Ga0073934_10006391_pt1 | contig 17243 bp, 14 predicted proteins | sample LarsenN4metaG_FD_76834 | JGI IMG/M metagenome (GOLD analysis project Ga0073934, IMG submission 76834) | Hot spring sediment bacterial and archeal communities from British Columbia, Canada, to study Microbial Dark Matter (Phase II) - Larsen... ... | reverse complement strand
CGTGGGATAAGCCGAACCGCCAATTCACTCCAAATCGGAAGGGCTGCCTGGGCACCGGTCAACTTGATGGGTCGTTCATCGTCAAAACCGACCCACACCCCGATCGCAATATCCGGGGTATACCCTATGAACCAGGCATCTCGATACCCATCGGTCGTTCCGGTCTTGCCTGCAACCGGTCCTTGCACTCCCCACGCTCTGGCTTTGGCCCCGGTCCCTCGATCTACCACTCCTTTCAACAAGGAAGTGATCAGAAACGCTCCTTGAGGGGTTGCCGCCTGGCGTCGATCGAGCGGAGGACTCCAGATGGTCTCTCCTCCCTCACGTACCATGTTGGACAGCGCGACCGGACGGATAACAACGCCTCCATTGGCGAGCCCGGCGTAAGCAGATGTGATCTGAAGCAACGAAACTGAAGAACTACCCAGCGCCAGGGACAGATCGTCCGCCAACGGTGTGGCTATTCCGAATGCGTGTAGCAGATTCGTGAACGCCGTAATGCCGGTTCGGTGTGCCGTCCGAACGGCTGGAACGTTCAAAGACTGCTCGAGTGCGGACCGGACCGTCACCGGCCCTCGATACTGCCGATCGTAATTCTGAGGTGACCAAGACCCTGTGCCGGACTCCAACGCTACCGGCTCATCCACCAGTATGGTTGCCGGAGTCAGGCCGGTCGCACCTTGGTCCCGTGCTGCCTCAAATCCAGCAAGGTACACAAAAGGCTTGAACAGAGACCCGGCCGATCGATGCGCCTGCACCGCTCGGTTGAATTGGCTTAGACGATAGTTACGACCTCCGACCATCGCGAGGACGTGGCCGGTCTTCACATCCAAGACGACTGCGGCTCCCTGAAGCGGAGGTTCGACTCCAGCCAGATCCGGATAGCGCTTTTCGAGTTTCATCAATCCTTCCTGCACCACCTGTGCAACTATTCGCTGAACCCTGGGATCAAGGGTCGAGTAGATTCGTGCGCCATCCGGTATGTCCATTCCTATCCCCTGCTCGATTTCTCTGAGCAGGTGATCGACAAAGTACGGCGCATCGGTAAGGATATCTTGATGCAGCATGACTTTCACCGGCCGGTTCATGGCCTGAGCCACGGCGTCCTCCGTCAAAATCCCTTCTTCCTTCAGACGGCGAAGGACCACATTTCGACGTTTCGTGGCATCCTCGACGTTTTTCACAGGGGAATAGGCATTGGGTCCCTTGATCAATCCGACGATCAACGCCATTTCATCGATCGACAGTTCGTCAAGATTTTTACTGAAGTATCGATGAGCGGCTTCGCCTACACCGTAGATCGAAACCGGTCCGGCTTGACCGAGATAAATCTCGTTCACATAGCTCTCTAGAATCTCTTCTTTTCGGTACTTGAACTCGAGCGCCATCGCGGCCATCAATTCCCGGAGTTTCCGTCCAAGAGTTCGCTTGGGAGAATAGAAGAGGTTCTTGGCCAATTGCTGGGTAAGCGTGCTGCCTCCCTGCACGACGACACCGCGACTCATGTTGACCCACAGCGCTCGGCCGATCGCGATGGGATCGACCCCGAAATGGGAAAAAAATCGACGATCCTCGATAGCCAACAATGTCTTAATCAAGAGTGGAGGGATACGGTCCAGAGGAACCCATTCCCGGACCTGCCTGGAGCCGGAACGCATTCCGCTGATCAACACAGGTTCGAGGGATACCAAGGACAGGGGACGCCCATCGGATACGGACAACACCTCAGTGACGACGCCGCTCACCAGCATCAACCGGACCGATCGTGCGGGAAGCCGATGCTCCTCTTGAGCATGCAGAAAGATCTCGATTGAGTCTTTCGTGGCGAAATACTCACCGGCCACCCGCGGTGCCGCAGCGACCGGCTTGTATTCCAACCGTTGCAAATGGTCGAACAATCCTGAATCCATAGGATTGATCCCCGGCGTCAGGAAAAATGGGGCACCATAGATCAACAGTGGGGGATGTTCGTCGCTTTTCGGCAGAACCAAACTGGTTGAAAGAAAGGCGCCATACCCTCCCACGAGAACGACCGCTACTCCGAATACGATCAGGAACGGAAGGAGGAGACGCCTCGCCAAGGAGACAGGCCGAGGCAACGTTTGAGCCGACATGGTCCCAGCTTACCCTGTGTCTTCAGACAAGAAACTGTGTAAGAGATTACCAGATTCAGGAGCTCTAAAAAGAAGAACTTGTTACAAGTCGAAGCCCGCAGGAATTTTCCAAGGCAACGCGGGAGGGCTCGATGGGCGTCCAGTGTCTGAGAACTTGTACAAATTGCGCATGTGTGACCGGCTTTAAGAGGGAATCAATCCACGTCAACGTTGTCACATCCCATGTAGTATGTCTCGTGTTGCACTGCTTCTATCGCATCCTGATCTTCTTGGCAAGGTCGGCACTCGTGCCTCCACCTCTTCCTTGTTCAATGCATGTGAGTGGCTTGACAAGGGACTTGACTCGCGAGAGCAGTGCGACCGAAACAACAACAGTCCGCAACCCTGTGCGAGCTGTCCAATATTGGGCATGCCAGAGAATACTCATCGCGGCCATGGCAGACCACACCCCTAAAATTTGACTGAACCGGGCTCGGTACTACAAAAAGCCAGTCTCGATAGCGAGGTACGGATGATCCTTGTCGGATAGAGCGAAAGTCCGGCCCCTTCAAACATCACGGTACAGGTCGACGTGACACTCCCCGTCCAAGCTGCCCTCCTTCCGAGTTACCTCCTTTGGATCTATCTCATCCCTAAGTCCTCGGCTATCTTTCTCACAACAAGCACGAAGCTCCAACTTTTACCAAGGAGAATAAACATGAAGTGTTCACGCTGCCACGGACTCATGGTGAGGGAACATTTCCTGGATTTTGAAGGCACCTACGGAAATATGTGGGCCGACGGATATCGCTGCATGAACTGCGGGAATGTTCATGATCCAGTCATCGAGCAACACCGTCGTGCCAAGGCACAACCGGCGTTGGTACTCGCAAACGGTGAAGCGGAGCACAAGGAAGGCACACTCCACACGGAGGTGCATTCAGTCGTCATGCGCGCAGCCTGATACCGAAGCCCAACCACACTGGAACACAGACGTGTAGAGTCAGGCTTCTGGATTCGAAGGAGAGAGCATGGCTACCATCTTGATCGTCGATGATGATGCACCGATCAGAGCGATGTTGCGCAACATCCTTGAGGAAGATGGTCATCAGATTCGTGAAGCCGCCAACGGCCAAAGCGGCCTCATGCTCTATCGCGAAGCACCAGCCGACCTCGTCATCACAGATATCCTGATGCCGGAGCGTGATGGCATGGAAGTGACGCTTGCGCTGACGCGGGAATTTTTGGATGCCAAAGTCATTGTCATGACCGGTGCTAGCGGAGATCAAAACTTTCTGAACGTTGCCAAACTATTCGGCGCCCGACGCGTCATTCAGAAACCCTTCACTCCCGATGTCATTCGTCGGGTCGTGCGTTTCACGCTCGATCATTAACCCGACCGACGTGATAACTGCGACAAACAGGACCGACCTCGTCTCGGAAGAAGATAGGCAGGGTGTTATACTAGCCCTCCCTCGACTCTCTCCACAGGTCTCTGAGGCTCACACATCTGAGTAGGCCACAACGACCCTGCAAGCATGCCGATTCCCGCCATTGCGAACCCGACAAGCTGTGGAGGCCAGATATCGGTCGGCTGGCTTACTAGTTCCAAGGCCAGCCAACTCGTGAGCCCAGCAACAATGGCCCAAAGCGCACCCTGTGTCGTCGCCCGCTTCCAGTAGAGTCCTGCAAACAAGGGGAAAAAGGCTCCCACCAGGGTTACCTTGTACGTGTTCACAACCAGCTTATAGATCGTAGCGTCCGACCACAGTGCAAGGACCAACACCACTGAGGCAAATCCGATCAAAACCACACGCATGAGACGCAGAAATTCCGAATCATTCAAGTGCTGAAACATCGGCCTGATGACGTTCTCGCTCAGCGCCACTGACGGCGCGAGCAGGGTCGCACTGGAGCAACTCATCACTGCGGAAAGAACTGCTCCAAAAAAAAGGACTTGTGCCACAACAGGAGTATGTTCCAAGACCAAAGTCGGCAAAACCAGCTGTGAATCCTGCTCCAACAATGCTCCGAACTTGACGGGATCAATCAATGTTGCAGCGTAGGCCAGAAACATGGGCACAAAACAAAAGGTGAAATAGAGCACGGCGCCCAACAGGGAGCCTCGCACCGCCGTCTGCTCGTCTTTTGCCGACGTGATCCGTTGGAACACATCTTGTTGTGGGATGGAACCAAGCATCATGGTCATCCAAGCTCCGACGAACGGAACCCAAGCCGCCATCGTGGCCGGAGGAAATAGTTCGAGCTTGCCGGCCTCGGCCGCATGGCTGACAACCGTGTGCACGCCGCCCGCCAAATCTCCGACGAACGACGCAATGTACAACAGTCCCCCCATGATCACGGAGATCTGAACGAAATCGAGGATCGCCACAGAAAACATGCCGCCGAATGTCGTATACGTCAGAACAATCGCTGCTCCGATCATGATCCCGACCGACTGGCTGACACTTCCCTCCGTCACGACATTGAGTACCAAACCCAGCACTTTGAATTGGGCCGCGACCCATCCGAGGTACGAAGCTACGATGCAGAGCGTGCATAACACTTCTATGGTCCGGTTGTAGCGGTACCGATAATAATCCCCCACCGTCAGCATATTGAGTCGGTACAGGCGTGGCGCAAAAAAGAGACCCGCGAGCATCAAGCACATACTGGATCCGAACGGATCGGCGACGACCCCCCGCAGCCCCTCTTTGACGAAAGTAGCCGAGATGCCCAATACCGCTTCAGCACCAAACCAGGTTGCAAACACGGTCGCCGCCACAACGGCTAAAGGCAGGCTCCTACCGGCCACGGCAAAATCCTTGGAATTCTGCACACGTGTCGCAGCAAAGAGTCCGATGCCGACAGAAAGGAGAAGATAGAGGATGACGAACCAGAAAACCACGAGCGCAGGATACGGCCATCCTGGCTTGCAATCAATCGATATTCAAGAAACCTTCCGGCAGAGGGATGGACCGTTCGAACATGTCAGCTGATTCAGGAACGAATGCGATCACTCCTGAAAGACCCAGAGTCGGAAATCGGGATGGGTCCGTTGATCTCGATCACCGTAGCCGACTGATCTTGGGAACGAAGATTTTGCTGGAGGTCCCACCGGCTGACCACTGTGACCTTTGATCCATCGCGTCGCTCGTGGATGAGCGTGCCTTCCCAGTGCCCCTTCAAGCGAACCACTTCCTCGATCACCTCGAGCGGTATAGGGAAAACGGTCTTCAGTAGCTGATGTGAAGTTCTCCCCAGTGCATCTTGCGGTTCCCATCCATACAGCTTCTTGGCACCATCACTCCAGTATCGGATCGTACCATCCACATTGCGCACCATTATCGCACCGGTTTCGAGAAGGCTGCCAGACCTCGGTATATCCTGCACTACAGACGGAGGTTCCACAGACGTTTCCCCTAAGACACCAGAGGTCCTGTCGGCCACAAGCACGGAACCCGGCACAGTTAGATGAAGCTTGTCCCAAAAATAAAATATTCCATCCTTCGCGACCACGCACTTGTCGCCGGAGCAGAACAACCGTGAGACGTCAATAAAATCAAAACCGAACTTAGCCGTTTCTTCCCGGAGAACAGCATGGACTGCCGTCAGATTATCTGCATCTACCTCCAGATCTTCAGGCACCTTCATCGCCAAATTCTCAAGCTTATAAACGTACCGACGAATATCGACGGAGAGCGACGCGGCTTGTGAATAGACGACGACTCGATGCCCCTTCAATCTCTCAAATAAACTCTTTAGTTCTACTCGGAATTTGTTGTCGCCAACCCTTTCATATTCGCTCAGCCAATCGCTCGAGACAATAATAGCGTCGACCCTGTTGCTTGGAACATATTCATTCACAAACCAATCGTAGAAATCATTACACCGCTGATGAATTCCACTGCGTACTGCTTGACATGCGCCTCCAGTTAACTGACTAATCGCGTGCTCGCCCACCACACTTAACAGACCCGGATATAAATGGGCAGCTACGCTGTCTCCATACAATACATATCGTCGAGAAGGCCGAAGCCGTGTCGAACTCACCTGAATGGATGAACCTTGGGCCACATGACAGTGATTCTGCAACAGCGTTTCAAACGTCTGACTTTGGCTAAGAAAGCACGTTCGAAATCGGTACAGTTTTTCAATCTCGGCGGGCATTTTACCTTGAGAATCCGATGGGTTCAGTTGCAGACTGCCTGCGGATGCAGCGATGACAACCGCTGAAGCCAACGAACATCTCCACAGCACGCCTTTCGTAACGATATCCTTACGACGAAACGGCACCTCCACATACCGCCACGTCAAATAGGCAAGCCCGAATGTGAGCACAACAAGACCTGCAATCACAAAATCACTGGGCTCCGTCAAACTTCGATGACGGGCGAACGACAACAATGGTTGATGCCATAAGTACGCACTATAGCTGACAAGACCGATCCCCACTAACACTCTATTCGTCAATAACCGCCCAACCAATGTTTCTGGGAGAGCACACAGGATAATCAATCCCGCGCCGACTGTCGGTATCAATGCCGACAAACCTGGAAAAGGCGTCTCTCTAGTAAAGGCTAGGATGCTATAAATAATCAGCCCCAACCCGGTAAGGCTGAGTACTTGATAGAGAGCCGGAGGGAAACGGTCGCAACCCTTCCCTCTACGGAAGAAAGCGATAAGAGACCCAAGAGCCAACTCCCATCCACGAGTGGGCAACAGAAAAAACGTCGCTACAGGCATCCTGCCGATCCCATACTCAGCTAACGCAAGGCTGAGGAGAGCCACGATAGCCAGCAGCGCAACAATTCTCTTTCGCCCCAATCGCCACGCAAACATCAGAAACATCGGAAACAGTATATAGAACTGCTCTTCGACCCCCAAACTCCAAGTATGAAGGAGCGGTTTTAACTCTGTAGCTGAGTCGAAATAGTCACTTTGCTGCCAGAAGAAGATATTCGACGCAAACACCAGAACCGCCATGGCACTCTCCGAAAATTCTTTTGCATCGCTTGGCATGAGCCACAACCAGGCAAAGGGCAGGCACGTTGCCATGACCAAGAACAATGCGGGCAGGATACGCCGTGCACGTCGCTCATAAAAATTGAGGATTGAGAACTGACCGGCTTCAAGCTCTGTGAGAATAATCGTCGTAATCAAGTACCCACTGATGACAAAGAAAATATCCACGCCGACAAAGCCGCCACTAAAAAATTGAAACCCGGCATGAAATAAAATAACCGGAATGACCGCAAGAGCTCGCAAACCGTCTATTTCAGGACGGTAACGCATTTTTATGATCCTGTTGCTTGGTGAACCTACTGAAAATGTGGCTTTCAATCATCGAGTGGCTTGAACGGTCAATCGCTAAACTGTAATCGGGATGTTTCCGCAATGTTTGTGCTCGAGGAAGATCTCGCTGATTATATAAGCGGGAGGGACTTTTCGCCAAATTAAAACGGGCGCCTCTCAGCCCCGCCGAAGTCTTGTCTGAAGACGGATCATAAATAGGTAGTTCGTGATAACGCCCATGAGCCATAGAAGCGCACTCCGCTAAACACGTTGTTCGAGGTAGCTGATGTCACCATGATACGTGAGGACGTGCTGTACTTTTCGGACCTTTGCCCTAAGCTTAGCATCCGCAGCAAGGCAATGGACACTCATCGACTTCCAAATCTGCGCATGTTCTTTCGAGGAAATACGATCAATCAATGCCCACATGGAAGCGTGACGCGGAGGTGTATCTTAGGAACAGCCAACTACGCGTTATACTAGTAAATACCCCAGTCAGCACCGCACAAGATGGCCAATGGCCTGATGCAATTTCTCCATGTAAGAGATGAATGGTGCAAGCTGTGTTGTAGCCGAAGACGAACGATTCTGATGCTGTGAATGAGATTATGACAATACACCCGGCAGAGATTGCTCGCTCTGGGGCCGGCTGTCAGACGAAGGGCTGGATCAGTATTTGGAGGAGTTGAAATACGACCGGACTCCGGAGCTGAACCGGTGGCTTGTTACATGAGGCCTAACGCCGTGGCACAATAATGCTCACTGATTCAGCTGTTCCTTCATGGTCGCTGTCCAGCTAGCGGCGAAGCTCGAACTCCTCAATTCGATTGTGAGATGGGTTCAACACTCCATGTTTCGCCATGCGACGAAAGACATCACTCTTGTGCAGCAATTCTTCGTAGGTCCCCTGATCTGCGATGGACCCGTTCTCCAGCAGATAAATGATGTCGGCCCGTTGAACCGTCCTCAGGCGATGAGCGATCATAATGATCGTTTTCTGATGGAAGATTTTTTGGATCGCGTCCGTCACCGCATCTTCGGTTAAGCTATCCAACGCACTCGTCGCTTCGTCGAGAATCAGGACGTCAGGATCACTGTACAAGGCCCGAGCGATCCCCACGCGTTGTCTCTGGCCGCCGCTGAGCCGCACCCCTCGCTCACCAACCATTGTTTCATACCCGTTCGGCAGCTCCCCCACAACAAACTCGTGAAGGTTGGCGATTTGCGCGGCATATACCACACGATCCATATCCCGATCTCCGGGAGCCACTCCGAACGCGATGTTCGCCGCAAGAGTGTCATCGGCCAAATAGATGTATTGGGGAACATACCCCAGATGTTTCTGCCATGACGTCGCATTTCGGGACGTGATAGGCACACCATCTACTAACAAGGAGCCGCCCTGAGGTTCAAGCAACCCCAAAATAATATCCACGATCGTGGTCTTCCCTCCCCCGGAGCTGCCGACGATGGCCACCGTCGTTTTTCGCGAGATGGTGAGATTAAGGTTGTTGAGAAGCGGCCTGGCGGCCGTGGAGTATTGGAACACCAGGTTCTTCAAGGCGATTTCTTGCCGCAAGGGTCTGATATCCTCCTTCGCGAGCAGCCTTGGCTTAACGGCGGCGGCTGGTGCTCTGACGAGCGTCTTCAGGTTGTCCTCCACCGCCTCCAGCGAGCCCAGGTTGTATCGTATCGTAGTAGCACTCCCAAAGATCTGCTGGAAGGCCGGCAGCAGACGATAGCCAGTAAACGCATACAGCACCATCAACGGGAGCGCGTCTTTAAAATTCTGATGGGTCGCCAGCAGATAGATCACCAACAGAATAACCGACCCGAACGCCAAGCTTTCAATCACGTATCGCGGCACCATGCTCATCGCGGTGCTCCTCCATTGATTCTTCGCAAACAACATCGAGTACCTGGCAAATCGTTCCTGATAGGCTTGATCTTGCCCCAGTATCTTGAGTTCCTTGATTCCATTCAAGATCTCGGTGGCCAGTCGAAAGCGCTCCGCATTCGCTTCTTTACTAACTCTTCCAAGCGTGGTCACTTTGTGACGAATAGCCACAAACACAATGCCATAGACGGTGCCGATCACGGTCCCAAACAAGACTGCCAACCACGGATCAACCCACATGACAAGCAACAGAATACTCAAGGCGATGATCCCCTTGGCGATCGCCTGCAGGAGAGGAACGGCAATGCCATGAATGACACGAGTCACATCATCCGTACAATTAAAGACAAGCCTCGAGCTATTGTGATCCAAGAAATACGAGTAGGGTTGCCGGACATAGTTCGAGAGGATCTGCATGGAAAGGCTATGCAGGAGATTATGTGTAAACCATAAAATAGCTGACGAGCTAGCGAACGACACGGCGTTACTCACAACCATGACGACAAGCGCTGCGAAACCCAGCCCGACAAGAAAGGTGTTGGTGGATTCAAATTGCAACGCCGTATAGAGCTGGTGTAGCCTCGGATTCGTCTGAATCAGGTCTGGATTTCCCACCACGGCCATAAAGGGCAGGATCGATGATACGCCCAGCGCATCGAAGAGTCCGGCAAGAACCATGAGTCCGAGCAGCGCATAGGAGAGCCGCCGCTGCTTGGGATTCAACAATGCTTGAAGTCTCTTAACAAGAAGCCACATGAAAGACACTTCACAAGGTTACGGGTGACACGGGAAAACCATACCGAAGCCAGACTTCTGGCTGGTTTATACTGGACAGACGATTCTCAAGGGTTGTCGGACTTATGATCCTGACCAGTTCAGCAGACTACTGAAAACCTGGTTACATGAGGATCTCCGGTGTATGCCATAACCACACGTACATGGATAAATTCAGAGAGCCATATACATGCACTCTCCATCCGATCCTCAACAGAAGACCATACTTGTACGAGAGTTACGACTAGGAGTTGCTCCAGTCGCGGTTACGGCCCATTCAATTTCCACCACGACTTCTCGGCTGGCTGGAACATCTTCCAAAAGATGATGGCCATCGCTCCTTCGTTGAGCTTCAAGCGACGGGAAACGCCATAGACAACTACAACGGACCGCGAGGGAAAGAGTTACGGGGCTTTTAGGATCCTTTGAAGTGCGTTCGGTTGTCCAACCACCGCACTTCAGAACCATCGGATGCAGAATTTACCGGATGCAGGATTTACCCGGGAGGTGGACTTGCGGAAATGATTACGGCGTGTGCCAAGTGTCTACGGATATATTCACGCTCACCGGCTCCAGACGATACCGCTGCTAATTAACGCTTAGAATGCCCAGTATCGAGAGGCTCCGAATACCAGACGACACCCCACGAGAAAAAGTTCACCGTGAGACTCGATGGGTATGCTTCTCGTCCACTGTACTTCAAACAAACTCAAGGAATATTCCCATCGAGTTTCAGCAACATGAAGTTCCAGCAGTTGTCGCCTTCGAGGCCGACTCCCCATCAACACAAGGATCCCATGCTGACTCCTGTTGATGCAGTACACCTCACCCTGTTCAATAGTCACCTGCTCTCCATCGAGCGATTCGCATAAGCTATAGGCGCATACCTTTTGCTCGTTGACCCGCACCTCTCGTCTTCGCGAAGGGCATGAAGTCTCCGCGTCTTTACAGGCACCGATCACAGCGGCCTTCGTATTCAGATTCCCCACACGACGTGTAGGCGATTCAGGGATGACTTCCTTTGGTTCAATATTCATGATGCCTCCAAGGATCAATACTTCTAGAAAACAAGCAAGTGCCGTACCCATATGAGCATCTTTAGAGCATTTCATGAATGTGCATGTGGATTGCTACTGAATCCTCTTCAAGCTCATTTTGGGGAACGTATTGAAACTGAACAACGAAGGGATATTGATTCATGATTCCGATGTATTGCGATCATAGATTGTTGATTCTAAGTGTGCTTTAAATGTGGATGAAAAAACATACAGGCAGAAGTTATGTCCTTCACCCGAACGTAGGAGGTGGGAAGTGTTGACCCCGCCCATGCGGAATTAGCCGATTAGCTCACATGTTTAGTCCAAAATCTCGTAAGGGAATAAGACTGCCAGGGTCGGGTGATCGAATCACTCCCTGATGATCAACACATGTTGGCGAGGCCAGGCATGGAGCCGATCGAGCAACCCTGCACGATTCAGCTCAGCTTCTCCACTCGAAGGCCGAGCAAGCGGATAGGTTTTCGATGAGGGTTTTCACGCCGATCGAGAAAGGGCAGCATCAATTTCATGGCCTCGCGCCTCAAGATTGCTTGCTCGTCGGTCGCCATCGCCAATGTATGGGCGCGTGACTTGGTCACAAAATCCGAAAAGCGAACGGTCAGCACGACAGTCCGAAACGAATGAAATCCCTCCTGATGCAGACGATCAATCACATCGTGAACAAGCTCGTCGAGCTGATTGAGGAGTGTATAGCTGTCGAGCGTATCGGAGTCGAACGTTGCCTGCTCCCCGATGGATTTTGGCTCCGTGTATTCCTCAAGGGGTGAGTCGTCTCGTGCACGAACCTTCTCATAGAGATCCACGCCGCGTTTCCCCAGGAAGGCTTCGAGCTGATGAACGCTCAGTGCTCTCAGATCTGTGACGATCTTGATGCCCTTTTCCTTCAGGAAGCCTTCTGTCTTCGGTCCGATACCAGGAATCACTCGGATCGAGAGTGGTGCTAGAAATCCCTCGGCCTCTTTCTCGCGTACGACTGTGAGTCCATTAGGCTTCTGCCATCCAGAAGCGATTTTGGCGATCAACTTATTCGGCCCGATGCCGATTGAGGCTGTCAGTTGTTCTTCCGAATGGATCTCCTCTTTCAGACGGCGACATACGTGTTCCGCTTCTTCATAGGACCCTGTCCAACTCACATCGCCGTACGCTTCATCGATACTTGCTTGTTCCACCTTAGGGATGAAGCGCCGAACGATTCGCATCACTTGCTCCGAAACCCGTGCATACTTTTTCATGTCGACCGAAACAAAGGTCACCGGCGGCTTCCCGGCCCTACGAGCCGCCTCAGACAAGCGCCACGCAGTGGAGATCGGCGTCGCCGAGTGAATGCCGTACGAACGCGCCAGATAGTTCGAGGTCGAGGCGACCCCGCGCCCTTTTCCCTCCAGCGGGTCTGCCCCAACCACGAGGGGAACCCCTCGTAAGGCGGGAGTATCTCGCTCCTCAATCGCCGCGAAGAACGCATCCATATCTAAGTGGGCGATAATTCTATTCACATTGCCCATCTAAGTGTATAGCCTACCGTCAAACAGCTGACAAAACTCACAGATCAGAAGACGCCTCCTGGACAATCTGTCATTTTCACCATAGCTTTTCATGCCGGTAGTGACGTACAATTATCCTGCCATTGAGGGAAAGAAGACCGCTGATTCACGCGATCGTTGCTTGTAAGCCAGAACATCAACGAGAGGAGGCAAGTCGTGGGTTTTCGTTGGTTCAATATCATCGGGTTTCTGATGTTGCTTTTTGCTCTCTTCCTAAACGAGGTCGTGTATTTGAACGTATGGTACGATTTCAACTTCTTCTCCGTAATTGTTCCGGCTATCGTGTACCTCGGTGTTGCACTGTGGCTTTCACTCTGGGGAGGGTCACATCCTCAAAGTGCATAATGTGTTCACCCACTTGACGTTTCAATGTCCGGACCGCGTTTCGAGCGTGACGTAGAGTTCCGCCGCAGTTGAAGAGAATAATTCATTTATGAGTTCTTGAACACAGGGTAAAGGCCATCACTAGAAAGGAGGCAATCCATGGGCATGAGCTTCATCAACTGGATGGGATTTGTGATGTTGGTCCTTGCGCTCATTCTGAATGAAGCATTCTTGGGGATAACCGCGTGGTATGAGCTCAACTTACCGGCAGTTATCGCAGGTATCGTATACCTGGTTGTCGGAGTGTCATTATCAATGTGGCCCAGCCCACACGATAAGAGCGCCTGATCGATCGTCGCCCTGCTTGCCGATGTGGAGCGAAAAAGGTTAGGTGTGTCTTCTGCACCTTCCTTCCGCGACTCTCGCTGTATTTCCAAATAAAATTCAATCGTTAAATTAGTTTAGGGAAGGTAAGGGTGATATAACTGGATTCCCTTCCCCACAAGAAAACACTCACATGTATGGTCATTCACCAGCCCGACCGCCTGCATGTAGGCATAGATGATGGTACTGCCGACGAATCGGAAGCCGCGCCTTTTTAGGTCCTTCGACAGTGCATCGCTCTCAGCCGTCGACACGGGAATCTCCTTCAGCGTGTTCCATCGATTGATCTTCGGCTTCCCGTCGACAAATCGCCAGACATATCGATCAAATGATCCGAACTCCTTCTGGACATCAAGAAAGGCTTGAGCGTTCATCACGGCCGCGTCGATCTTCAAACGATTGCGTACAATCCCTGCGTCTTTCATCAGCGTAGCCCTCGTCCGAGGTGAGAAACAGGCAACTTGGGCAGGATCAAACCCGGCGAAGGCTTTTCGGTATCCTTCTCGACGCAATAGAATCGTTTCCCATGCCAGGCCTGCCTGGGCCCCTTCCAGTAAGAGCATTTCGAAGTGCTTGCGGTCGTCGTGTACCGGCACACCCCACTCCTCATCATGGTAGCGAACGAGATGTGGCTTATTACCGACCCAGCCACAGCGAATCTTCATGTCTGATGCGGTCATAGCCTGAACTCCTGCAGCTGACGAACGCGACGGATGCTTTAGTGGGGTTTCAGGATTGTAGAAGTGATTTGAATAAGAAAACAACCACGCTCCGGCCGGTCACACCCGCTGGTTTTTGAATAGTTCTGTCACGGTCTGGATGGTGTCGGCTTGGGCCGCTGTCTTATCCGGCCGGTACCGTTTCACTCTCGCAAAGCGGAGCGCAAGGCCCGCTGGATAACGAGGCGATTCTTGAACGTCGCTGAACGCGATCTCAACAACCAATTCTGGTCGCACGAAGACGGTAGCGGCATCACGGGAGGTTTCGAGGGCAAGCAGCTTCTCCGTCTGCCAGCGCAGCATCTCATCGGTCAATCCTTTGAATGTCTTACCGAGCATCACGAACTGACCGCTCCCGGGATCGCGTGCACCGAGGTGAAGATTGGACAGCCAGCCCTCTCGACGGCCATTGCCCCATTCGGCAGCTAGCACTACGAGATCAAGCGTGGTGGCTTCCTTGAGCTTTAACCAATGAAAGCCGCGCTGACCCGCGCTGTAGGGAGCGCTGAGTGACTTCGCCATGATTCCTTCATGACCGGCCGCCAATGATTCTCGAAAGAACGCTCGTGCCTCGTTGGGATCTGTTGTCTCTATCCTCAGGACCATTGCTGAAAGCGCGACGTCGCTTAACGCTCCGATACGATCCCGATACGGTTGAACGAACAACGACGTTCCGTCGAGATAGAGCGCATCGAACATATAGGGTGAGAGCGGAATTTCTTGTTGGAGGATCGCCACGTCTTTCTGCCGACCGAGGCGACGCATGGTGATTTGAAAGGGTTGCGGACGGCCGTCGGGCCGTAGGCCCAGCGCCTCTCCATCCAACACTGCTTCGCGCACCGGCAGTTGTTTCGCCCACTCGACGATTTCCGGTAAGCGCTCCGTCACATCTTGCAACTGCCTGGTGAAGATACGGACTTCGTCGCCACCTTTGTGCACTTGGATGCGGGCGCCGTCCAGCTTATACTCCCACCCTGCCTCCTCGAGCCGACTTAACGCCTCGTCTACATCCTCGGCGCTATTTGCTAACATCGGGGCGACGGGAGCAAACAGCCTGAACGAGAACCGACTGAGTCCGAGGGAGCCCTCTTCCAGTGCAGCTCGTGCCAGCGTGCCGATGCTCGGGGCAAACATGGAGGCTTGACGGATCTCGGATGGAGCCAGATGAGCTGCTTTGGCAATAGCCTCAAGGAGAAGGCCCTCGAGCGCACCCTGCCTGATCTCACCGATCAAGAGTTGTGATAGAAAGCGCTTCTCATTCGGTGTCGTCCGACTGAACAGTCGACCTAGCTCAGCGGCTCGGCGGTCGGTCGAACCGGCACCCTGCTCAGCGGCCAGACGACTGATCGCGTCATCTATGTCCTGTAGCATCAGCGGTTCTTTGGCGGCTTCACCGACGGCCATCGCCTTGTGAATGAGGCTCCAGCCGACACCGATTTTGCCCTGAGGGAGCGAGCCGCTGAGGTAGAACGCGACCAGCTCGATCTCACGTGCGCGGGCAAGAAGGAGCGTATCGGCCAAGACGCGGACTTTTTCGGATTTTTTGTCGGTCGCGCGGACTCGAGTCACCGCATCGACAAGCTGGGCAAGTAGCATGTCTCATTATAATCCACCCACTGCTGCGTCAAGGACCGATCCCGAATCTTTCACCTTGTGGTTGGTTTTCGAGCGATTTGACGGTTGATCTGCTAAGTACAAATACACTACGATTCTCTTGTTCAATAAGGGAAGAAATCATCATGACAACCGTCACCAACCCAACCCCTAACAAGAGGAGGTAGTCATGGCGGACAAACAGTACAAGCAGCTCGGATGTCTGGATGTGCAACCGTCGGGCGGCTGCGGATTTCAGGTGCGAGCGGAAACGGAGGCGGAACTGATGCGGTTGGTCGCCACGCACGCCAAGGAATGTCATAAGCTGGATTCGATTCCGCAAGAGATGGCCGCAAAAGTAAAGTCGGCCATCAAGACGGTGACGGTCGCGGTCTAGCGCGTTTGGCCACAGCAACACCGATGAGGCCTCCCGGTGCGTAAATCCATGAGGGGAGGCCCTTGTCCGGGACGTTCGTTTATGTGTGGAGGTCTTATGGGTTGGAAACCTGCTATTTCGCTTGTCGCAGCGCTTTTCTTATTGAGCCTGAGTGGTTGTAGTTACCTCTTTTATCCCCATGCGAAGGAATTTGCCGAAAAGGCAAAGGGCGCAACGGGTGTCGAGACGTTGATCAATCTGACGAATATGGCGGAAGGCACGGCCAGAGCCGCCAAGGGAGGCAGGGGAGTCGATCGACCATTCGACGATTTGCACAATCAGTTCCACGCCATCGACAATAGCATTTGCTGCGTCGAGAAATCGGTGAAAGAACAGCCTGCCTATGCACTGGCCGTCACACACAACAAAGAACTTAGGACGATCTTCAAACGGCTCTGGAAATTCAAGAACGAGCAGCCTCAGCGAGATCAACACCTGGACCTCTTCGTGTCCGAACTCCAAGAGCTGCGTCAGACCCTACAAACCCTGAGGTAACATCGTGACATCACCATCGCCGGAGCAAGTCATCGAAAACCAGCGTCAGGATTGGAACCGCGTCGCCGGTGGATGGGAAAAGTGGGATCGTTTCTTCGATGAACAGATGGCCTTCCTCAACCATCGGCTCGTCGCTGATGCCCGATTGCGCACCGGCCTTCGAGTGCTGGACTTAGGGTCCGGCACCGGCTATCCGGCCATACTCGCTGCCCAGACAGTGCGGCCAACCGGCAACGTGATCGGGATCGACCTGGCTGACCGGATGCTCGATGCCGCCAGACGAAAGGCCTCATCCCTCGGGATCTTCAACATCATCTTTCAAACGGGTGACGTCACCACCTTGTTGTTCGACACGGCATCGTTCGACGCGGTGACCAGCCGTTTTTGCCTGATGTTCCTGCCGGAGATTCCTAAAGCGATCACCGAGATCGCTCGCGTTCTCAAGCCCGACTCCTGGATGTCCGCCGCCGTATGGTCTACGCCTGAGAAGAACCCCTATCTGAAGATTCCGCTGGACGTCATCAAGCAATTCATCGACTTGCCTCCTCCGGATCCGACGGCACCCGGGATTTTCCGCCTGGCGAAGTCCGGTGAGTTAGCCGGCATGTTGCAACAAGCCGGATTCACCGACATT
>Ga0073934_10006389_pt1 | contig 17243 bp, 10 predicted proteins | sample LarsenN4metaG_FD_76834 | JGI IMG/M metagenome (GOLD analysis project Ga0073934, IMG submission 76834) | Hot spring sediment bacterial and archeal communities from British Columbia, Canada, to study Microbial Dark Matter (Phase II) - Larsen... ... | reverse complement strand
CTGCCCGCAGCGCTTCGGCCAGCGATGGCGCCTCCTCAGGCTCCACGGCCACGAGACGCACTCGCCCCTCGTACCAGGCAGCCATGCCGCCGGCCAGTCCGCCGCCGCCCACCGCCACCAGCACCGTGTCGAGGTCCGGCCGTTGCCTTTCCCACTCGAGCGCCACCGTGCCCTGCCCGGCCAGGGTCTCCACCTGGTCGTAGGCGTGCACGATCCGAGCACCGGTCTCGGCAGCCCGCTTCATGCTGGCGGCCAAGGCCTCGACGTAGTCCCCGCCGACGACGTTCGCCACGGCGCCGTAGTCGCGCAGCCGCTTCACTTTCGACGGCGGCGAGATTGTCGGAACGAACACTTCCGCCGGACATCCCAGCGTGAGGCCCACAAAGGCCACGGCCGCGCCGTGGTTGCCGCCCGAGGCGGCGATCAGACCGGCCGCCGGAATCGGACCCGACAGCGCCCGGTTGAACGCCCCGCGCGGTTTGAACGACCCGGCGTGTTGCATGAACTCGAGCTTCAGGTTGACCGGACCGGGCGTGCCGAAGCCGCGCGCCTCCACGTCCACGACCGGCGTCACTCGGATGTAGGGGCGGATCCGCCCGTACGCCTGCTCGATGTCCTGCTTTGTGATGGCAATCAAACCCAAGCCTAAAAATATAGCTTGAGCGCGAACTGAACCTGGCGGGACGTCCGCTGAAAGGTCGGCTTGGACCCCGCCGTCGTGATCTGTCCCGCCGTCGGGTTGCCGATCGCGGCCGCCGGATTGTTGAACTGGGGCGTGTTGAGCAGGTTGAACATCTCGCCGCGGAACTGCACCGAATACCGGCCCTCTCCCCCGAGCGCGAAGGCCTTGAAGAAAGACTGGTCCAGCTGGACCGTGCCCGGCCCGTTGAGAATGCCGACCCCGGAGTTTCCAAACGTGAACTGGGCGGGCACCGCAAAGGCGGTGACGTCGAAGTAGCGCTGGGGGCTTCGCGCGGAGCGCGGAAGAGACCCGTGAGCAAGCCGGTCGGCCCGCTGCGTCCCGCTGCCGTTGAGCGTGTTGATCGCCGTGGTGACGGTAAAGGGAAGCCCTCCGTAGAGGCTGAAGATCCCGTTCGCCTGCCAGCCCCCGATCAGAACCTGCCCCGCGCGGCCGATGCCGCCAAGCCACTTCCGTCCGCGGCCGAACGGCAGCTCCCAGGTGTAGGAGACAACCAGGCGGTGGCGGAGATCGGTATCCGCATTGCCGCGCTCGGAGCGCAGGTCGAGGAAGTTTTGTCTGTCAGCGATGAAGCTGCCGTTGTCGATCGAGTGGGCCCACGTGTAAGACGTCAGCACAGAGAGCCCCGCCCGCATGCGGCGCTCAAGAGTGAGTTGCAGCGAGTGATAGGTGGAGCTGCCGGCGCTCTCAATCTCGCGGATATTGTTGAACCGCGGGTACGGCCGGCGCGCTGCCACCGCGCCGGGGCCGGGTCTCGGCTGGTTGATGTTCGGACTCAGCAACAGACCGGTTCCCTTCGTTCCGACGTAGTTTGAGGAAAACAGCAGGTCCCGGGGAAGCTGCCGCTGGATCCCGAAGTTCCACTGCTGTGTGTACGGGAGCGCGAAGTCCGTCTCGATGCTGAACAGCTGCGCTCCCGCTGTAGGGTAGAGCGTGGTCTGCGGAAGCGGAAACCCCTGGGCGATCCTTCTCGCCCCCGCAAAATCAGCCTGGTTGTTCACAAACGCGACCGACCCGGTGAACGGAGGATTGACCCCCGGCAGATTCGTTTCCGGAACCGATTCTCCCGAATAGAAGATTCCGTAGGCGGCGCGGATCACCATGCGGCTGCCCACTTTGTAGGCGAATCCTATCCGAGGTCCCAGATTGTTGAGGTCGTTGTTGGTGGCGCTGCGCTGCGGCACCTCGGGCGAGCCTACCACGAACACGTCTCCGAGCGAGGGCAGAAAATTCGCCTGCCGGTCGTAGACTTCAACCCACGGAAAGGACGGGAACAATTCGTACCGCAGTCCCCAGGTCATGGTCAGCGAGGGCGTCAGCTTCCAGGCGTCCTGCACGTAAAGGTTGTACTCGGTGCGCCGGAACCCCCGCGTCCCGGAAAGAGAGTTGATGTTGCCGTTGATCGGCGTGCCCAGCAGCAGGTCGGCCGCGCCGAGTCCGGTGTTGGCGGGCGAGATCAGGTTCTGCGTGTAGGCGCCCGTGAAATTGAAGATGCCGTGCGCGGCACTCGTCTGGAGAAGATTGTAGCGCCGGCGGACCACTTCGGCCCCGAACTTGAAGGAATGCTTCCCGAGATGCCAGCTCAGGTTCTCGCTGTATTGCCAGTTCTCCGACGTGATGATCGCCGGACGGAACCCGGTGTCGCCGATGCTGGTCAGCCCGGTGATGTTGATGAGCGGCATCCCCGAGCGGATCGGGTCGGCCCCGCCGTTGACTCCGGCGATGCCAAGCCGGTCCGCCACGTTGTCGCCATAGTTGGGATGGCGCGAATCGATGAACAGCCGGCCGACGCCCGCGCGGGCTTCATTCACCAGCGACGGCGAGAAGATGTGCGTTTCCGAAATGACGAACTGCTGCACGGGAAACCGGGAAAGTCCGGCGCTGGTGTTGCCCCACGCAGGAGCCGGCAAGGCGCCGGGCGTGAACTCGTCGGTCACGTGCCGCGAGTACCGGGCGAACATCTGGTCGTTCTCGCGAATTCGGTGGTCCAGTTTGAGGTCCCAGTTGTTTGCCGTGCGAGGCTGGCTCGGGTTCGACCGGTAGTTTGAAGCCTGACCGGACAGGATCGGGTCCGGATACAGCGCGAGCGTGTTCCTTCCCACGGCGTCCAGCCGCGCCTCCGGAATCCGGTTGCCCGGAAACGGATCGCGCTGCACGCCCTGCGCCACCGTGCGGGCCGTCGCCGGATCGAAGAGGATGTTGCGCGACGCGGAGAAGTCGCCGCGCTTCATCTCCGGCAGCGGGACATTTGACACGAACGTCTGCGCCTGCCGCGTCCTCGCTCCCTCGTAGCTGAAGAAGAAAAAGGTCCTGTCGCGATTCCGGTTGAAGCCTCCCGGCAGCACCAGCGGCCCGCCGATGACGCCGCCGAACTGGTTGTTGCGAAAAGGAGGAGTCTTGCCGGGCGGGTCGAAAAAGTTTTTCGCGTCGAGCGATGAGTTGCGGAAAAACTCGAAGAGCGCCCCGCGGAACTCGCGTGTTCCGGACTTGATGCGGATCGACATGTTGCCGCCGCCCCGCCCGAATTCAGCCGGCGGCACCGAAGTCTGCATGCTGAACTCCTGCACCGCTTCAATGGGCGGGTACAGGATGATGCCCTGTCCGTTGTGGCTTTCCGTGTTGTCAAGCCCGTCCACCATGATCCGGTTCGCGCGGAACCCCGCACCGTTCACCGAATTGGCGATCGAACCGCGGGCCGGCGTCAGGCCCAGCCCCTGCACCTGCGTTTGCGCGGGCACCACTCCGGCGGCCAAACCGAACAGGTTGGCGAAGTTACGCCCGTTGAGCGGCAGATCCCGGACGGACTGCGACGTGCGCAGGTTGCCCACGGTCGTGCTCTCGCTTTCAAGAAGCGGCGCCTCGGCCGTCACCGTGACCTCCTGCTCGGTGGCCCCGACCTCGAGCGTGATGTTGAGTACCGCGCGCTGATTGAGCGTCAGTTCCACTCTCGCGTTGGCGCGGCGGAACCCCTGGCGGGACGCCGACACGAGGTACGGCCCGGGCTGCAGGGGCGGCGAAACGAATTGTCCGGCCGAGTTCGTCGCGATCCGGTAGTCCTGCCCGGACGCTTCCCCGCGGATCGTCAGGGCTACGTCCGGCAGCACGGCTCCGGATGCGTCTGTCACCGATCCGGCGATCGTCCCGGTATCCACTTGCGCCAGGATGGCCGAAGCCAGCAAGAAAACGGAGAGGGCAGCGCGTCGCATGGCTGAATTATTTCACGAGGGTGGTATCGTCGTCGGCCGGCAACCATCGCCGAACGCCATCCGCCGGAGCTACATGAGCAGCAGGAAAACCGCCGCCGCGGCACAACTCATTCGGCCGCCGTCCTCGATGGTCGCAATCGGGCTGTCAGCCCAGCCCTTCCGGCCGGCGTAAACTTCATTCCCGTCGATCGTGGCGATCGGCGAATCCGCCCAGCCCTTGCGTCCCCGGTACACCTCGTTGCCGTCCACGGTCGCAATGGGAGAGTCGGCCCACCCCTTCCGGCCGGCGTAGATCTCCTCGCCGTCAATCGTGAGAACCGGCGAATCGGCCCAGCTCTTGCGGCCCACATAAACTTCGTTGCCATCGATAGTCAGGATTGGTTCATCTGCCCAACCCTTCCGGCCCCGGTATGCCGTCGCCATTCCTCGCTCCTTTCAGACGTGATTCTAGTTGAGAGGGCGAACCGGAGGGAAGGGGGCTGCCGACGGCGCACGGGCGAACCGCGGCAGTGGGGCGTATGCTACGATGCCCCCTTCATGGAGGCAACCGGCCCTTCTTCCGCCCGGATCGTGGCTGCCGGCGGCGTCGTCCTCAGGCCGACCGCCACCGGCCCCGAGGTTCTGTTGATCCATCGCCACCGTTATAACGACTGGTGCCTGCCGAAGGGAAAATCCGACCCCGGAGAGTCCCCGCTTGAAACCGCCCTCCGGGAGGTGAAGGAAGAAACCGGCTACGAGGTCGAGGTGACCGGCTATGCAGGCGACATCCGCTACATGGTGAACGGAATTCCCAAGACCGTTCACTACTGGGTCATGCGCCCGGTCGGGGAGCCGGGGCCGTTTGACCGCTCCGAGGTCTCGGAAACAATCTGGTTGCCCGCCGCCGAAGCAGCCGGACGGCTCACTTACCCGGATACGGAGGGCGACATCCTCCGCCGGGCCCTCGCTCACAGGGGCGGGCAATAAAGCAGAGTCGCGCAACTGCTCATCAGTGCGGAGTCAGGCTGCCCTGCGGTAAACTCAAACCTCACATGTTCGCCCGCGAACTCAAAAGCCGCCTCAAGCGCGGCGAACTCACCCTCGGCCCTCTCATGAGCTTCGACTACTGGCCCGGCTACATCGAGATCATGAAGGCGGAAGGCATGGACTACGCCGTCTGCGACCTCGAGCACGGCGCCTACTCGTTCCCCGTCATCGAAGAAGTGTGCCGGACGGCGCGTCTGTGTGATTTTCCTGTTCTGATCCGGCCCGAATCGTGCACCTACCCGCTGATCCGGAAATGCATGGATCTGGGCCCGGCGGGATTGATGATTCCGTGGGTGGAAACCGTCGAACAGATCGAAACGCTGCGCCGCGCGGCGTTTCTTCCCCCGCTCGGGCAACGCGGTCCCGGCGGCCCGTCGATCCTGGCCAACCGTTCGCTCGACCGCGCGGGATGGGATGAGGTCGAAAAGACGCTGTTCATGCTGATCCAGATCGAATCGCCAAAGGGCGTCGAGAACCTGCCCGCGCTGGCCGGCCACGACTGGATTGACGCCGTCATGCTCGGCCCCTACGATCTCTCGGTCAACCTTGGCCACTGCGGCCAGATTGAGCACCCCGATGTTGTCGCGGCCATCGAAAGAGTGCGCGACGGGGCGGAGAAACTCGGCAAACCCTGCGGAATGGTCGTCGGCGGCGCGGAACAGGCCCGGTTCTGGATGGATCGCGGCTTCACGTTCCTCATTACCGGAGAGATCAGTTTCATGGTTCGCCAGCACATGCGGCAGTTGGTCAAGACGGTCCGGGGTGAATCCTAGCCGGTCATTCTCGCGGCGTGTCACACCCTACCTGTGCCTGGTGGCGGGGGTCGCGGCCTTCCACCGCGGCGTATTGTTCGACCCGGAAATCGTCATTCCGTGGGATCTCCGAGCCTATCACCTGCCGCTCGCCAAGGTCCACGCGGATGCTCTCAAGCGGGGCGAATTGCCGTTGTGGGATCCGAGCACATATTGCGGCCGGCCCGTCGCGGCGAACATCCAGGCGCAGGTCTTCTATCCTCCCCGCGCCGCGACCGCCTGGCTGGCGCGCCACGCCGGCATCGCCGGATTGCGCCGCGCGCTCGAACTCGAGCTGATCACGCACGTCGCGCTGGCCGGCGTACTGGCCTTTCTGCTCGCCCGGCGGCTTGGGCTGACCGCCACGCCCGCCCTCCTTGCCGGTTTCGCCTACTCTCTCGGGTGTTACTTCGCTTCGCAGGCGCAGCACCTCGGCGCCGTGGAGGGAGCGGCCTGGATTCCGCTGGTCTGGCTGGCCGTGCTCCGGAACAGCTTTGCCCTTCTCGCTGCCTCGGCGTCGGCGGCGGTTCTCTGCGGATTCACGCCGCTGACCGTGGCGACCTTCCTCTCGGCGCTGTTGATCGCCGCTCTGTTCCGTCGCCGGTGGTTGCTGCAAGCAGCGGCCGGGTTGGCGGCCACGGCTTTGCTGTGCGCCGTCCAGTTGTTCCCGGCCATCGAGCTGTATCACAACAGCGTGGCGAAGTTCCGCGGCGAGTGGGCGGGAACCGGAGGCGGGCTTCCGTTGGCCAGCCTCGTGTCGCTGGTCTGGCCGAACTACTACAACCTGTTCGATTTTGCCCGCTACAGCGCGCCGTATGAATACACCCTGATGTACGTTTACTGCGGCTGGTTCGTGCTCGTCCTGGCGGTGGCCGGCGCGCGAACCCTGTCCCGGATGGCGGCTGTTGCGGCCGCCGCGGCGCTTCTTATGCTTGGCGACAGCACTCCGTTCGGGGTCGCGCTGTCGGCAGCCTGGCCGGACTGGCTGCGCGGCGCGATCTACCCCCATCACTGGCTCGCTCCGTTCTCGCTGGCCGTCAGCCTGCTGGCCGCGAACGGGCTGGCGCGAATTCGGGGCCCGCGGACGGCCGCGGCCATTGCGGCCCTCGCCGCGGTCGACCTGATCGCCGTCGGCTCCGGACGCCCCTTCAACTCCCAGTCCCTCCGCGACGAGCCCGGGGTGACAGAGGCCGCGCTCGACGGCGACACCGAGGCGCTCCGGACCGTTCGTGCGCTGGTTGCAGCCGCGTCGCCTCCGTGGCGCATCGACACAATCGACGACTCGATTGCCTGGATGATGTCGGCGCCGCTTCACGGGATCCCCGCGGCCAACGGCTACGATCCATTCGCACTGGAGCGCTACATTCAGGCGAGACTCCAGTTGGCCCGCGGAGAACGGTGGGGGGCATACTACCAGGTCGAGCGGCCGGACTCTCCGGCGCTTGATTCCTTCAGCGTTCGCTACCTCCTGAGCCGCAAGCCTGTCCCGGGGCGGGCGCCGGTGGCCGTTGCGCCGGGCCGCTTTATCTATGAGAACCCGGACGCGCATCCGCGTTTCCGCGTTGCCGGCGGCGTTGCCGGCGGCGTCGTCGACGTCATCTCCTATGAACCGCATCGCGTGACGCTCCGTGTCCGCTCGGCGACCGGCGGCGAGCTGGTCACATCCGAGGCTCACTATCCCGGCTGGCGCGCGTACGTCAGCGGAAGGGAAACGCCCATCCGGCACGTCAACATCGCGTTTCGCGGTCTCACAGTCCCGCCGGGAGACCACACGGTCGAAATGCGGTTTGAAGCGCCGTGGATCGTCCGCGGCGCCGCCGTCAGTGCGATCTCGTGGGCGATCCTTCTTCTCTCTATGGCGTTCAGCAAGAGGATGTGATGGAATAGCGCGAGATGAAAGAAACGGCATACTGGGACCGGACGGACCGCTTCGAGCAGAAGATGAAGCTGATCGAGGCTGCATGGCGCAAACGCGACTACCGCGCCGCCCGAGCCCTCGCCGCGTCACTCCGCCACACGATCACTCAGACGCAGCTCGAAGAGGAGTCTCCGGGTACACCGCTGGCGCCGTCATCCTCCTACGGGCGTGTGGATTCACTCCCTGCCCCGTGGCGCGAGTGGGCGCGCGGGTGGAGCTACTACAAGGTGGTCCACCTTGATGAGACCATCGGCCAGAACCGCCCGCCCGAGCCGGTTGATTTTCTCCTGGCTGTTCAAGCCACGCAGGCCGATTCCCTGGCCCGGGAAGTCCGCGTGGCGCGGATCGAAAACGGTGTCCCGGCCGAGGTCGTCTCTCAAGTCTACGGCGAAGTCCGCCGCGGGCCGGAACGCTTCTGCCGCGTCGCCTTCATGGCCCACACGGCCGCACACACCCGGTCCACGTATCTCGTTCTTTTCGGCAACCCTGACGCCGAGCTTCCGCAATACACGAGCGACCTCGCCACCTCAGGCGAAGGCTTCGCCCTTGACATCGAGAACGACTTTTATCGCGCATCCCTGTCGCGCCAGATGGGCCAACTCGAACGGCTCACCTTCAAGCGCGAGCACGGCCTTGAACTGTTCGCCGGCGGCGAAGGGCATGGCGAACCGCCAGGCATCGACTGGGCGCATGACTACGTCGGCTCAGGCAACTTCCAGAAGTTCCGCATCACACTCTGGGACGCCCCTCCGGACTATGAAGTCGTTCGCGGCCCCGTATGCACGATCGTGCGGCGTTGGGGGTTCCCCTTCTCCCCGCTCCATCCCGTTTTCACGCCCAGCCGCCTGCATGTCGATATCGAGTACCGCTTTTTCGCCGGCGTGCCGTGGTTTCAAAAAACCGGCCGGATGGAAGCGCTCCAGGACTTCGAAGCCGACGCCCTGCGCGACGACGAGTGGGTTTTCTCCGGGCAATCCTTCACCGACATGGTCTGGATGGGTCCGGACGGCAAGCTTCGCACCGGCGCTGTCGAACCCGCTTTCAACAACAAGCTGTGGGCGGTCGGCTTTTTTCACAGCGTGGCGCGCGACGCGTTCATCGCCCTGTTTCTGGACCATCGCGCCGAGAACCTTCCCGAGCCGAATCACTCCGGTTCGCCCCAGATGTTCTACCGCTGGCACGGCCACGTCTGGAGCCGTTATCCGCTGCCCGGAAAGCAGGTTCCCGCCGGCGCGGTGCTGCATCAGAAGAATGCTTACCTCGTGTTGAACTACCCGGAGAACGGTCCCGAACTGGTCGAGACGATGCGCCACCGGCTGATGAATCCTCTGGCGGTTTCCGCGGGCGATCTCTCCAGAGTGAGCGCCGCCGCCCCGCGCGGCCGCCTTGCGCGGCCCGGCGAGGCCGGCGACAGCCCGATTTCCAAGCGCGCGCTGTGGGAGGCCCTGCGCGATTGCAAGGACGAACAGCTCTACGCGGCGATGCCGAGCGTCGTCGACCTGGGCCTGGTTTACGACCTGCGCGTCCGCGGCGACGTGGTTCACGTCGTGATGGCGATGCCGCACCGGGGGCGTCCGCGCATCGGGTTCTTCTCCTTCGGGTCGGGCGGGAATCACGTTCCCGTCCGGCAGCGGCTGATGAAGGTCGCTGGTGTGCGGAAGGTCGTCGTCGAGCAGACGTGGGAGCCAGGCTGGTCGTCCAACAGGATGACCGACGAAGGCCGCCGGCTGCTGGGGCTGACGTAGAGCGGGGTGGTGGGGGAGGAGGGACTTGAACCCTCACGGCCGGTGAGGCCGGCAGATTTTGAGTCTGCTGTGTCTGCCATTCCACCACTCCCCCTTCCGGAGATGCCAGAATCGAAGCTGATGGAACCGGAAACCTCAGTATACCGCTGCCCCTGGTGCCTGGGCGGCGGCGAACTCTACGTCCGTTATCACGACGAGGAATGGGGCGTCCCTGTTCATGATGACCGGCTCCTGTTCGAAATGCTGATCCTGGAAGGGGCCCAGGCGGGCCTGAGCTGGCTCACCGTGCTCCGCAAGCGCGAGCGCTACCGGCGCGTGTTCGACAACTTCGACGCCGCCCGGATCGCGCGGTACAAACCCGCCAGGCTCGCCCGTCTCCTCGACGATCCCGGCATCGTCCGCAACCGGCTGAAAGTGGAAGCCGCCGTCACCAACGCCCGCGCTTTTCTCGCGGTGAGAGAGGAATACGGCTCGTTCGACCGTTACATCTGGAGTTTCGTCAACCACCGTCCCCTCGTCAATCACTGGGAGGACATCTCACAGATACCGGCGCGCACCGCCGAAAGCGACGCGATGAGCAGGGACCTGCTTCGCCGCGGCTTCAAGTTCGTCGGCTCGACCATCTGCTACGCGTACATGCAGGCGGTGGGCATGGTCGACGATCACATCCAAAGCTGTTGGAAGCGCTCGGGGCGCGTCTGATGCGGTCTTCGCGCTGAACAGACGTGATTTCGCCGGCCGTGTCCGGAGGCGCCCCTGAGCCTGCCTTTCTGAGTGCTGCCTCGAATCGACGGCCGTTCGACCGCTCCGAGCGATCATCCTGAACTTGCCGAGCGACGCCAGATACAACGCCGCAAGGCTCCCACGCCGGCAAAAAGAGGGGTCCATTGACTTGCCGACCGCGACCGGTGGATAATGCCTACAGTTCAGTCCCTAGGGAGGGTCCACGGGATGACCCGTTTTCTGGCCGTCTTTGCGATCAGTTTCGCCTTGTCCGCCGCGGAGAAGTCCGCCGCGCCGAAGGCCACCGCCGGACCGCGCGAGGAGAACCTGGCGCCGGAGCGCTTCGCCGAAATCCACGCCCCGTTACTCACGCCCAAGCCCCGCGAGAGCGCCGGCGCCGTCACCGAGCGCGTCGCCCGCGCCCTGCCCGCCAACCCGCAGCCGGCTGAGCGGCTCACGCCACGCAACTTTGTCGACAAACATATTTTCGGAAAGATGGCGCGCGACGGCGTCAGGCACGCCGCGCTGTCCTCCGACGCCGAATTTCTCCGCCGGATCACGCTCGACCTCACCGGCCGGATTCCCGGCCCGCAGGAGATTCGCGAGTTTGGGGCCAGCACGGACCCCGCCAAGCGCGACCGGAAGATCGACGAGTTGCTTGAGTCGGAGGCCTTCGTAGACAAGTGGGCCTACTTTTTCATGGACCTGTTCCGGGCCAACGGCAAGATGGGGCGTGGACAGCACCTGTTCCACTACTGGATGAAGGAAAACCTCCGCGTCGACCGGCCCTACGACGAGGTCGCCCGCGACATCATTGCGGCATCGGCGAAGTCCAACCATGTCGTGGCCGCCTCGAGCGTCATCGCGCGGGAACACGTGCAGGGCAAGCCGCAGCCGGACGACGGCAAGGACCTCGACATGGTCCATCAGCTCGACACGCATGACGAGCTCGCGGTGCTCTACGCCAAAACGTTCCTTGGAGTGAACCTTTCCTGCATCTCGTGCCACGACGGCAAAGGTCATCTCGAGAAGGTCAATGTCTATCTGACGGGAAAGACGCGCAAGCAGTTCTACCAGTTTGCGTCCTTCATGGGAAACAACCGTTACCTCATGTATTGGGAGGACGGCAAGCCGCAGTCCGGCGAGTTTCTCATTGACGACCTCGCGCCCGGCTACAACACGCGGGGCGGCAGCATGATTCGCGTCCCGCGCTTCGGAGGTCCGAACGATCCGGCCTTCCTGCTTACCGGCGAGAAGCCCCGCCCCGGCGTCGAACCGCGGGTGGAGCTCGGCCGGATGCTCACAGCGCATCCGCAGTTCGCCCGGGCGACCGTGAACATGTTCTGGTGGCGGCTGATGGGCATGGGCATCGTCGAGCCCTACGATGAGTTCGACCTCGCCCGGCAGGACCCGAAACGGCTTCCCGCCGGATGGGACGCCCAGCCCTCGCACCCCGAACTGCTCGATGAACTGGCGGCGGACTTCCGCAGGAACAACCACAGCCTGAAGCACCTGTTCCGGACCATCACCCGTTCGAACGCCTACCAGCTCTCGGCCCGCTATGACCACGATTGGAGCGACAACTACACGCGCTATTTCGCCCGCAAGCTGGTCCGCATGCTGACCGCGGAGGAGCTGCACGACGCCATCACAATCGCCACCGGGCGGCCAGGCAGCTTCAAGCTGGGCGACATTCCGGTGCAGATGTCGATGCAGTTGAGCGGTCCCTCCGGAGGCGGAGACCTCAAGTACTTCATGCAGACGTTTGGCCAGTCGAACCGCAACAACCCCCCGAAGAACCTGTCCGGGTCGCCGCTTCAGCCGCTGCTGTTGATGCAGTCTCCGGTGGTCAACGAGCGGGTGGCGGCGGCCAGGGACAGCCGCGTGCAACGGCTGCTCGAGACTTATTCCGACAACGGCAAGGTCGTCACGGAGCTGTTCCTTGGAACGCTCTCGCGCCATCCTTCCGCCGCCGAGGCGGAGATCGCTTCGGCGGCGCTGGCCGTCAACCGCGTGGAAGGGGCGCAGAACCTGCAATGGGCCCTCATCAACCTGACCGAGTTCTTCTTTAATTACTAGGGGAGGGGATCATGAAACGAGTAGGCGATCTGGTTCCTTCCCGCCGCGACCTGCTGGGCTTCGGCGGCGCCGGGCTGGCTCTGGCCGCGGCGGACGGACTCGTCCCCAGGGCGTTTTCGAGCACGGGCGGCAAGGCCACGCCCCGCGGCAACGCCCGCAACGTCATCTACTACGAGATCTCCGGAGCGATCAGCCACGTCGAGTCGTTCGATTTCAAGGAAACGGCGGGCCTGCCCAAGGATCTCGACATCCGGAAGATCAAGGACGGTCTTTACCTCTCCCACCGGCTGTTTCCCAAAACGGGACAACAGATCGGCAGGACGGCGATCCTGCGCTCGATGTTGAGCCACGAGGAGGTTCACTTCCGCGGCCAGTACTACGTTCAGACAGGCCGCCAGCTGAACCTCGCGTTCGCCCGGGAAATTCCGGCCATCGGATCCGTCATCGCTCTCGAACTCGAAAAGCGGCGGCGGCCCGGCGACACCTTCCCGACCTACATGTCGTTCAACCTCGACAAGGCCTTTCCGGGCGCCCTTTCGACCGGCTTCCTGCATCCCCGCTACTCCGTGGTGGACATCAACCCGGACGCCGCCACCAAGGGGATGAAGCTTGACGAGAGCGCCATCCGGCTGCTCGAGGAACGCTGGCGGCTTCTGTCGGCGTTGCGTAAGGCGGAGCAGGCCAAGGTCGCCCGGATGAGCCGGGAGATGGCGGGCTACGAAGACTTCTACGAGACCGCCCATCAGCTGCTGTCGGACCCTCGCTGGCCCGCCGCGTTCCAGATCTCCAAGGAGGACCAGGCGCGCTACGGCGCAACACCGGTGGGCGCCTCCTGCGTTCTCGCCCGCAACGTTCTGGCGCAGGACGCCGGCACCCACTACATCCACATCTGCCACCCGGGCTGGGACCACCACGTCCAGATCTGGGACAAATCGGCGGCGTCCAACCACTACAAGCTCTGCGACGAGTTCGATCCCGCCTTCGCCAGCCTGCTCGAGGATCTGGCCCGCACGCCCTCGAAGGCCAACCCGGGCCGGACTCTTCTCGATGAGACCCTCGTCGTCGCGATGGGTGAGTTTGGACGCACGCCGGGCCCGCTCAACAACATGGCCGGCCGCGACCATCACAACAAGGTCTTCCCGGTCGTCTTCGCCGGCGCCGGAGTCAAGCAGGGACTGATCCTCGGAGCCAGCGACAAAGACGGCGCCCGTTGCGCCGATACCGGCTGGCATCGCAAGGAGCAGCCGCGGATCGAAAACATCGTGGCCACGATGTACTCGGCGCTGGGCATCGACTGGACCAAGCAGATCACGACAACGCCTTCCGGACGCGCTTACCCCTATGTCGATCCGCTCGGTCCCAGCGGGTTCATACCCACGGATGACATCACCTCCATCTACGGTTAGCGGGACATCACAACTGATCCTGCCCATCCTTCTTCTGGCCGTCGCCGGCCTTGCCGCGGAACCGGGTATGGTGTTCATTCCGGGCGGCGAGTTCGCGCGCGGACGCACCCACAAGCTTCCCGACGACGGGTTGCAATGGTGGCCCGAACTGCTCTCCGACGACCGTCCCGTGAAGAAGATCACCATCGACCCCTTCTACCTGGATGCGCGGGAAGTCACCAACGGAGACTACGCCGCGTTCGTGAAGGTGAAGAAGCATCGCCCTCCGTACAACTGGCCCAAGGGGGTGGTTCCCGGCGGAAAGGAGAAGCTTCCCGTGGCGGCGGTCGACTGGCACGATGCGGCGGCCTACTGCGCCTGGGCCGGAAAGCGGCTTCCCACCGAGGCCGAATGGGAGCGCGCCGCCCGCGGAATCGCCGAGGGCGCCAAGTATCCATGGGGCGACCGCGGACCGACGAAGAAGGACGCCTGCTACGACACGCTCGCCGGCCCGTGCGAGACGGGAAAGTTCGCCCCCAACTATTTCGGCCTCTACGACATGGCGGGAAACGTCTGGGAGTGGACCGCCGACTGGTATGAGCGCGAGTATTACGCCCGCGCGCCGGAGCGGAATCCGCCCGGTCCGGAGTCCGGCCAATACAAGGTGATCCGCGGCGGATCCTGGGCCGATGTGCCGAAGTATCTGACTTGCGCCTACCGGTCGTGGGCCCGGCCGCTCGAACGGAGCCCCAACATCGGGTTCCGCTGCGCGAAGCCCTTCGGGGCAACTCCCTCGCCCCGGCGATAGCCGCGACAGCATCGGCCCGGATTCCCGGAACGCCGGAGAATGCGTCGGCGGCGCTCGGCTATCATAACGAAGGAACCGTCCGCTGTTCCGCCGCCTCGGCTTCGCCCCGTATGGATCCGCTCGTCTCCGCATGGCTCGCCGAATCACTGGGCCCGCCCACCGAACCCCAGCAACGCGCATGGCCGCTGATCCGCGCGGGCCGCGACATTCTCCTCTCCGCCCCCACCGGCTCCGGCAAGACTCTGTCGGCCTTTCTCGTGGCGATCTCGGACCTCGTCGCCGAAGCCCGTTCAGGCGCACTCGGCGAATCGACCCGCGTCCTCTACGTCTCCCCGCTGAAGGCCCTCAGCAACGATATCCATCGCAACCTCGAACTCCCGCTCGCCGGCGTGCAGGCGATCGCCGCCCGCGTGGGCGTCCCGCTCGCCCCGATCCGAGCCGCCGTGCGCACGGGCGACACATCCCCGGCCGACCGCCGGAGGATGCTTCGTACGCCCCCGCACATCCTCGTCACAACCCCGGAATCGTTGTATCTCGTCCTGACCTCGCCCAAAACCAGGGAGATGCTTCGCAGCGTCGGGACGGTGATCGTCGACGAGATTCACTCCCTGGCCGGAGACAAGCGCGGAGCCCATCTCGCCCTCTCGCTGGCGCGCCTCCGTGCGCTGACGGCGGCGCGCCCGCAGTTCATCGGCCTGTCGGCGACCGTCGAACCCCTGGATGAGGTGGCGCGGCTGCTTTCGCCCGGCGCCGTCACGGTCGCGGTCGGCCGGCGGCGGGACATCGATCTGGCGGTCGAGATTCCCGACGACGAACTGGGCCCGATCGCCTCGAACGAACTCTCGGCCCACATCTACGACCGGATCGAGCGCCACATTCGCGCTCACCGGACCACGCTCGTGTTCGTCAACACCCGCCGACTGGCGGAGCGGGTTTCGCACGCCCTTTCCGAGCGCCTCGGACCGGACTGCGTCATGCCGCACCATGGCTCGCTGTCACGCCAGCTGCGTCACGATGTGGAGACCCGCTTGAAGAGCGGGAGCCTTCGCGCCGTGGTGGCGACCGCCTCTCTCGAACTCGGCATCGATATCGGCTCGGTCGATGTTGTCTGCCAGATCGGATCCCCCCGCTCGATCGCGGCGACTTTGCAGCGGATCGGGCGGTCCGGGCATTGGATTGGCGCCAGACCCAAGGGCCGCCTCTTCCCCACCACGCGCGACGAGCTGATCGAGTGTGCGGCCCTGGTGGACGCAATCCGGCGCGGAGAGCTCGAACGCGTCCAGGTTCCGCGCAACGCTCTCGATATCCTCGCGCAGCAAATTGTGGCAGCCTGCGCGATGGACGCCTGGGATGAGGATGCGCTGTTCGATCTCGTCCGGTCCGCGTATCCCTACCGCGACCTGCCCCGCGAGGATTTCGAGGAAGTGATCGAAATGCTCTCGGAAGGCATCGCCACCGGCCGCGGCCGGGCCGGCGCCTATCTCCATCGCGACAAGGTCAACCGCCGGCTGCGGGGACGCCGCAGCGCGCTCATCACGGCGGCCTCCAACGGCGGCGCCATTCCCGACAACGCCGACTACGCGGTGATTCTCGAGCCCGAAGGAAAGCAGATCGGCTCCGTCAACGAGGATTTCGCCATTGAAAGCATGGCCGGAGACATCTTCACGCTGGGCACGCACTCCTGGAGAATCCGCCGCGTCGAACCCGGCCGCGTCAGGGTGGAGGACGCCGAAGGGGCGTCCCCTTCGATTCCGTTCTGGCTGGGGGAAGCGCCCGGCCGCTCGGCCGAGCTGTCGGCGGCGGTCTCGCGGGTCCGCGCGGACCTTCTGGCTGGAGAATCCCCCGTGCTCGACCCCCCCGGCGCGGCCCAGGCGGCGGCATACCTCAAGGCGGCCGTGGGCGTGCTCGGAGTTCTTCCCACGCACGGCGCCGTGGTGGCCGAACGCTTCTTCGACGAAGCCGGCGGCATGCAACTGGTGATTCACTCGCCGTTCGGGGCGCGGGTCAATCGCGCCTGGGGGCTCGCGCTGCGGAAACGCTTCTGCCGTACCTTCAACTTCGAATTGCAGGCCGCGGCCACCGACAACGGGATTGTGCTGTCGCTCGGCGAACAGCACTCCTTTCCGCTCGAACTGGTGTTCGCGTTTCTCCGGCCGGACAACGTCGAGCCTGTCCTGACGCAGGCGCTGCTCGCCTCCCCCATGTTCACCGCGCGCTGGCGGTGGAACGCGACGCGGGCGCTGGCGATCCTCCGCTTCCGCGGCGGCCGCAAGGTGCCCGCCCAGATCCAGCGCATGCAGGCCGACGATCTCATGGCTGCCGTCTTCCCGGACCAGGCGGCCTGCGCCGAGAACCTCGAAGGGGAGATCCGCATCCCGGACCACCCTCTCGTTCGCGAAACGATCGGCAACTGCCTGCGCGAGGCCATGGACGTCGACGGCCTCAAAGAGATCCTGCGGCGGATCGGGACGGGGGAGATCCGAACCGTCGCCGTCGACACGCCCCAACCCTCCGCGCTCTCCCACGAGATCCTGAATGCGAATCCGTACGCCTTTCTCGACGACGCTCCCCTCGAGGAGCGCCGGGCGCGGGCCGTGCAGCTGCGGCAGACCCTCCGGCAGGACGCAGCCGGAGGCGCCGGAGTTCTGGATCCGGCCGCGATCGCCCAGGTCTCCGGCGAGAGCTGGCCGGTCGTCCGCGATCCTGACGAGTTGCACGACGCCCTCCTCACGCTGATCCGCCTGCCTCCCCGCGAGCCGTGGCGAGAGTGGTACGGCGAACTGACTCTGTTCGGACGAGCCGCCACAATCGAGCGAAACAGCGCTCCATTCTGGGTCGCCGCCGAGCGGCTCGGGCAGGCCG
>Ga0073934_10006388_pt1 | contig 17245 bp, 18 predicted proteins | sample LarsenN4metaG_FD_76834 | JGI IMG/M metagenome (GOLD analysis project Ga0073934, IMG submission 76834) | Hot spring sediment bacterial and archeal communities from British Columbia, Canada, to study Microbial Dark Matter (Phase II) - Larsen... ... | reverse complement strand
GGCTGATATTTGTAGTGGCGGAGCTTGCAGTTTTATACCTGATCAGCGGCGTCCTGGCTTTTTCCAGGGTGATCAAGGTGGCAGGGACCCGGTCCACAGCGCAAGCATTTGACAACCGCCTGACAGAAGCCAGCGGCATCCTTAACCAGCAGGCAACGGAAACGAAAGTCGCGACCAACCGCCAGGCGACAGAAACGCAGATTGCGTCTTTCATCCTTGCAACCGAAACTGCCGCAAAACCGACCCGGACGATGAGCGATCCGTTCAACGCGCTCCTTACTTTGGAATTCGGTCCCCAGAGCGGAAAAATGGATTATGATGACGACTCTAAAGTCGAAAAGCAGTGCACAAATGTTGAAATAAGAGATTTTGTGGCAGAGGCAGTTTTTTACAACCCCTATAGCGCGTCTTTCAATAAATGGAATTACGGTTTTTTATTTCGTCATACGGGAAATAATACACAATATCGAGTGGTGGTTTCATCGCTATCAAAATGGTATCTATACTTATGGGAAGATGTAAGTTTAGGGGTGATGGCTGAGGGTAATGTGCCCAACCTGCTCACAGGAAAAAACGATTTCAATACCATGAAATTCGTCGCGCGCGGAGACATCGGTTATCTCTACATCAACGACGTGCTCATTTCGAGCATGAATCTGGATCGGCGGTCCGCACCGGGGGATGTGTGTGCCGGTACAGGATTCTTCACAGGAAGTGAGCTTGCGGGTTATTCTGCCGGTTATGAAGACTTTGCCGTGTGGTCATTATCTACATCTCCGTGAGACTCGAGACTACCATGAACACAAATTCGCTGTCCAATCAAGATCATACCGGAAGGAAATACACCAGAGAATGGTTTGCCATCACGGCAATGATCATCCTGCTCTGTATAAATCTCTCCGCCATCTTCTTCTCGAACCTCATTTTGTCGTCCAACAATTCAAAACACGCTCCCCTCGAACAAGAATTCTTCAACGCTGAGTATGGCATCCGCCTGTCTCTCCCTGAAACATGGAAGTACATAGACATGTCGTCCGGCGGAACGGCATTTGTAATGCAATTTGCCTCCTCGCCGGAAACCCTGGAGATGTTGCCAGAAGCGCCGAGCATCGGCGCCGGGATCATCATCCATTCGAGCGGGGAGAACCACACCATTGAGGAGGAGTTTCCTGGCATTTCAGGTATGGATGAGATCAACAGGATTCACGCCCTCAGTCTCTACAATATTGCGATGCTTGAGCAACCGTACGTGTTCGAGATCGGTGGATATCCCGCTTCCTCAGGGGTGTATCTCTACCAATTCAAGGGAGGAGGCGTGAATGCCTTCGGGCAACAGGTGATCGATATGTACAGTACGGATGGAAGAAAAACTGTTGTCAACTTGACCCTCATCGCACGCGGGAATGAATTGATTGACATCTATGCCATGTCCGGGCCGGATGAATGGAACAAATACCGATCCACCCTGGAAGCCATTATTAACTCCATTGAAATTTCCGCCTGGCAAAGGTAGCATGAATTATTGAAATCCCAACCAATGTGTCGTGGTCTCTTTAAAGGAAATCATCTTTGGAGCCATCATTGAGATCGCCTGCATGAGCACATCACCGCGGCGATATAATCAGACTTAATGCCCTCCTGCCTTGATCCGTCTGCACAAAACCTTCTCCTCACATTTTTCGGTGTATTCATCGCAGGGCTCATCTTCGGCAAACGAATAACTCCACGCTACTACAAATTAATCCTTGCGGGAAATACCTTTCTCATTCTGCTCACACTCTGGCTCGGGGACTATCGCTACTCCCCTCTAGTATTCGCAAAGGAGGATCGTTTCGTGTTGCAAGAGTTCGTCGTCCTCTCACGCGAGAGAGGCGAGAAACATGTCGCGCCGAACGGAATCATCACGCTGGGGAAAACCTCCGCCGCATTTATTCAACCTGTTATCGAAGCAGAAAATATAAAGTGCACTTGGTACTCCCTGCATGGCGGGCAACTCGACGGAGAGGAAAGCTGTTCTCTAACATATATTCCACCTCTAGCAGAAAATGACATCCTGCGAGTGAACATCCAGCCGGGATGCGGTCTTCCGAACACCGTTGAGCAGATTCGAATCAGCATCCTGCCGTGACCCCACCGTCTTGATTGAGCAATTATCAAAATGAGTAGTAAAATTCTCTGTGATCGAAAAATCTCATCCCTGTCCTACACGAAAGGAGATGGTCCCATGTCCGGCAAAAGTGGAAGCAAGGATAAAGGCAACAAGGAACAAAAGAAGAAAGCCAAGCACAGCCTGAAGGAGAAACGCAAACTCAAGCAGGAGAAGAAACAGAAGACGCCTTTCATGCCTGGCGGGTAACAAAAAAACTCCGCGCCTCGTGAGGCGCGGAGTTTCATTTTAATTTTCCAACCGTCAAACTTATCTACCCTTTTTTCCCATCGCGGCGATTGCCTGCATCAGCGCGTTCCCAACCAGCTGACCAGATTGCTGACGGTGGGAGCTTTGCGCGAGCGGTCCAGTCGCCATCAGCGCGCTGAGACCGGCCTGCAAATTGTCCTGCCCTTGATTCTTGGCATTCATGAACGCCAAGCCAGCATTGAGCAGATCGCCCGCGTCGATGCCGTCGTTTTGCTGTCGCTGAGGCTGTTGAGATTGCGTCACCGCGCCGAGGAGGGAACCGAGCAAATCCGCGCCGCCGCTTTGCTGTTGAGGGGCAGGCTGGCCCCCGCCGAGCAGCGATTGCACGAGCATCATCGCATTATTAGGCGTGACGGATTTCTGTCCCTGAAATTGCTGTGCGGCTTGGGCGAGTCCCTGAGCGTATACGCGTGACGATCCGCTCGTGGCGTGCTGTTGAAGATACTGACTGGCATGGCTCAACTGCTGTGCGGGCGGCGCGCCTTTCTGTTCCCCCATCACTTGCGTGAGCATGTTGAACATCTGCACCATATTATCGCCGTGATTGTGGTTTTCCTCATCCGCCTGATTCAACGATTGCTGATTCGCGGCAAGCGCTTTCGCCGCCACGCTGAACAACGCGGACAAGTCCGCGCCGCCTTTTGCCCTCGATGTTGCGGGTCTCGCCGTGCGTGTGGTCCTGCGCGGGACTCCTGCCTTGCGACCTGCTCCTGCTTTTTGTGCCATTGTTAACTTCCTTTCTTTTTATCACCTGCCTCTGCGAAGAAATATTTCGCTGTGACAGAGATTTCATTTTTACGTTTGAAAGTATAACAGCAAATGACGAATCACATTTGTTCCAAAATCTGAATCGCCTTCTGCAACCTTTTCAATACTTTTTCACGCCCGATGATCTCCATGGATTCGAACAACGGCGGGCTCACCTTTTGTCCCGTCACTGCGACGCGGATGACCCCAAATACCTGATTCGCATTGAACCCCGACCTCTCCACATACTCGCGCATAGGTGGTTCCGCAGTGAGATGCGTTAGATTCGGGAGCGACGAAAACACATCATATGCCTTCCTTGCAATGTCGGCGGATTGCCTGGCATCGAGTCCCTTTGCGATCAACTCTTCGGGATTCGGCGCCACTTCCTCCTTGAAGAAGAAACTCGCGAACGTGAGACAATCATCCAGTGTGACGAGTCGCTCTCGGATGAGCGGAGTGATCTTGTGAAGCGCGTCATCATCGACGGGTAAGCCTGCCTCCGCGAAGTACGGCTTGATCCGCCGGGACAGGTCGCCCGTCGACAGGAGGCGGATGTGCGCGCCGTTGAAATGGTCCAACCGTTGGAAGTTGATCGCCGCGGGCGAGGGAGTCAATGTATCGACGTTGAAGCGCTGAATCATATCGTCGAGGGTCATCACGTCGTCTTCGGCAACGCCCCAGCCCATAAGCGCGATCCAATTCAACACGCCTTCGGGTGTGTACCCCAGCCCTTTGAAGTCATCCACAAAAATGGAATAACCGTCCTTGATCGCCTCGGCTGATTCGCGCTTGCTCATCTTGCCTTTCCCGCTTGGCTTGAGGAATACAGAGAGGTGCACCCACACGGGTTCCTCCCATCCAAAAGCGCGCACGATATTCACGTGTAGCGGAAACGTCGAAAGCCACTCTGAACCGCGTAGTACGTGTGTGATTTCCATTTCATGATCGTCCACCATTGCGGCAAGATGATATGTCGGCAATCCATCTGATTTCATGATGACAGAATCGTCGAGATATTTATTTTCCGTCACAATATCCCCGCGCAAGTGGTCATGCGCAGTTGTCGAACCATCCTGTGGCATCTTGAATCGAATCACATATTTCTCCCCATTGGCTACACGCTTTGCGGCATCGCCAGGATCGATGGCGCGGCATAAGCCGTCATATCGGACCCGGTCCACCTTGCGCGCTTCCTGCTCCTTGCGCGATTGATCGAGTCGCTCCGGCGAACAGAAACACGGATAGGCAAATCGATTTTGCACGAGTTCGTTCGCGCGTTGTTGGTACAACTCACGCCGCTCGATCTGGCGATACGGACCGAATTTTCCACCATGGATCGGCGACTCGTCCGGCGTGATGCCCAGCCAATCGAGACTGCGCATGATCTCCTCTTCCGAGCCGGGCACGAATCGTTTCTGGTCGGTATCTTCGAGCCGCAGGATGAATTGTCCGCCGGTTTTTCGCGCGAGCAAATAATCGAACAGTGCGGTGCGCGCGCTTCCAAGATGAAAACGCCCCGTTGGCGATGGCGCCATGCGTGTGCGTGCTGGTTTCAAAATAATCTCCATACCCGGTGGTTGAGTAGGGTGAAGCCCGTATCGAAACCACCTGTTTGATTCAAATTATATTTGTCCTTGTAAATCGGTGGTTTCGATACGTCCCGCGAAAATCATGCGGGACTACTCAACCACCGGTAAATCCCTAAAACTCCAGTTGCCTGAACCGCATGGCAACGCTTTCCACCAATCCGATGCCCAGCATCAGCGAGGTAAGACCACTCCCTCCATAACTTATGAATGGAAGCGGCAAACCCGATACCGGCACGATGCTCAAGTTTACCCCTATGTTAATCATGCCCTGGAAGAAGATCAACGTTGCCACGCCATAGGCAATGGTCATGCCTGCCACATCGCGCGCTTTTTGCGCAGCGCGTAAACACCGCCAGATGACAAGCAGGATGATAATGATAACCAATAACGAACCCGCAAACCCGAACTCCTCAGAGATCGCTGAAAAGATAAAGTCGGTGTGACGCACTTTGAGGAAGCGCAACTGCGTCTGCGTACCATGACCGTATCCCTGCCCGAGGACGCCACCCGAACCGATGGCGATCAACGCTTGTTGCACGTTATACGTCGCGCCGAAACTCGCGTCCGGGTCCGGCAGAATAAAGTTGGCGATACGCTGCTGCTGATATTCCTGCAGTAACGGTATTCGGATGCCAGCCGCAGTTAACCCCACGACAGTGATCAGCGACAGCATGGCGACCGCGCCTAAAATGATCACGTGCTTCACCTGTATTCCGTTGAACCACAACAACGCGGCAAGGATCACCGACAATACGACCACATTACTCAGGTTTGGCTGGAGCAAAATCAATACGATGATTCCCGCCGCCCACAGCACCGCGCCAACCAGCCACTTTAAGTCGCGCGGCTGGTTTTGTGTGGCGTGAAAATAACGTGCAAGCACGAGTATCGCGACGATCTTGGCAAACTCTGTGGGTTGGAGAAACAACACGCCCACTTGGAACCAGCGTTGCGCGCCGAAAGCGGTCTGCCCAAACCCCGTCAGGGTGACCAGGAACGCCAATATCACGATATACATCGGGCGATATAACGCCATCCAATAGCGGTAATCGATCGCCGCCACGATGAAGATAAGCACGATGCCCGCCAGTGCGAAATAGATCTGGCGGTTGATGAGCGGAAGCAACACTTCGTTCCCTGCCACCGCAGAACGAATCATGGTCGTGCCGAACGCAGTGGCAAGCACCACTGCGCCCAGCAGCCAGAAGTCAAAGTATCGCCATGAAATGTTGCGTAACATGTGTGGGATTCTTGCAGATTACGATCACTAGTCGTGCGGCAGTTCAACTACCGCACAAGCCAGCAAAACTACTTCGTCTTTCTTGTCTTTCGCCGCGCGGGTTTCAACGGGATATCCGCCACGAGCCGCTGAGAACGCCCGTCGTGCTCGACGCCGATCTGCATGGCTTGTACATCCACTTCCACGTGGCGGCGGATGGTGGCGATCAGATCGTCACGAAGCGAATCAAATTCCGCGGGAGTGAGATCCGTGCGGTCGTGAATCAGCACAAGTTGTAGTCGTTCCTTCGCACTGTCCGCGCTGGCTTTGCGCCCGAAAAATTTATCGAAGAAGCCCATGTCACTTCCTCCCTGCCAGCCGTTGGATGCGGTCCCACAATCCGTCCTGCGCTTCGAGATCGAGGAATGGCACGGTCTCGCCCTTCAGGCGTTTTGCGATATTGCGGAACGCCTGCCCGGCTTTGCTTTTTGCATCATACGCCACCGGCGCGCCGCGGTTCGAAGCAATGATGACGTTTTCATCTTCGGGCACGATGCCGATGAGTTCGATGGCAAGCAGGTCGAGCACATCTTCGGGCGAGAGCATATCCTTGCTTTTCACGAGCGTGGGGTTCAAGCGATTCAAAATCAATGACGCGGGACCTTTTTCCTCCGCTTCAAGAATGCCGATGACGCGGTCGGCATCGCGCACCGCGCTCACTTCCGGGTTGGTGACTACAAGCACGCGGTCTGCGCCGGCGATGGCATTGCGAAATCCGCGCTCGATGCCAGCCGGAGAGTCGATCAGCACGAAATCACATTCCGAACGTAATTCCTTCATCAGCCGGGTCATGTCGTTCGCGGAGACCGCGCTTTTATCGCGCGTCTGCGCGGCGGGGATCAAATACAACTCCGGCAGTTTTTTATCGCGAATCATCGCCTGCTTCAAGCGGCATCGTCCTTCGATCACATCCACAATGTCGTACACGATGCGGTTCTCGAGACCAAGGATCACATCGAGGTTACGCAACCCGATATCGCCGTCGATACAAACAACTTTCGAGCCTTCCATGGCAAGCGCGACGGCAAGGTTGGCGACAGCGGTCGTCTTTCCCACGCCGCCTTTACCTGATGTGATGGTGAGGACTTGTGCAGGCATTCGATGTTCCTAAGAGTGATTACCGGTCCGGCGACCAGATCTCAGATTCAAGTGTACCGTCTTCGTTTATACGAGCCATTTCGGGTTGAGGCGGTTCGTGCGGACGCAGGTTTGTTGCGACCTCGTCAGCGATTCGCAACTGGGTCGGTGAAAGATCGAGCGCGCACACCGCGGCATTTGCATTGCCATTCGAACCTGCATGGACCATGCCGCGCAGGCGCCCCCAAATGATGATGTTACCTTCGGCGATGATTTCCGCACCCGGATTCACATCGCCCAACACCACAACGTGACCGGGAAATTCGATCCGCGTCCCGGAACGCAGTGTGCGGTTCAAAAACAAAGCCGTTTCTTCGCCCAGATCATCGACCGAGAATTTTCGAGTTTCTTCCGGTCGCGGCTTGGATATCCTCGTTGCGAGCCCGAGCAATTGAGCGGTCTGCTCGGTGGTCGGCGATTCGCTCATCACCGCCCAAAGAAAGATGCCGCGGTCTGAAAGTTGGTCGCGCAATTCAACAAGTTCGTTCACGTGCAGCACTTGCGTGGCGACGTCCAGAGCAAGGCGCGCACCTTGAAAGAACGCGGGTTGTGCATCCACTTGAGCGATCAGCGCGGCGTGTTGTTCCTCCCAGGGCGCGTCATCAAGCGAGATGAGCAAGCCATCACGCAAGCCTTTGATCTGAACGAGAGATTTTGTCTCTTCCATGGTTCAATCAATTGCCGCGATTATAGCATGAAGTACCGGGGTGATTTATCCGCCCCCGCCGTTTTCAGTCAGGTCGATGGTTTTGAGTTCGAAGTATGCCTGCATGACTCGCGCCACGATCGGCGCGGCGACACTGCCACCCTCACCGCCATTGTAGGCGAATGCAAGGATGATGATCTCCGGGTCTTCGAACGGAGCATATGCAAGGGTCCATGCGTGGGTGGGCCACGCGCCAAAGCGACAGCGGTCTGCTTCGCGCGCAACATCATCGCAATATTCCGCTGTCCCGGTTTTACCGGCAACCGCGACAGGTAATGGAAACACTTCAGTAAACACTTCGTGCAACGTGCCCAACGGATCCTCCGACACCGCCATGCGCGTGCCGGTGCGGACCGCCTCAATCGTCGAGGGTTGGATCACCTTCGTATTTCCTGTGAGATCGCAGTAACCAGCCTCGCAACTCCATTCGTTGATGATAGGCTCGACAGTCGCATCCCATTTCATATTCGGGGTAAATGGAGAAATCTGATAACTCCCGGGAGGCGGAGATGAATACACATCCGTTTCATCGACAACATTAACCCATACGCGCCCAGCCCTGCCTTGTTCATCTGTGAGTTCACGCACGGCAAATATCCTAAATAGCTCAGGATCGAACCACAATGGGACGACCCTGCCCTCCTCATCCTGCACTTCACGGATGACAGTAGGCTGCATCAGTTTGCCATAGTTGGCGATCGTCGCGCCGGACATCAACACTTGCAACGGAGTACCGAGCACGTATCCCTGCCCCACGCCGGCAATATACGTGTCACCTGTGGACCAGTTTTCCCCGGTGTTGATGCGCTTCCATTGTGGCGACGGTACGAGTCCATCCTCTTCACCGGGGAGTTGAATCCCCGACCGAGCGCCGTATCCCAATGCCCGGGCATATTCGCCGAGGCGGAAGATCCCGAGTCCTTCATCGATCTCTCCTTCGAATCCGCCGCTAAGTTTATAGAAACACACGTTGCTGGAGTAGGCTATACAGCGGAGAAAATCCAATGAACCAAAGCCAGCTTCGTTAATGACACCGTTGCGTTCGTAGATCCAATCCACGAATGGACGCGAATTACGTTCCGTGCATGGGTCGTTCGGTGAGAAACGTTCGCATAACACGAGACGCCCCGGAGTTTGAACAATCTGCCCTAACTCGACGACGCCTTCATTGAATGCGCCGGTGGCCGTTGAAAGTTTGAATGTTGAACCCGGAGCCAGTTCCGCGGAAATCGCATTATTGACGAGAGGTCTACGCGGGTCCTGCGCCAATTGTTCGTAGTAATACCCCGGAATAAAACGAGCCAAACGATTGTTTTCATAGGTGGGGTATGACACCATGGCAAGGATCTCACCCGTTTTCGGGTTCATCGCAATGACAACGCCACTGGATATACGTATTGTGCCGAAGTAGGTGTTCCAGAAATTGATCTCATCCACAAGCGCGGCTTCGGCGGCTTTTTGCAGACGGGTATCGATCGTGGTGACCACGTTGTATCCGGGCTGCGGCGGGATGGGCGGTTCGAGGTTTCGCAGCACTTCACCTGCTACATCCACCTGGACGGTGCGAAGGCCGTTCCGCCCGAGCAAAACATCATCCATCGAAGTTTCGATGCCGGCATACCCAATCTTGTCGCGATTGGCAACGTAGCCTCGTGCCTCAAAATCTTCCTGAAATGCGGCCGGGATGGGACCAAGAAAACCAACCACATTGGCGGTGAGCGATCCTGTCGGGTAATCTCGTACTGGTTCAATTTCAAGCGAGACACCAGGCCAATCCACTGACCGTTCACGGACAACCCGTGCAAGTTCCTCATTAATATTGCAGATGATCTTTACAGGATCGAACGGAGCAAGCGAATCGCCCAACGCAACCATATCCGCAATGCTTGGACCCGGTATACAGGCAGAAAACAATTTTGCATTTTCAAGAGATTCATCTGTCACGGGTCCGCCTGCCGGCACGCCGGTCAATTCAGAGACTTCGCGATAAATGCGTTGAATATCGGCATCATCGTCGGGTAAACCCGCAGGGGTAATCACTACATTGTAAGATGCGATGTTTCGCGCAAGAATGTAGCCGTTCCGATCATAAATAATTCCACGCGGCGCAGGGTCGCTGATCTCAGAACGATAATTCTCCACTGCCTGATCCACCCATTCCTGTGCGCCAAAAATCTGAAGGGAAACCAGCCGCGAGAGTATCGCTACGACCACCAGAGCAATTGCGAGGTAAACGAGGATCACGCGCCATGGCTGGACTTGATATCGATTATCTGAAGTCATTCAATCTCCGGGAGTGGATAGACCCAACGCGCCAGGTCCCGCATGATGGCAAAGACAGGAATCGCAAGAAGCAAATTCAATAACGTGCCGGGGAGGACAAACAATCCTATCGATTCGCTGATCGGCATTGGAATGCCAAATAACCTGAGCGTACCCAACGAAAACAAATTTAGGAATAGCGTTCCGATGAGCGAAACAATAAACATGGCAAGCAGCGGTGTTTGCCAGACGCGACTCACCAACAACTGCGCAATGAATACCACAAAAAGATAACTCGCAATGGGCACAAAGAATGGAATGGCTGAAACGAACCCCACCAGCACGCCCACAGCGAGCGCCCAATGCCAGGAGGTCTCCACGCCATCCTGCAATGCCCATGCGGCGAGCATGACCAGCGGCAGGTCCGCGGTGCCGGAAAGCAGAGGCACACGGCTGACAATGGATAACTGCAGCTGCACAGACAAAATGATGACCGGAATCGCGATCAGGTTACGCATCGTAATTATGGGGCTGGCTGGAGCGGCGAGATATCGACCGGCGTGAAGTTCACAATGATCAAAACGATTTGGAGTCGGTTGAAATCCACAACCGGTTGGACAGTGGCTTGCTGGAAGAGATCCGATTCGCGCGTGCGGATGTTGACCACCTGCCCGACGATCAGGTCCGGGGGATACCCGCCTCCCAACCCGGACGTGAGAACAAGATCGCCTTCTTCGATCGTCAAATCCTGCGGGATGAGATCGAGCGAAAGGTCGCCGGTCACCGAACCAACGAGCGACGCCTCCGTCTCCGCATTTTGAAGGCGGACATTCACATTGGAGGCTGGATCGGTGATCAACTGCACGCGCGACGCGTCCGCGATGACCGCATCGACGCGCCCGACCAAACCTTGATTCGTCACTACGGGCATCCCGCGCAGAATCCCATCATTCGAACCGCGGTTGATAATCACATAATGTAAGAATGGACTTGGGTCTTTGCCAATGACAGCCGCCGCCAGGTAGGTGTTTTCAGGGTTGGCGCGTGAGAAATCCACGAGCGCGGCGAGGATCTCCGTCTCGCCCACCTGCTGTTGTAACTGAATTACTTGCGCCTGCAATTCAGCCACTTCAGCTTCGAGTTCCGCGTTACGTTGGCGCAGAGACGCAACATCTCGCGGTGCCGTCAACATATCTTGCACCGCTACAAAACGGGAGGAGAACCAGGTTTGCAGGTTGACCAACGACTGGGATACCGCATTCGAAACGGGACCGAAGTAGCCACCGAGTGCCAATGCCAACACCCCGCCCACGACCAGGAAAATGATCGTCGTTTGAAGCGTACGGGAAAGTAAATTTCTCATGTCGATAGGTGGAATTCAAACATACGCCCACGAAAGAGGGCATATCCGACGATCACGCGGTGTGGCGTGTGCTTCCGCGTTCGAGCCCAACAAGGTAGCGACTCAAATTATCGAAATCCTCGAATACCATACCCGCACCTCGCGCCACGCACGTAAGCGGGTCTTCCGCCACCCACACGCGTAATTTCAACTCATCGGTGAGTCGGTCGGCAAGCCCCTGCAGAAGTCCACCGCCACCGGCGAGGCAGATTCCAATATCCATAAGATCCGAAACGATCTCCGGCGGAATCTCATCCAGAGCGTCGCGAATCGTATCCACGATCACTTGCACAGAACCGGCGAGCGCTTCGCGCATTTCGACCGATGAAATCTCCACACTTTCCGGCAAGCCTGTCACAAGATTACGGCCGCGGACTTCCATCGTTTTTTCAGGCTGAAGAGGATAGGCTGAACCGATCTTCCATTTGATCTGCTCGGCGACTCCCTCGCCGACAAGTAAATTATATTTGTTACGCAAATACTGTACGATGTCCTGATCCATCTCATCACCAGCCACGCGCAGGGAACGCGACGCGACAACGCCGCTCATCGACATGACCGCGACCTCAGTGGTTCCTCCTCCGATATCAACCACCATGCTCCCCCGGATATCGCCGATGGGCAATCCGGCACCCAGCGCCGCAGCGATCGGCTCTTCGATCATGAATGCCGAACGCGCGCCTGAAGCCATGACTGCATCGTAGACCGCGCGTTTTTCCACCTCGGTCACGCCGGTGGGAATCCCGACCACGACGCGTGGACGCGGAAGGGGCACTACGCTTTGCTCGTGGACGCGCCCGATGAAGTATTCGAGCATGACCTGTGTAATATCAAACTCAGAGATCACACCGTCTCGTAAGGGTCGCACCACGGCAACGTTTGCAGGTGTGCGTCCCATCATTTCCTTGGCCTCCAAGCCAATGGCAAGCGGCTGACGCAGGCGTTTATCGATCGTCACCCAAGACGGTTCATTGATCACTATGCCTTTGCCGCGCACGTTGACGAGTGTATTCGCCGTCCCCAGGTCAATCGCGATATCCAGCGAGAACAAGCCCAAGAGCCAATTAATCGGGTTGAACGCCAAAGCAGTTTCCTCGATGATTCTTCATATAGGTTTATCAACCGAATATTATACCTAACAATCAACAACCGAGTGAAATCACGTATAATCTGGAATATGAAACATCCAGACCCTCTCGTTATCGGCATCGCCGGGGGATCAGGTTCTGGAAAAACCACCGTCGCACAGGCGATTCTCACACGAGTCGGCTATGACAAGATCGCCTTTCTACAGCACGATTCATATTACAAAGACCTGAGCGGACTTCCCCCTGTTCAGCGGGCAGAGATCAATTTTGACCACCCGAACTCGCTCGAAACAGAACTTTTGATTCAACACATCGCCTCACTCCGGAACGGAAAGCCGGTACAGGTCCCCATTTACGATTTCTCCACCGACCGGCGGACGGACAAAACCTTCACTGTCGAACCACGCAGTGTCATCATCGTGGAAGGGATTCTGATCTTTACAGAAGCGAAGCTTCGCGAAATGTTCGATGTCAAAATTTTCGTGGATACTGATGCCGATCTGCGTTTTATCCGCCGCCTCGAACGCGACCTCGCCGAACGCGGGCGCACGACTGAATCAGTCATCAAACAATATCAATCCACCGTCAGACCGATGCACCTCGAATTTGTCGAGCCGTCCAAACGATATGCAGATGTGATCATCCCCGAAGGAGGATACAATACAGCTGCGCTGGACATGGTCGTGGCGCGAATTGAAGCTTTACTCAAGTAGAGGCACAACATAGTGCGCCAAAAAAACTCAAGGAGAAACTGAATGACAAAACAATGGAAATCCGCCCCTGCAATGCAGATCGACTCAAAGAAAAAGTACAAGGCACACATGGAAACCGACAAGGGAACCATGGTCATAGAATTATTCGCGGACAAAACCCCGAAGACGGTCAATAACTTTGTCTTCCTCTCGCGCGAAGGATATTACGATGGCATGATATTCCACCGCGTGATCAATAATTTCATGGCGCAGGGAGGTGACCCGACAGGCACAGGCATGGGCGGACCGGGTTACAAATTCGAGGATGAGTTCCATCCCAGCTTGAGACATGACAAGCAAGGCATCCTCTCCATGGCAAACGCGGGACCCGGCACGAACGGTTCGCAATTTTTCATCACTCATGGACCCACTCCTCATCTCGATAATCGCCACAGTGTATTCGGTCAGGTGGTGGAAGGCTTGGATGTGTTGATGTCTATCCCTGCGCGCGACCCTAATAACAAAAACGCCCCGGCGGTAAAAATTATTCGTGTCACCATCGAAGAAAGCGAATAAGAAAGTTTCGTCAAAGAAAACAAAAGGCGCGCGGAAGGTTGTTAAAAAAACCTCCACGCGCTCCTCACGCGTTAAAAGGAGAGCGCTTCCTGTTGCGATCCAGACTACCGACAGCCAAGCCATACAGCCTGCAAACGTTCAAACGATCCAACGTTCAAACTTTCAAACGAATATTCTGCGCGTACTCGCCCTTGTCGCAGTCGTCGCCATCACCTGGTACGTTTTCAGCATCCGCGAGCGCGTCGAACAATTCTCGGAGTTCGGCTATCCCGGCATCTTTCTTATTGCCCTGCTGGCAAACGCGACCATCCTGCTCCCCGCTCCGGGCGTGGCTGTAATTTATGCGATGGGCGCAGTGTTCCATCCGCTCGGCGTGGGTCTCGCTGCAGGCACCGGCGGAGCGCTCGGCGAACTCTCCGGGTATCTCGCCGGATTCAGCGGACAAGCCGTCATCGAACGGACGGATATGTACGAGCGCACCAAACCCTGGGTGGATAAATACGGCGGCTGGGCGATTCTCGTGCTATCGGCGATCCCAAATCCCTTCTTCGACGCCGCGGGAATCGCGGCGGGAATCGCCAAAATGCCATTAAGAACTTTTTTGTTTTTTGTGTGGATCGGCCAATTGATCAAAATGACATTGTTCGCTTATGCAGGCAGGTATTCACTGGAATGGCTTGCACAATTCTTCAATTAAGGAGTTTGATATGTCCGACTATAGCAAGATCGATTCCTATCTCGAAAAGAACATGGATAAAAGCATCGCCGAGCTTACGAAACTTGTCGCACAACCCAGCATCAGCGCGCAGGGAGTCGGCTTGAAGGAATGTGCGGCGATGGTCGCAGAGATGCTCCACGCAAGAGGATTCACCGCGGAGGTTATGGATACAGAAGGCGCCCCGGTCGTCTTTGGCGAGCGAAAGGGAAAATCGGATAAAACGCTGATCTTCTACAATCATTACGATGTGCAACCTCCTGAACCGCTGGAATTATGGGATACGCCTCCGTTCGAACCCACGCTTCGCGATGGAAAACTCTACGGGCGCGGCGTGAGCGACGACAAGTCGCATATCACCGCGAGGTTGTTCGCGATCGATGCCCTGCTCGATGCCGACGGCGAACTTCCGTGCAATGTCAAATTCATCATTGAGGGCGAAGAGGAAACTGCCAGCGTGCATCTTCACGAATTCATCGTGAAGAACAAAGATAAGCTCAAAGCTGACGCGTGCATTTGGGAATTTGGCGGCGTGGATCATCGCGATGTGCCCATGCAATATCTCGGTTTGCGCGGTATCTGTTACGTGGAACTTTCGGTCGAACGGCTTAGCACCGATGTCCATTCGGGGCTGGGTGGTTCAATCCTTGAGAACGCCGCGTGGCGGCTGGTGTGGGCATTGTCAACATTGAAAGGACCCGATGAAAAAATTCTCATCCCGGGTTTTTACGACAACATAAAACAACCTTCCCGGCGTGACCGCGAACTGATGGACGCCCTGCCCGATGTTGCCGAAGAATACACAAAGCGCTTTGGCGTGAAGAAATTCATCAAAGGTCTCACCGGCGGCACCGACCTGAAAATGGAAGAGGTGTTCGTCCCGACATGCACCATTTGCGGACTCACAAGTGGATACCAGGGTCCCGGCTCGAAGACGGTCCTCCCCGCGAAAGCTTCTGCCAAAGTGGATTTTCGCCTCGTGCCGGACCAAAAGCCTGAAGACATCGTAAGGAAGCTTCGTGCCCATCTCGACGCGCAAGGGTTCGAGGATGTGCAGATTCAATTCCTTGGGGGCGAACCCGCGGCAAGGACGGACCCAGATGACCCGTTCGTTCGAACCGTGGTGAAAACGTCCGAGGAAGTTTACGAATTCCCGATGGAGATCGTACCGATGATCGGCGGCTCGGGTCCCAATTATCCGTTCGTGCATGATCTTGGCTTGCCGGTGGCAACAGCCGGGATCGGCTACCCCGATACGCGCGCACACGCGCCGAACGAAAACATACGGCTCGACTTGTATCTCAAACATGCGCGGCATATGGCGCGGGTGTTAAAAGAATTCGCAAAATAAACGCCACTCCCCGAAGGCAAACGGCTTTCGGGGAGATTTGTAATTATGACCTAAATCACCCCGAATTGATTACTTTCTTTTCACTGGCAAAGAATATAATGACTTCATAGCTTCGACAAGAAACGGAGGTCAATATGCTCGTTAGTGAAAGAATGTCCCGCCCGGTGATTACGGTCTCACCGGAGGATTCGCTCCATGATGTCATCGTATTGTTCAAGCGTGAACACATCCGCCGCGCACCGGTAATCACGAACGGAAAACTGGTCGGTATCGTTTCACAATCCGATTTGTTGAATGCATCCCCATCCCCGGTCACCTCGCTCAGTATTTGGGAATTGAACTATCTGTTGAGCAAGATCACCATCAGCCGCGTGATGAGCAAAAAGGTTCGCACAGTGGATGTGAGCACGCCCATCGAAGTCGCAGCGCGCGTTATGGCAGATAACAAAATCGGCGGGCTGCCCGTGATGAACGACAGCCGCGTGGTCGGCATGATCACTGAAACAGACCTGTTCAAAGTGTTCCTCGAAATGATGGGAGCCAGGCAAAAGGCGACGCGAGTCACTGCCACCATCGTCGATGTGCGCGGTGAACTCGCAAAGCTGACGAAAGCCGTGGCAGGCGCAGGCGGCAACTTCATCTCGCTCGGCATGTTCACAGGATCCGAAGCCGGAACGAAGATCGTCACCTTCAAAGTGCTGGGTATGACGAAAGAGGATGTAAGGAAAGCGTTGGGGAAGGTTGTGAAGAAGTTCTGGGATATACGCGTGAGTTAGAAATAGCGATCGGTTCAGTTTACTTCTGGCTTAGCCACAGAGAACACAGAGACTTTGAGAAAATCTCAAAGAACTCTGCGCACTCTGTGGCTTGGTTTTTTGAAATCGGCTCAACGCCGGTTTGTGATTTTTCTGGGCGGCTTGCCGTTCAACTCATCCACTTCGTGCGGGGCTAGCGAGCGCCACTGACCGGGCTTGAGATTCCCCAGACGCAGCTCGCCAATACGAATGCGCAGGATTCTCACGACAGGCAAACCCAACTGTTTGCACGTTTCGCGGATCTGACGCTTCCTCCCCTCGCCCATCACCACGCGAACCCACGCGCCTTTTCCCTGCGCAGATTCAAAACGAACCTGGACTGGCTGGGTTTTGTACCCATCTTCAAGCACAACGCCTCGCTTCCAAGCTTCGAGTTGTTCTGCGTCGGGTCGCCGCGCCAACAGGACGCGGTATTCCTTTTCATGCCCGTAGCGCGGATGGGTCAAACGATTCGTCAGGTCGCCATC
>Ga0073934_10006387_pt1 | contig 17247 bp, 13 predicted proteins | sample LarsenN4metaG_FD_76834 | JGI IMG/M metagenome (GOLD analysis project Ga0073934, IMG submission 76834) | Hot spring sediment bacterial and archeal communities from British Columbia, Canada, to study Microbial Dark Matter (Phase II) - Larsen... ... | reverse complement strand
TATCTCCTGTTTTGGTGGAAATATACAGGTAAACAGGATCATCAGTATCGAGGCCTCCGTCGTTGTTGAAATTCTCTGTACGTACCAGGTAAACAATATGGCGGCTCAATATATTGGCAGGGACTTCTTTTTCTTTATTCTCCTCATAGTAGTAATAGTTCCTTCGCTGGCTGAAGGTGTTGATCAACGCCAGTTTGTCGCCAAACAATTTTTTAGACTGGTTGGTCCTGCTGTTGTAAAAAACAATATCGCTGTAATTGCCCCATGGCAGGTAGCCCTTTCCTTTACCATATGCCGCAGCATTGATATCGTCAATCATTCTGGGAATAATAAAATAGCCGGAGCTGTCTACCTGGTAGGGATCAGAGAAGTTGATCTCTTCTTTTTTCTGTGCTGCTGCGGTGAAGGAAAACAGTGCCAGTACAAACAATGCAGTTAGTATCTTTTTCATAAGCCTTTGTTTGGAATAAAGCTAATGAGATTTTGCAGCGACGGGCAGCAGCTACATAAATAAATACGTTAAAATTTTTTGCCGAAACCAAAGCTGAGTTGTGAACATAAAGTGGAGAATATATTCATCGCCCTGCCATATTCGCCAATGCAAAGTTAGCTGAGGCATTTCTGTACTTTTATTTACCAGAAACCAAACAATTTCTTAAGAATAATTCTATCAACGATAGCCGCCAAAACCACACCCAGCGCATACATTGCGTAATCCCAGGGATCAAATACCGTGGCCAGTGCATAAATACTAAAAAATTGCAACGTTTCAGAAATCGAACAAAGTATAAAGATCACAGCGGCTTTTACATACCATTTATGCAATAGTTTGTACCTGTCTTCTAAAAGGACCAGCAGAAAATAAAATCCAAATGGTATGGCTATATCAGCAAAGTAGCTATGAAAAAATCGACGTATGGTATCACTTGCCCAATCGGCTCCAATTACAAAAAGACATGCGATGATAAGTTGTGTAATAACCACAACTAGTTTTTTTTGTTGCATGAGTTTGACGAATGTTTCAGCTAACTCATAAATATACGCCACCGCTGGTACAGTCTCCTCTTGATTATCAGACGTAATCTGTAAAAGAGAAAATCAATCCACCTCCACTGCTTCTGCTTCTTCCTTCTTCCACTGCTTTTCCATATAAAAAGTACCAAAAGGAATAATAGAAGCCAGGAATGCTTTCACTCCCCAGCTCAATGGTTTGTTGCACTGTTCCTTTACCATATAAGCCAATGCCATAAAGGCCACAAACAAAGCGCCATGTGCACTGCCGATAATGGTTACCGCCATCGGCATACCGGCAAAATATTTCAACGGCATGGCTACAAACAATAATACAATAAACGAAATGCCTTCGGCAAAAGCTGTTTTTCTGAACCAGGTGAATGTTTTCTTCATCGGAAAATTAGTTTTCAAAGTATGCTTAGACAGGCTCAGCATGACAGTTCGTTTGAGAATTGTTGTCACCCTGAGCTTGTAGAAGGGTGATTTTAACAACGGGGGTTTTAATAGTCAATTGTTTGCTCCACTATCGTTTCGGGAATTTCTCTCCACTCGTACTGCTGGTTGCGCAGCTGTGGTTCAAAACCTGCCTCCCGGATAGCATCCTGCATACTGCGGTAAGTAAACCGGTGCGGGGCACCGGCGGCGCTTACCACATTCTCTTCAATCATAATGGAACCAAAATCATTGGCGCCGGCATGCAAACAAATTTGTGCAGTTTGTTTTCCCACCGTCAGCCAGCTGGCCTGTATGTTCTTTACATTCGGCAGCATGATGCGGCTGAGGGCAATCATGCGGATATATTCTTCAGCAGTGGTGAGATTTTGCACACCCCTTATTTTCGCCAGCAGGGTATCCACATCCTGGAAGGTCCACGGAATGAAAGCCAAAAAACCCTTGGCATATTCGGGCTTCCTGCTTTGTACTTCTCTTATTTTCACCAAATGCTCAAACCGCTCTTCGATCGTCTCCACATGACCAAACATCATTGTGGCTGAAGTGGTAATATCTAATTTATGTGCTTCATGCATAATGTCGAGCCACTCCTGTGCGCCGCATTTGCCTTTGCTGATTAATCGTCTTACACGGTCAATCAATATTTCAGCGCCGGCGCCGGGCAATGAATCCATACCGGCTTCTTTCAATGCTTTCAGCACTTCATGATGGGTGCTCTTTTCCAGTTTGGTGATATGCGCTACTTCAGGCGGGCCGAGTGCATGTAGTTTGATATTAGGAAACTCTTCTTTTATCTGCCGGAAGGTATCTACATAAAATTGCAAGCCCAGTTCAGGATGGTGACCACCTTGCAGCAACAACTGGTCGCCGCCATATTTTAATGTCTCAGTGATCTTTTGCCGGTATGTGGGCATGTCGGTTATATAGGCTTCCGCATGTCCGGGTATGCGGTAGAAATTGCAGAATTTGCAATTGGCGATGCACACATTGGTCGTATTCACATTGCGGTCTATCTGCCAGGTCACTTTTCCATGCGGCACCTGCTTCCTGCGTAATTCATCAGCAATGAACATCAGGTCGGTCAGCGGCGCATGGTGATAGAGATAGACCCCTTCCTCGACTGACAAAAAGCCAAAGGCAGCGGCTTTATCGTATAAATCGTTTAACTGCATAGGCGACAAAGGTACAAGGCTATAACAGATAATGTGACGAGTGGTTGTAAAACGCTGATATATTAGACTAATTTTCGATAAACAAAAACTTGTATTGCATCATTTTGAGGCAAATACCTGTCTAGAAGGAACATGAGTTTTAGCAAGCAGGCAATACATCTATTTTTTGCGGGCATTATGTTGCTGGCAGTCACTTCGCTGAAAGCACAGGAAGAATTTATTGAACCGCCTTCCCGGGAAATCACCAAAGTGCCCTTTACCCAGCTTACCGGCGGCATTGTGATCATGCAGGCCAAACTGGAAAGCTTTCCGGATACACTGAATTTTATACTGGATACGGGCAGCAGCGGTATTTCACTGGATTCCACCACAGTGGATTATTTAAAACTGCAGCCGACACCATCCGACAGAACCATCAGGGGTATTGCCGGCATACGCAAAGTGAGTTTTTTGTACAACCGGAAATTGCATTTCTCCGGAATTACGATTGACAGCCTGAATTTTCATATCAACGATTATTCGATCCTCACCGCAGTTTATGGCGAACGCATAGATGGCATCATCGGTTATTCGGTACTGAACCGTTACATCCTGAAAGTAGATTACGACAGTATGCGGATTACCTTCTGCACCAAAGGAACTATCCGCTATCCCCGGGGCGGTTATTTATTAAAGCCATCGATCAACCAGTTGGTGTCGCAGCCACTGCGGATTAGGGATGAAAAGACGATCTATTCCCGGTTTTTGTATGATATGGGGGCAGGGCTTTGTATGCTGTTGTCCAAAGAATTTGCAGAAGACAGTAATTTCCTGAGCAAGAAGAAAAAACGTTTTATCAAAGAAGGAGAGGGGCTGGGAGGAAAGATTGATATGGAACTGATGGTGATGCGGGAAGTAAAAGTGGGACCGTATAAGTTTAAGAACGTACCCACTTTCATTTTTGATGATGAAAACAATGTAACCAGCTACCCGTATATGGGCGGGCTGATCGGCAATGATATTTTAAGGCGATTTAATGTTATTCTCAATTACGCAAAGGGTGATATTTTCATCATTCCTAACCGTCATTTCAACGAAACATTCGATTATTCCTATTCCGGCATCGAATTGTACCTTATCAACGGAATGATCATTATTGGTGATGTGGCCAAAGGTTCACCGGGTGAAGCCGTGGGATTGAAAGAAGGAGATGAAGTAATTGCCATCAACAAGAACTTTTCACAAAACCTGAATCAATACAAGATAGCCCTGCAGGTGCCGGGAGAAAAAGTGAAAGTCGTTTTCCGCCGTGATGGAAAACTGATGGAAGTGGAGTTCAAGGTAAAGAGCATCCTCTGACGACGGAACAGCCCGAGCCGTATTTTTCAATACTTTTACAACTTGTTTATTGTAAAGCTGTTACTACTGTATGATCCAATTTGAAAAATTTTCTCTGGCCAATGGCTTGCGGGTAATTGTACACCAGGACCTGTCCACACCGATGGCCGTCATGAATATCATGTATGATGTGGGCGCAAGGGATGAAGATCCTGAACGGACAGGATTTGCCCATTTGTTTGAGCACCTGATGTTTGGCGGTTCGGTAAATGTTCCCAGCTATGATGAGCCGTTGCAAATGGCCGGGGGAGAGAACAACGCCTACACCACCAACGACCTTACCAATTACTATATACAACTTCCTGCCGAAAACCTGGAAACAGCTTTCTGGTTAGAGAGTGACAGGATGTTATCGCTGGCCTTCAGCGAAAAAAGCCTGGATGTGCAGCGCAAAGTAGTGTGTGAGGAATTCAAAGAACATTACCTCACCAAACCTTATGGCGATGTGTGGCACAAGATGCGGGAACTGGCTTATAAAAAACATCCTTATCGCTGGATGACGATCGGCAAAGAATTGTCGCATATAGAGAATGCAAAACTGGATGATGTAAAAAACTTTTTCTTCAAACACTACCGGCCGGTAAATGCAGTGCTGGTAGTGGCGGGAAATGTTACGGTGGAGAGAGTAAAAGAACTGGCTCAAAAATGGTTTGGCGATATTCCTTCAGGGGAAAAGTATAATCGCAACCTTCCGGTGGAGCCAGAACAAACCGAAGAACGGTTTTTGGAAATAAAAGCCAATGTGCCGCTGGATGCATTATATAAGTGCTGGCATATGGGCAGCCGGATGGATGGCAGCTATTATGCCATTGACCTGATGACGGATATCCTCAGTGGCGGTGGTTCATCAAGACTGTACCAGTCGCTGGTAAAAGAACAAAAACTGTTCAGCAATATTGAATGCCATCATTTCGGAAGTACGGATGCCGGGCTGGTGGTGGTGGAAGGTAAGCTGGTGAAAGGGGTGAAGATGGAAGATGCAGAAAAAGCAGTAGAAAAGGAACTGGAAAAAATGAAGAACGAAAAAGTAAGTGAAACCGAATTGCAGAAAGTGAAGAACAAAACAGAAAGCATGATTGCTTTTGAAGATATGAGTGTAATGAGCAGGGCCAACAGCCTTGCCTATTATGAAACATTGGGTGATGCAGCCTGGATGAATTTTGAATTGCAGAAATATGCAAAAGTGACTACAGAAGATATTTTGGAACAAAGCCGCCAGGTTTTTCGCCGGGAAAATTGTAGCACCATCCATTATTTATCACAAAACTGATTGAAGAAATAAACGAAGGGAAATAATTTATGCCAGACAGGAAACATGCCCCGGAAATAGTGGATGCGGTAAATTTCAAACTTCAGCTGAAGCAGGCAGAAAAGTTTGTATTAAAGAATGGCGTAGAAGTATATGCTGTGGATGCAGGTGCGGAAGAAGTACTCGCCGTGGAATGGGTGTTTGCTGCCGGCAACTGGTTTGAGGAACAAAACCTGGTGGCAGCCACCACTAACTTTTTGTTACGAAATGGTACATCCGGGAAAACGGCATTCCAGATCAACGAGTATTTTGAGTATTATGGCTCTTACCTGAACAGGGCCTGCTATAATGAAACGTCCACTATTACGCTGCACTGTCTTTCAAAGCACATTAAAGAATTGCTGCCTTCTGTCAGGGAATTGATAACTGATTCTGTAATGCCGCAGGAAGAACTGGACATTTACAAACAGAATATGAAGCAGCGGCTGAAAGTGAATTTGAAGAAAAGTGATTTTGTAGCAGGACGCCTGGTAGATGTTTACCTGTACGGTGAAAAACACCCATATGGCAAATTCAGCAAACTGGAAGATTTTGATGTGCTGAACCGGGAACAATTGCTCGAGTTTTATAAAAAATATTATCAGCAGGGAAAGCTGGTGATGTTTGTCGCAGGTAAACTGCCCGCTGATATTGCTTACCTTCTCGATCAGTACTTTGGTGATTTACCGAATAATCCTGTTTCACTTAACGATATACTTTCTCAACCGGCTGCCGAAAGAAAATACCGGATCACCAATGATGAAGCTGGTGTGCAGGGCTCTGTGCGAATAGCCCGTCCTTTCCCCAATCGTCATCATCCTGACTTCATGAAAGTGATGGTGCTGAATACGCTTTTTGGCGGTTTCTTTGGCTCACGACTGATGAGCAATATCCGGGAAGAGAAAGGATACACTTACGGCATACATAGCTTTATACAGAACCATATTCATGATACGGCCTGGATGATCAGTACCGAAGCAGGCAAAGATGTTTGCGAAGCAACGATTGAAGAAGTGTACAAAGAAATGAAACTGCTGCGGGAAGAGTTGGTGGAGGAAGATGAATTGCTCCTCGTAAGAAATTACATGATGGGGAGCATCCTTGGCGACCTGGATGGTCCTTTCCAGATCATGGGCCGCTGGAAGAATATCGTTTTAAACAATCTCACCGAACAATATTTCTACGATTCTATTCATACTATCAAAACAATTTCTGCTGAAGAGCTTCAGTTCCTGGCACAGAAATACCTGCAGCCGGAAGATTTTTATGAATTAGTGGTTGTTTAGTCGTTAAAAGTTTAATGTTTAAAGTTGTTTGGCTGTTACCTTTGAAGTCGGAACCTTAAACTGTAAACAGTCAAATGACTTTTGATCGCAAGGATTTATCCAACGAACAGCTTGTCTCTTTTTTTAAGCACCTGCTATGGCCCCGCATGATCGAAGAAAAAATGCTGGTGCTGCTGCGGCAGGGAAAAATCTCCAAATGGTTTAGCGGTATCGGGCAGGAAGCGATTGCTGTCGGCGCTACGCTGGCACTGCAGGAAGATGAATGGATCATGCCGATGCACCGCAATTTAGGTGTATTCACCAGCCGCAATATGCCGCTCAGCCGTTTATTCATGCAATGGCAGGGAGCTAAAGAAGGATACAGCAAAGCAAGAGAAAGAAGTTTTCACTTCGGCAGCCGGGAGCATCACATCTGTGGCATGATCTCACACCTGGGTCCGCAGATGGCCATTGCAGACGGAGTAGCCCTTGCCTATAAACTTAAAAAGGAGAATAAAGTTTCATTGGCCTTTACCGGCGATGGTGCCACCAGCGAAGGAGATTTTCATGAAGCACTGAATGTGGCGGCCGTATGGGACCTTCCGGTCATATTTATTATTGAGAATAATGGTTATGGATTGAGCACACCGGTGAATGAACAGTACCGCTGTATCAGTTTGGTCGATAAAGCTAAAGGCTATGGTATGGAAGGCGTGCAAATTGATGGCAATAATTTGCTGACTGTATATGATACCATAAAAGGGATTAGGGAGTTTTGCATCAAACACCAGAAGCCATACCTGGTTGAATGCATTACATTCAGGATGCGGGGACATGAAGAAGCCAGCGGAACAAAATATGTGCCGCAGGATCTCTTCCGGTTATGGGAGCAAAAAGACCCGATCAAAAATTATGAGCATTATTTAATTAATGCCGGAGTGCTCAGTGAAATGCAAGTGGCGGAGATCCGGAATGAGTTTAAAGAAAAAATAGAAAGTGAACTGGCCATTGGTTTTAATACAAAACCGGTAGTGGCGGACACCGAAGAAGAACTGGAAGATGTGTATGCGGATCAGTCAACGGTCAACGGTCAACAGTCAAAAGCCAAAGTCATTGATAACTCGAAAATTTTTCACGACTCACGACTCACGACTCACGACAAGAGAATGATCGATGCAATTAGTGAAGGCCTCAAACAATCCATGCAAAAACACCCCAACCTCATTCTGATGGGACAGGATATTGCTGAATACGGCGGTGCGTTCAAGATTACAGAGGGATTTGTACAGGAATTTGGAAAGGAAAGAGTGAGAAATACACCGCTCTGTGAAAGTGCTATTGTGGGTGCTGCACTGGGTTTATCGCTGGAAGGATATAAGAGCATGATGGAAATGCAGTTTGCCGATTTTGTAACGGTTGGGTTCAACCAGATTGTAAACAACCTTGCCAAGATCCATTACCGCTGGGGGCAAAATGCCGATGTGGTGATAAGAATGCCTACAGGCGGTGGCGTGGGGGCAGGTCCCTTTCATTCTCAAAGTAATGAAGCCTGGTTTACCAAAGTACCGGGATTAAAAGTTGTTTATCCGAGTACACCCATAGATGCAAAAGGCTTACTCATTGCCGCTATCAATGATCCTAACCCGGTGATGTATTTCGAGCATAAAGCATTGTACCGTTCAGTAAGCGGCCCGGTGCCGGAGGAATATTATGAAATAGAAATTGGTAAAGCAAGGCATGTAAGAGAAGGTGATGAGGTTTCAATCATTACTTATGGTGCAGGGGTACTTTGGGCAGAAGATTATGCAGCAGAACATCCGGAAATTTCTATTGATATACTGGACTTGCGGACCTTAACCCCGTTAGATTGCATTGCCGTTCGTGAAGCGGTGAAACGAACCGGAAGAGTATTGTTACTGCATGAAGACACACTCATTGGCGGTATCGGCGGAGAGATTGCTGCATGGATAGCGGAAAACTGTTTTGAATTATTGGATGCGCCGGTGATGCGCTGTGCTTCTTTAGATACACCGGTTCCTTTCTCCATTGAATTAGAACAAAACTTTTTGGCCAAAGCAAGGCTGGATGAAACGCTACGGAAGCTGATGAATTATTAGAATGAAAAGAAAGGAAAAAGAATTAGCAAGACGCTATGGCAAACTGGCGGAAAGCATGGAGCCTTATTACCGCCATCTTGATTTGCGGCCGCTTAGCGAATTAGATGATGATACCTTTGCTTTTATTATGGCAAAGGTGAAAGGAGTAAATATGCTTGACCTCTCAGAGGCAAGTATCACCAGCAAAAGCATTCAGCTGCTAACACAACTGGAGTATGTGAATGAACTGAGAATTAAAGATTGTGAAAGCCTGGATGACAGCTGCATTGAATTCCTGAATCAATTGACAGCACTTACATTCTTACAGTTAAAATCAACCTCAATAACTACAGAAGGGATATTGAACTTAAGGCTTACTCAACTTAAAGAGTTACAATTTTCAGCAGCTGCTAATGATAACCTAAATGAAAAAATGAAGCAACTGAAGCAAAATCTGCCCGGCTGTTCATTTATAGTCAATTCAAAGCCCTGGATTTTTGATGAGATTAACTAACACGGAGATGTGAGCTGATAAATTCCTTTGTTTTTGAATAAGTTTCCTCATCCGGGCACCGGATAGCCCAGCCAAAATAACCTTCATACTTCTCAAAACAAATAGTAAAACTTAGCTGCTTGCCCTTTAGCGTCCAGATAGTCCACCAAACACCATAGCCGTCATGATCATCGGGCAGTGGTTCTTCCGGCTGTTCAATATTGCAAAAGTCCTGGTATGCTTTTTCCAGATCACTTTCGTTGTAGTCTGCCTCAATAAAATTGGCAATGGCAGGCATGGCCCTGTAAAATGAGCCCATATGCTCTATTCCCTCAACTATGTTTCTTTTGACCGGCTTCACTACATGAAATTATGTGTCAGGAGAGTATAATTTATTTCAATTAAAAGCAAGACTAAAATAGGAATGTTTTTTCTGCTGAAATATATTACCTTAATACCAGTTTACCAGCCCATTAGTTTTCTCCGTACCAGGTTGATCCTATTTTTTCATTTTTAAAACCTGATGTATGTACATTGTAAGAGACATCTTTTACCTGCAGTTTGGCCATTATCGCCCGGCCAAACAATTGCTGGACGAAGCCCTTAAAAACGGCTTATTACCCGAAAACAAATATGCAAGAGTGTTGTCCGACTTCACTGGTGATGCCTATCGGCTCATTTTCGAAGAAGGATTTGAAACACTGGCAGATTATGAGCAATCACTAACGGGCAGTATGCGGAAAGACGAATGGCAGCAGTGGTACGAGAAATTCAAACCACATGTGGTAAAAAGTCACCGGGAGCTGCTAAAGCAGGTCGTGTAGAGACGGTATAAAACCAAAACCAACATACCATGTCCAACCCACCAGTTACCACCCTGGCTGCACCTGTCAGCCAGGGAGAGAGGATTATTTTGCTTGATTCACTAAGAGGAATTGCCATTCTGGGAATATTACTCATGAATATTCCGGGATTTGCTTTACCCGAACCAGTTTATGGCGACCCATCAGTGTTGAATGAATGGGGAACCATCAATTTTAAAACATGGTATTTTATTGACTGGTTCATGGAGGGCAGCCAAAGAGCCTTATTCTCCATGTTATTTGGAGCCGGCATTATTCTGTTTGTAGCCCGCCAGGAAAAAAAAGTGGAAGGCCTTTTGCCGGCAGATTATTTTTTTCGCCGGCAAATCTGGCTACTTGTATTTGGTCTTTTTAACGCCTATATTCTTTTATGGTTCTGGGATATATTATTTCATTATGCTTGTCTGGGAATGATCATGTTTACATTCCGTCGCTTAACTCCCCGTGCACTGATTATCGGAGCCTTTATCAGCCTTACCCTGATGACAGTGAGAGAAAATGTAGACGCTTACCGTGACAAGAGAGTTATTACAAAGGGAGAAGTAGTTGCAAAAATTGATACAACCGTAACAAAGCTTAATGAGCAACATCAAGAAGACCTAGGCGCCATGACTGATTTCAAAGAAAAAACCAGCGCAGAAGGCAGGAAAAAGAAAATGGAAAAAAGCCTGAAAGCTGTCAGGGGCAGTTACGGAGCGTTTTATGAATACCAAAGCGAAAGAAGCCTGAGAAGTGAAATTAATTATCTCTATTATGGTGGCTGGGACATTTTAGTATTTATGTTCCTCGGCATGGCTTTTTACAAAAACGGGGTTTTGACGGGGAAAGCAAAAGCCAGGGTATACTGGGGGTTGTTTATCATCGGGCTTGGCGTAGGTTTGGTCCTCTCTTATTTCCGGTTACAGCCCTTGATCGATTCCAAATTCAATTATTTTAACTATATAAAGAACTCTCCATTCGAGTTCTATGAAATATCCCGCACATTCAGGGCCCTTGGTATTTTTGGGTTGATCATGTTGTTGTATAAATCCGGGTGGTTTAAATGGTTATTTGCGTTGATGAGACCTGTGGGACAAATGGCGTTTACCAATTATCTCATGCAGTCATTATTAGTCGGGCTTTTCTTTTATGGTATTGGTTTCGGTTATTTCGGAAAGCTGGAGCGTCACCAGATTTACTATGTTGTGGCTGCCACATGGGCACTGCAAATTGCCTGGAGTCATATCTGGCTGTATTATTTCCGGTTTGGTCCGCTGGAATGGGCCTGGCGCGGTCTCACCTACTGGAAAAAACAGCCTATGAGAAAATCGAATACTAAGGAAGTAATGGCCCCGTAAAATTGTTATGGGTATGGTTATTTATTTCACTGTGCCCGGTCCACAGATTGCCTTACCTGCCCTTACACCCAAATGTTTTTCATAGTTGACCGTCAGCACTCCGTTGACAATAACAAAATGAAATCCTTTGGAGTAAGCATGAGGCTTGTCAAAAGTGGAAACATCTTTTACTTCGTTTTCATCAAAGATGACGATGTCGGCCGCCATGCCTTCTTTCAGCAGGCCGCGGTCTTTAAGTTGAAACTTTTGTGCAGGCAATGATGTCATGCGGCGGATAGCTTCTTCCAAAGAAATTACTTTTTCTTCTCTTACATATTTGGATAACACCCTTGCATTGGTACCATAGCCCCGTGGGTGCGGCATACCTGCATTCAGTACACGGATCGTTGCATCGCTTGCAAACATGTTGAAAGGATATTGCATGATGCGTTTGATATCTTCTTCACTCATGCCATGAAAAACAGCGCTGGCGCCACCCGCCATCATAATATCAATGACTGTTTCGGCTTCGTATTTTGCTTTGTGTTTTCTGCCTTTCATTAAATTGATCTGCTCAATACTCTTGCCGTTATACGAAGTATCAGGAGCAAAGTAGGCGATCACAGCATAGCTCAGGTGTTTTAGTTTTCTTTTCTTTAATCTTTCAAGGATAGATTTTACCACATACTTTTTTACTTCGGGCCGTTGCAATCTTGCTTTGATGGAATCCTGTCCGTCGGCCAGTATTTCATCCGGAATTAATGTGCTGATGGAAGTGCTGCTGGCCGTGTAAGGGTATTGATCAATGGTAACTTCTATTCCTTCTTTCCTCGCTTTCTCAATCATGGGAACAGTTACTTTACTTCTGCCCCAGTTGTGCTGGCCGCTCAGCTTGAAGTGTGAGATCTCTACCGGAATATGTGCTTCTCTTCCAATAGTCAGGGCTTCTTCGATGGCATATGTCACACTATCGCCTTCATCCCGCATATGAGTGGCATAAACGCCATGATACTTCGATGCAATCTTTGCCAGCGAAACGATCTCAGGTGTTTTGGTGTAGGTACCCGGAATATAGATAAGACCGGTTGATAAACCCACTGCTCCGTCTTTCATGGCTTTTTCGGTGATATCTTCCATCCGTTTCATTTCATTAGCGGTGGCATCCCGGTTTGCACGGCCCATTACGGCTTTACGTATATCGTTGTGCCCGATCAATGAAGCCACGTTGATCGATAGTTTTAAAGAATCTACCCACCGCAGGTATTTTCCAATATCTGTGTTGGATGATCCGCAGTTACCCGTAACACAAGTTGTCACTCCGTCCAGTATAAAATTGGTGGCATTAGGGTCTTTTATTTCATCGCCTTCCAGGTGGGTATGCACATCAATAAAACCGGGTGCAACGATCATTCCTCTTGCATCAATGACTCTGGCACCATGAAAATAATAGTCTTTTCCTACCGAAAGGATCTTTCCGTCCTTTATGGCAACATTGCCATAGTACCAGTTGTTGCCGGTGCCGTCAATGATTTTGCCGTTAATAATCAGGATATCACAAGCTGGTTGTGCAAACAATGCAAGTGGCAAAAATGCCAGGGATATAATCAGGGCCTTCATTTTGGAAAATTACTTAAAAAAGGAGGAAGCAGTAACAGTGCTTTAGTAAAAAAGGCTAAAGTGAAGCAGCTTTCCTTTTCATGTCGGCAGCTTTTTGCTTCAGGCTGCTCATAAGTTGCCGGAAGGCAGGTTCATTACGGATGTTTTTGTACCAGGGTGTCAGCTCGCCAAAGCCATAGTCCATCCATTTGAACTCCTCTGCTTTTTTCAACCAGGTAAGGGCCTGTTGTTTATCATTCTTTATCGAATAAATTGCTGCGATGAAAAGTGCATGGTCATCATCCTGTGATCCTTCTTCTATTGCTTTTTTATAGGCAGACAATGCGGTGGTCAGGTGTATATCTGCTTCTATAGTATTTCCCTCATTTAATAAAAGCTGGCCCAGGCTTACGGCTTCATAGCCTTCAATATCGGTGGAAATGGATTGGTTAAGGCTTACCGATTTTTCAAAATATCTCTTAGCGGTTATTGTATCACTCATCATGTGACTGATCATACCCGCCACTTCATAATTGCGGTTATTGGTACTGTCGATAGCAATGATCAGCGGAACGATCTTCCTTGCCGAATCTGTTTTTTGCTGTAATAAAAAAGTATAGGCCAGTTCACGGTAAGTATCCAGAAATTTTCTTAACTCCAGTGACTTGCGCAGCCATTGTTCTGCCTGGGTGTAGTCGCCCAGTATGCGATAGGTCCATCCGATGACCATATACGGCACTGAATTTTTCGGATTGATAACCGCTGCCTTTTTCTCCCAGCGAAGCGCTTCATCTAATTGAGCTTTTAAGAAATAGGCAGTACCCAAATTACCAACGGCCTGTGCATTATTTGGATTCAGTGCTACTGATTTTTCCAGCAGCGGAAAACCTTTGTCATATTCTTTGGCATAATAATAAGCGTTGGACAATGCTTTGTATGCCTCTGACGAATTGCTGTCGAGCAGTATAGCCCGCTGACCGGCTATCTTGCTGGAATCAAGCCAGGCAGCTTCGGCACCATAGCGGCTGTGTTTTTGGCTGTAAGCATCGCCCAGGCCTGCCCATGCTAATGAATAGTTGTTGTCGAGGGCAATGGCTTTTTTAAAATATTCAATAGCTTTTTCGTTGTCTTCGTTTTTATATCGATAATAATAATCTCTGCCCCGCAGGTAAAACTCATAGGCCTGCAGGTTGTCGGTAGGTTTTTGTTCAATTCTTTTCTTTTCTGCTTCAGAAACTTTTACGGCAAGCTTCTGTGCTATTTGCTGGGCTATTTCACTCTGGATATCGAATATCTTTGAATAATCCTTTTCTATCGTTTCGCTCCACAGGCTTTTTTGGGTAGACACATCCACCAGTTCAGCATATATCCTGATCTTCTCACCCATTCTCCGTAAACTGCCTTTTAAAACACTGTTTACATTCAGCTCTTTTCCGATCTCCTTTATGCCTTTGGCAGTTTTTTTGAAAGCCTGCATTGTAGTATGTGAGATCACTGTCAGCGAACTGATCCTGGATAAGTTCGCATTTATGTCTTCTGTAATGCCATCGGCAAAGAAATCACTTTGCACATCTTTGTCCTGGTTGTCAAATGGCAAAACGGCGATTGACTGTACTGTAGTTGATTTCTTATCTCCCGGTTTTATAAAAAGAAAATATACAGCAATAGTGACCAATAAGGTAGCGCCGATTCCGAATAGAGCTGCTTTGGGTAACAGGAATTTATTTTTTTCAACAACTACACCTTTTCCTGTCAGCTTTTGTTTATCCGGAACAGCAATGCCTTCATTCCGGATGGCAAATATCTCAACAGGTTCTTCTACATTCTTGAACCGGAACTTACCAACAGGCATAGTTTGTATATCCGGTTTATTTTTTACCTCATCATATACCTTTTCTGAAATGAAAATACTGCCGGGAACTGCGAATGATTCAACCCGGGAAGCTACATTCACAACACTGCCGTACACACTGTTTTCTTCCAGTACCACTTCGCCTGCATGTATTCCAGCCCTGAGTGGCACCGGTGAATCCTTCTTCATATCCAGTTGTATGGCAATTGCTGCTTTTACCGCTTCATATGCACTTTGAAAAAAGGTCAAAGCACCATCACCGTTCAACTCAATGATCCGGCCGTTGTAAAAAGATACATGGGTCTTCAATGACTGGCGTAAACGGGTACGCCACTCATTGGCTGTTTGTTCGTTGGCTTCCATCATGGCGGTAAACCCCATGATATCAGTAAACATTATTGCTCCCAGCTGGCGGGTTGGGCTCATGTGCCTTTTCTTTAAGAAGTAAATATACTGTCTAAATCTAAGCTGCAGGGTGTCATTTCTTTGCAAAATAGAACCGCCATCTACCCGGCCACTTCTCAATTTTTAGTAACTTGTAATTCTGTTTAATCTTCTACTTACATCAGTTGAGCATTACTTTTCTGTTTATCACCAATTAATTTTCTTCGCATTGATTTGATATATGAATGTACAAGCTACAATATTCAGGAGGCCATTACTCGTCGGATCGATTGTTTTTATTATTCTTCTTTTTCTGACACAATATCTTACCTACCAGCGATACCTCATACGCAGGAATACTGAGCAAAAAGAAGTATCAAGTGTGGTCAATGCAGCCAAAGAACGTATGCAGGCGATATTGAACTACAGTTTTGCTGCTTCCAAAATACTCGCCTTTGTGGTGGAGAATTTTGGGGAACCCAAAAATTTTGACTCGCTGGCCTATTCTCTCCTTCGGTCTAATAAATTTATTGATGCAGTGCAGTTGACCCGCAAGGGTACCATTATCCAGATTTATCCGCTGAAAGGAAATGAGTCGGTAATTGGCTATGACATATTGGCTGATTCAAACAGGAATAGGGAGGCACTAAAAGCAATCAATAAAAAAGAATTGTTTTTTTCAGGTCCTTTCGAGTTGAAACAGGGGGGATTGGGTATCGTAGGCAGGCAGCCCATTTTTATCAATGATGAATTCTGGGGCTTTGCGGCAGTAATTATCAGGCTGCCAACTTTGCTAAAAGAAGCAGGAATCAGCAATAGTGAAAACAGTGAGTTTGCGTTTGAACTCTCTAAAATAAATCCTAATACACAACAGGAAGAATTTTTTCTGAATTATCCGGCAAAATTTAATAAAAACAGTTACCTGGTGGTGGATGTACCCAATGGCGAATGGAAATTATATGTACAACGAAAACAAACAACCAGTCTTGAGGATATTCTGCCGTTCGGCCTGCTGGGACTGTTTTTATCTGTAACAGGAGGAATATTTGCATGGCATCGTACCCGTCAGCCGTTAAAACTGAGACAGCTGGTAAATGAACAAACCGAAATGCTGAGTGCCAGTGAAAAAAACTACAGAACATTACTGGAGAGTATCACGGATGCTTTTGTAGCTATAGATAAAAACTGGCGGTATACTTATATGAATAAAAAGGCAGGGCAGGTATTCGGTCGTGACCCTGCCAAAATGATTGGCAGGCATATATGGACAGAATTTCCGGAAGGCATTGGACAGCCATTTCATAAGGCTTATGAACGGGCGATGCAGGAAGGCCAATACGTTTACCTGGAAGAATATTATGAGCCCTATGACCTTTGGTTTGAAAACCACATCTATCCAACGGAAAATGGTATCGCTGTTTTTTTCCGGGATATTACAGATAGAAAAAAGAGTGAAGCTAAGATTATTAAAATGAGCCGGCTATATGATTTCTCCGGACAGGTGAACCAGGTAATCATTGATGTAACCAACGAGCCGTCTTTATTCAAATCTATTTGTGATGTTGCTGTTTCTGTAGGTAAGTTTAAAATGGCCTGGATTGGTATCATCAATGATGAGTTGCATTCTGTTGATCCCGTATCTTTTTCAGGCGAGGAGAGAGGATACCTGGTGCAGATCAAGAAAATTACAACAGATAATATCAGGGAAGGCAAAGGCCCCACCGGGACAGCGCTGAGGGAAGGAAAAACAATTGTTTGTGCTGATATTGAAACAGACCCCAGGATGAAACCATGGAGGGCGGAAGCACTTGAGAGGGGCTACCGTTCTTCTATTTCGTTGCCGATAAAAAGGCTGGGAAGGGTGGTGGGCTCACTGTCACTATATGCTTCCGAAAAAAACTTTTTTGATCATGAAGAAATAGAAATGCTTGAACGGATCGCAGCTAATATTTCATTCTCTCTTGATAATTATGAGAAAGAAAAACTAAGAAGACAAGCAGAGATAGCCCTGAAAACAAATGAAACATTTATACGGAGCCTGATCAATGCATCGCCAGATATGATTTATATCTATGACC
>Ga0073934_10006386_pt1 | contig 17247 bp, 10 predicted proteins | sample LarsenN4metaG_FD_76834 | JGI IMG/M metagenome (GOLD analysis project Ga0073934, IMG submission 76834) | Hot spring sediment bacterial and archeal communities from British Columbia, Canada, to study Microbial Dark Matter (Phase II) - Larsen... ... | reverse complement strand
TGATTTCTTCGCTGCGATTGTGCGGGCGAAAATACGCCGTCTGCGTCAGCTTCGGCTCGAGGCCCCATGGCGTGCCGAGATATGAATTGCGCTGCTGTTTGAAATTCTCCGGCGTGAAAATTTCGAGCACGTCGAGATTCGCGCGCAAATCCTGCAAGCCGAAATTCTCTTCCAAAAATTTTAGAATTTTTTCGGCGAAGGGTTTGGTCACATTTCGCCAATCAATTTTTCCGGACAGATTCGGCACGGGAACCAGGACGTATAAACTTTCGCAGCCTTGTGGCGCCATCGCGGGATCGGTTTTGGTTGGCGCGTGCAAATACATCGAAAAATCATCCGACAGAATTTTGCGATCGAAAATATCTCGAATCAGCTCTTTATACCGTTCCGCCAGAATGATGGTGTGATGCTGCAATTGCGGATATTTTTTGCGCACGCCGAGATAGAGCAGAAAGGCGCTCATCGAATAATCCATTTTTTCGGCGCGGCGGTTCGTCCATTTTCGGCGATGCTCCGGCTTGATCAGCTCGCGCTGCGTGTGCGCCCAATCGGCGTTTGAGACGACGGCAGCGGCGCGATGAAATTTGCCGTTCGCACGAACGCCGACCGCGCGGCCATTTTGCACGACGATTTCCCGCACTTCCGCGTTGGTTTCAATCATGCCGCCCAGCTCCTCGAAAACCCGCGCGAAAGCCTGCACCAAGCTATACATGCCGCCTCTCGTGAACCACACGCCGCCGGCTTTTTCAAGATACGGGATCATTAAATAAACGCTCGGCGCGCGAAACGGGTTGCCGCCGATGAACAGCGGATGAAAGGAAAACGTGAAGCGGTGGCGCGGATCTTTAAAATAGCGTTTGACAAAAGCATGTCCGGGAGCAATCGCCTTGAGCTTGAGCGCGCGGGGAATGAAATGCAGCATCGTCTTCAAGCTCAAAAACGGCGTCGCGCCCAAACCGTCGACGATCACGGCCTCATAAATATTGCGGCAGTCGCGCATGAAACGATCATAATTTTTTGCATCATCCGCATTGAAAGCCGCCATCTGCGCTTTCATCGCGCGGCTGTCGCCGGAGTAATCGAGATGCGTGCCGTCGTGAAAATAAATGCGATAGTACGGATCGAGCCTGATTAACTCGAGATAATCTTCGATATCCTTTCCCGCGGCGCGAAAAACGGCTTTGATGATATCCGGCGCCGTGATCAGCGACGGCCCCATGTCGAAGGTGTAGCCGTTTTTCTTGAATTGATACGCGTGGCCGCCGGTCATCGCATTCTTTTCGAGAATCGTGACGTCAAAACCGCGAGCTTGCAAGCGGATCGCTTCGGCGAGGCCGCCAAAGCCTGAGCCAATGATGATTATTTTTTTCAAAGGCGCTGTTCCTTTATTTTTTTGAACGCGGATGACGCGGATTGGTCGGATTAACGCGGATTTTTAAATTATTTTTTGATTCGTGAAAATCCGCGTTATCCGTGTTCTAAGCTTTTCTTCCAACCTCTCGCGCAATCAACTCCGCCGCGATTTTTCCTGAAAGCAAAACCAACGGAATGCCGCCGCCGGGATGCGTCGAGCCGCCGGCGAAATAAAGCCCTTTCAATTCGCGGCTGCGATTGGCCGGACGCTTGAAAGCGGTGCTGCGACTGTTGGACGAAATGCCGTAAATGCTGCCGCGATTGCTGAGATAATTCTGTTCAAAGTCCTTTGGAGAAAGTACGAATTCCGCTTCGATTCGGTTTGCGATGTCAAAACCTTTTTGCCGCAATTTGGTTAAGACGATTTCCCGCACGCGTGCAGTTTCATCGCGCCAATTCATCGTCCCGGTCAAATACGGCATATTCAACAAGACAAACCAATTCTCGCCATTTTCCGGCGCATGATCAGGATCGCTTTTGCTCGTGATCGCAACGTAAACCGTCGGATCATCCGGCGGCCGTTTTTCCTCAAAAATTTGTGCAAATTCCTTTTTATAGTCGCCGGAGAAAAAGATGTTGTGATGCGCCAGCTTCGGATGCTTTTTGCCGACGCCCCAGAGAAAAACCAAGCCGGAGCACGAGGGCTCGAGGCGATTGAGTCTGGCGCGGCGTTTCGTGAAGCCGCCGATCAATTGATTGTAAGCCACCACGACGTCCTGTCCGCAGAGAATGTGATCTGCGGCAATCTTGTCGCCATCGACCAGCAATCCGGTGACGCGCCTGCCGTCGTGCAAAATTTTTTCAACACAGCGCGAAGTATGAATTTTCACGCCGAGCTTGCCGGCAACATCGAGCAGCGCTTCCGCCAAACGATACATGCCGCCACGAATATAATAACTTCCCAAAACATATTCGACATACGGAATGACATTGAGCGTCGCCGGCGCGCGATACGGATCGGAGCCGTTGTAGGTGGCGTAACGGTCAAATAACTGCACCAGGCGCGCATCTTTGAAAAATTTCGAAACGCCTTGATGCACGGTGCGCAGCGGGTCGATTTGCGGCAGTTTGAACAGCGTTGGCACACTTCGCCATTTCAAAATTTCCGCGAACTCGTGAATCGGCGAGAACAGAAAAATATCGGCGGTTAAGTTGTAAATTCGCTTGGAATAGTCTAGAAACTTTTCGTAGGCCGTCGCGTCGCGTGGAGAGAGTTTGGCAATTTCACGCTTCATCTTTTCGACGTCGGCGCTCGCCTCAAGGGTCGCGCCGTCCGGATAAAAATAGCGGCAAATCGGCTCGATCGGCACGAACTCCAAAAAATCCCGACGCGCGAATCCCAGAAACTCGAACAGTTCGTCGATGACGAACGGCATGGTCAACAGCGACGGGCCGGCGTCGAAGCGATAGGCGCCCAATTTTTTCTCGTGCAGCTTGCCGCCGATTTGCGGATTTTTTTCAAAGAGCGTAACGTCGAATCCAAGACGCGCCAGCCGCAGCGCGCCGCTTAATGCGCCCAATCCGGCGCCGATCACCAGCACTCGCTTCGACATGGATCACCACGCGGATTCAATCATAGATACACCTGATGGCAAAAATGGAGAAGTCATGGAACTTTTCATGATTTGAGGATGCGTCGAAGCTAAATGTTGCCATCAATATAATCAGATCTGATCAAGATGTCAAGCGCCAAGTTCAACGCCAGGATTTCATGTTGGCGGTTGGAGCGGGAAATCAAACGTTCAATCGCCAAATCGCGAGATCGAGCGCCGCGACAAAGCCGCGACAAAGTTGGTGCTTGACATCAAAATTTTTTTGCGCCATATTGATTGAAAACCAATTTCAAAGGAGGCGTGGATATGAATATTCTCATCACCGGTTCAACCGGAATGATCGGCACGGCGTTGATCGACTCCCTTCAAGCGCTCGATCATCGCGTCACGCGCTTGACGCGCGCACCATTGCAGAGCCGCGAGCCGGTCGTGCAATGGAATCCGGCGGCAGGAAGGTTGAACGCGAACGAAATCGAAGGCTTCGACGCGGTCGTTCATCTTGCCGGAGAAAGCATCGCGGCAGGAAGATGGACGGCCGCGCAAAAAGCGAAAATCCGTGACAGTCGCGTGCAAGGCACGAAGCTTTTAAGCGAAACACTCGCCAAATTGGCGAAGCCGCCGAAAGTTTTAGTTTGCGCTTCGGCGATCGGTTATTATGGAAATCGCGGCGATGAAATTTTGCGCGAAGACAGCAAGATAGGCAGTGGTTTTCTGGCGGAGGTTTGTCAGGCGTGGGAAAATGCCGCCGATCCCGCGCGCCAGAAGGGCCTTCGCGTTGTGCATTTGCGCAATGGCCTCGTGTTGAGTCCGAAAGGCGGGGCGCTGGCGAAAATGCTGCTTCCCTTCAAATTGGGGGTTGGCGGAATCATAGGCGATGGCAGGCAATATTGGAGCTGGGTTTCGCTGGATGACGTGGTCGGCGCGTTTCGTCATGCTTTGACGAATGAAAATTTGCACGGCGCTGCGAATCTCGTCGCGCCGCGCCCAGTGACGAATCACGAATTTACCAAAACCTTGGGAAAAGTTTTATCACGCCCGACGATTTTTCCATTGCCGGCGTTGGCGGCGCGTTTGGCGCTCGGTGAAATGGCGGATGATCTGCTGCTCTCCAGCGCACGCATCGAACCGGCGCGGTTGTTGGCGACCGGATATAAATTTCATCATCCGGATTTGGAACAAGCCCTGCGTGCTTTGCTAGGAAAGAACTGAAAACGGTGCGCGCCTCCACTGTTTGCCGGTGAATCCTCTTGACATTTGGTGAAATTGTGTTATATTTTATGCGTCATAAAGCCAGCACATTCTTTTCGCCATCGGTCGATAACCGAATTAGATTTGTGAGCTTGTAATCGAGTCGTCAAGCCTTTCTTCATTTTCATCAACCCCACGGAAGCGATTTATGGCCGACCACATTCGTAAACCCGGCATCTTGATTACCGGCGCCAATGGCGAAATGGGCCACGGACTCATCACGCGCCTGGCCGCAGAAGGCAAGCATCACATTATCGCGCTCGACGTTCGTCCGCTTGATGAAAGCTTGCAGCGCCTGTGCAACGCCGTCGTGATTGGCGATATACTCGAGCAACGCTTGTTGGAACGTTTGCAAAGCGAGTACGAAATTCACTGCGTTTATCATCTCGCCGCGCTGCTTTCGACGCGCGCCGAGTTCACGCCGGAAGCCGCCCACCGCGTCAACGTCGAAGGCACTATCAATTTGCTGAAACTGGCGATTGAACAATCCCGTTGGCATGGCGAGCCCGTCAAATTCATGTTTCCCAGTTCGATCGCGGTTTACGGTCTGCCCACACTTGCCGAAAAACAAGCTGCCGGAAAAATCAAAGAAACCGCCTGGAATTATCCGACGACGATGTACGGCTGCAACAAACTCTATTGCGAGCATCTCGGGCGTTATTATGCTTCGCATTATCAGCAACTGGCGGCGGACAAAGTCCAGAAGGGTGGCGTCGATTTCCGCTCGATTCGCTTTCCCGGTTTAATCAGCGCCGCCACCGTGCCGAGCGGCGGCACGAGCGATTATGCGCCGGAAATGCTGCACGCGGCGGCGCAAAACAAGAGCTACGCCTGTTTCGTGCGTGCAGACGCGCGCATTCCGTTCATGGTGATGCCGGATGCGATCAATGCGTTGTTAAAGCTGACCGCTGCCCGCCGCGAACAATTAACCCAAGCCGTTTACAACATCGGAAGTTTCAGTCCCACCGCCGGCGAGATTCGCGAATTGACGCGGCGGGCATTTCCACATGCCGACATTACCTTCCGACCCGATGATAAACGCCAGGCCATCGTCGATTCCTGGCCGGCTGATGTCGATGACGCCGCCGCGCGGCGTGATTGGGGCTGGGCGCCGGAGTACGATCAAGCCCGCGCGTTTGAGGAGCATTTGATTCCGGGGATCAAGGAACGGTATCGTGCATAAGCCAAAGCGATTGAGAATAAACGAAACCTTGCCATTAGGAGTTCTTTATGTCCAAACTCGATTTCCTCAACAATGAAATCAAAGCCCTCAAAGAGCAGGGCCTGTTCATCAACATCCGCACCATCGAGAGCGCGGTGGGCGCGTGGATTCAGGTGGACGGCAAGCGGGTGCTCAATCTCTGCACCAACAATTATCTCGGCTTTGCCAATCATCCGAAACTCAAAGAGGCGGCAAAGAAGGCCATTGACGAATACGGCGTCGGGCCGGCGGCGGTGCGCTCGATTGCCGGCACGCAAACTTTGCATCGCCGGCTCGAGCAGAAGCTGGCGGCATTCAAAGGCGTCGAGGATACCATCTCCGTGCAATCCGGATTGTTGGCGAACCAAGCCGTCATTCCGACGATCACCACGGCGGATGATGTGATTTTCTCCGACGAGTTGAATCACGCCAGCATCATCGACGGCACACGCCTGTCGAAAGCCAAAGTGGTGCGCTATCGCCATAACGACGTTTCCGATCTCGAAGCGAAGCTCAAAAGTGAACCTACGGCGCGCAACCGCTTGATCATCACCGACGGTGTGTTCAGCATGGATGGCGACGTTGCGCCGATGAAAGCGATTGTCGAAGTCGCCGAAAAGTATAATGCCCTGACGATGGCGGACGATGCGCACGGCGAGGGCGTGCTCGGTCGCGCCGGCCGCGGCATTGCCGACCACTTCGGCCTGCACGGCGGCCGCGTCGATATCGAGATCGGCACACTCTCCAAAGCTTTCGGCGTCGTCGGCGGCTATATCGCCTGCAAAAAAGCCATCGTCGATTACCTGCGCCAGCGCGCGCGGCCATTTCTCTTTTCCAGCGCGGTGACGCCGGCAGACATCGCGGCTTGTATCGCCGCGGTTGATATTCTCGCCGAATCCGGCGAGTTGGTGGAAAAGCTTTGGGCGAATACAAAATATTTCAAAAATAAAATGAAAGCGCTCGGTTTCGATCTCGGCCAGAGCGTGACGCCGATTACGCCGGTCATGGTCGGCGACACCGAAAAAGCGCACGCGCTGAGCCAAAAGCTTTTTGAGAATAGCGTGTTCGCCATGGCCATCGGCTACCCGACCGTGCCCAAAGGCAAAGAGCGCCTGCGCGTGATGATCTCGGCGACGCATTCGACGGAAGATTTGGATTTTGCGGTGAAGGCGTTTGAGAAAGTGGGGAAAGAGGTGGGAGTGATTTGATAGTTGTTCATTTCGTTTTTAAAGAAATACGAGGAACAGTACAAGCGGAGGTAAAACAGAGGCAAAATGGGTTCGAAAATTTTCAGCTCTTTGTTGAAATTGATTTGGGGGAAAGCACATGAATACTGAGCCACCAGGCTTATCTTCTCGTGCCCAATCGACCGCCATCGCGCTGCCCGTTCCGACTTCCGTCGCGCTCAAACGCTCGCTCGGTTGGAAAAGTTTGCTCTGCGTCGTGTATGTTACCGTCTGCTCGGGGCCGTTTGGGTTGGAAGAATTTGTCACGGCGGTTGGCCCGGGCATGGTGTTCATTCTACTCCTGATCATTCCGATTTTATGGGGACTGCCGCTGCTGTTCATGTCCGCTGAGCTGTCGAGCGCGTTGCCGGTTGAAGGCGGGCTTTATCATTGGGTGAAAACCGCGTTCGGCGATTTTTGGGGCTTTCAAGCCGGGTGGTGGTGGTGGATCAGCTCGTTTTTGGACTGCGCCATTTACGCCGTGCTTGTTGCCGACTACTTCAAATTTTTTGATCCACAGATGAGCGAGCTGACGCACTGGGGCATTGCGCTTGCCGTCATCTGGTTTTTTACTTTGATGAACATTCGCGGCGTTGAGCTGGTCGGCACCAGCTCGATTCTCTTTGTGTTGTTCATGACCTTGCCGTTCATTGTCATGATCGTGCTTGCCCCGCATTTCCTTATCAAGTTTTTCAATACGATTGCGGGGCTCGGCGCGCCGAAAATCTCACACAATCCTTTTACACCGTTGGTGCCGGAAGGGAAAAATCTCACCTCGGTCTTGAGCACGGGTTTGCTCATGGGCATTTGGTTTATCAGCGGCTTTGAAGGCGTCAGCACGGCCGCGGAGGAAATCAAAAATTCGGAGCGCGCCATTGCCCGCGCGCTGGTGTTGATCTTTCCGCTCGTGCTTGCGAGTTACGGCTTGCCGATTCTCGTGAGCCTCGCGGTTGATCCGAACTGGCAAAGCTGGGAATCCGGGCATTTCGCCAAAATCGCGGAAAACATCGGCGGTCGGGCGCTCGGCGGCTGGGTTTCAATCGCCGGCGTGATTGCCAACATGGCGCTGTTCAGCACCTGGCTGCTTTCCTACTCGCGCCTGCCGTTTGCGATGGCGCATGATGGTTATTTGCCGAAGGCGATCACCCGCATTTCGCCGAAATACGGCACCCCGGTTACCGCCATTGTGCTCAGCAGCACGATTTATAGCATTTTTGCCTGGGGCGATTTTCAAAGCTTGGTGATCATCAACATTTGGGTGATTCTCTGCGGAATTTTTCTGGAATTTTTGGCGTTGGCTAAATTGCGTTTTAGCCGTCCCCATCTGCCGCGTCATTTTCGCGTGCCCGGCGGCAAAGCCGGCTTGTGGCTTACCGTGATTTGTCCGGTGGCGGTCGGTTTATTTGCCATGCTGGCGAGCGAAACAAAAGAGATTGTCGCCGGCAGCATGGCGGTCGCCACCGGGCCGATCGCATTTTGGTTGTGCAAGAAATTCGTCAAATTGCGGAATGCGTGAATGTAAACACAACAGGTCAAACCGTAACCAAAAGGATAACCACACGGATCAAAAACGCACGCGGAAAAAGCTTCTGACAAATTCCGCGTGTTTTTGATCCGCCTGGAATTGAATGGGAAGGTGAAATGAAACCTCGAACCATTTTCTTCTGGCTCGTTCTGAGCCTTGCCGCCGTATCCACTCCTCAAAGCGCTTTTTCACAAACAAATTTTTGGCAGCAATTCAACGGGCCATACGGCGGCGTGATGTATGCCCTGGCTGTCGACACCAGTGGATTTCTCTATGCCGTCACCGAGGTCAATGGCATCTTCCGCTCGACCGACAAGGGCGCCACGTGGAAGCCTGTCAATCAGGGCTTGTCGAGCAAATTTATCAACACGATCGTCGCCGGGCGCAATGGACATTTGTTTGCCGGCGACGATGACGGCAAGGGCGTTTTTCGTTCGACCGACAAGGGCGAAACCTGGCAGCAGGTGAGTAATGGTCTGGATGGCTCCAGAATCTTTTCTCTTGCGGTCAACGCCCAGGGCCATCTCTTTGCGGGAACTTCGACCGGCGTGTTCCGCTCGATTAACAACGGTGACAACTGGGTTCTTCTTTCCAACGGTTTGCCTCGCAACGGTTATTTTGCCCTGGTGGTCAATGCCAACGGACACGTTTTTGCCGGCGCTTCGGGACGCGGGGTGTATCGCTCCACCGACAACGGCGAGACGTGGGCCAATGTCGGCTTGGATGGCGCGACGATTTTTGCGTTTGCGATCAATCCCGCTACGCGGGATATTTTTCTCGGAACCAACCGCTTCGGCATCTTTCGTTCGCTCGACAATGGTGACACCTGGGCGCAAGTCAATAACGGCTTGACGAATCCCACGGTGCTCATTTTGGCGGTCAATTCCAAAGGCGCCGTCTTTGCAGGAACCAACGGTGGCGGCATATTCATTTCCACGAACAACGGCGAGAGCTGGGCCGCGGCCAATAACGGCCTGGGCAGCGATACGGTGACCACGCTCGCCATCAACGCCCAAGATCAAATTTTTTCCGGAACCGGCGGCGCCGGGGTTTATCATTCCAGCGATGACGGCGGCAGTTGGGCGCACGCCAGCGCCGGCATGATCGACACCAAAATTTATTCTGTCACCACCAACGCCAAGGGACAGGTTTTTGCCGGCACCCAACAAGCTGGCGTCTTGCGTTCGAACGATCAAAGCGGCAGTTGGACGCAGCCGAACGGCGATGCGATCAAGGGCAGAGTTTTTGCGCTGGTCTTCAACTCCGCCGGCCAATTGTTTGCCGGATCGGAGAAGAGCGGCGTGTTGCGCTCGAGCGATAACGGCGACAGTTGGACGCGGATCAACAACGGTTTGACGAATTTGGATATACGCTCGCTGGCGATTGATGCCAATGGCCGTCTATTTGCTGGGACCCTCGGCGACGGTGTTTTCATCTCAGCCGATAACGGCGAAAGCTGGACGCCGAGCAACACCGGCCTGACCAGCGGCATCATCGTGGCGTTGGCGGTCAATTCGCAAGGCCATATTTTCGCGGGCACACTCAGCGGTGTCTTTCGCTCCACGGATCGCGGCGCGAGCTGGAAGCAGATCATCATCGGCTTGACGAACGTCGATATGCGCGCTCTGATCATCAATCAGAGCGGCCACGTTTTTGCCGGAACATACGGCGGCGGCATCTTTCGCTCCACCGATAACGGCGATACCTGGGTTGCAGTCTCGCTGGGACTGACATTTCGCTTTGTCATTGCGTTTGCCATTGACAAGCAGGGATATATTTTTGCCGGCACCGAAGGCGGCGGCCTCTTTCGTTCCATCGACAATGGCGGTAATTGGGCGCCGTTGAACACAGGTTTATCGAGTTTATTCGTGCGAGCGCTGGCGGTGAATACGAACGGCTACGTTTTTGCGGGCACCATAGGCGTCGGGGTTTTCCGCAGCGCGCAGCCAACGACCTCAGTGAATGAGCCGGCGACGAATTTGCCTCGTGATTTTTCTCTGGCGCAAAATTTTCCCAATCCCTTCGGGCGTCTGCCGTTCAACCCCACGACGACGATTGCGTTCACGCTTCCGCGTCTGAGTCACGTGACGCTCAAAGTCTTCAACCAACTCGGTGAAGAAGTGGCCACTCTGGTTGATCAAAAACTGCCGGCGGGCCGGCACCAAACGCCATTGGATGCCAGCGGCTGGCCCAGCGGCGTCTATTTCTATCGCTTGCAGGCGGAAGATAATTTTGTTTCAACCAGGAAGCTCATGTTGGTCAAATAGCAGAGAGCATAGCGCATGGCGCTCGGCGCTCTCTGCGCTATGCTCTCTGCGCCATATCCTCTGCGCCATGCTCAAACTTTCCGCCCTCGTTCTCGCCGCCGGGGAATCAAAACGAATGCCGGGGAAAAATAAATTGCTCCTGCCATTCGCCGGAAAAACCATTGTCGAATGCACTGTCGATACGATTCTGCAAGCTGATGTTGACGAAGTTATCCTTGTGCTCGGTCATGAAGCCGGGACGATACAAAAAGTTGTGGGAGACCGGCCAATCAAAATCGTCTACAATCCCGATTATCGCAGCGGCATGGCCGGCTCGATTCACACCGGCCTAAAAGCGCTTGCGCCCCGATTTTCCTTAAAAAATTTATTAAAAAAAGTCGGGGTCATGATTTGCCTGGCCGACCAACCTTTGATTCAATCCGCCGAATTAAATTTGCTCATCGCCGCCTTTTCTCAGGCAAAGGAAAAATCTATTATAGTGCCGGCGTTCAAAGGACACCGCGGCAATCCGGTGATTTTTGACTTGCGTTATCGCGCTGAAATACTCACCTTAAAAGGGGATGCCGGCGGCAAGTCAATTCTCGCGCGGCATCCCGAGGCGGTCTTGGAGGTCGAAATGCCGGCTGGAAATATTTTTGAAGACGCCGACACGCCGGAGTCTTACGCGCGTCTCGTGGCCTTAAACAATCACTGAACATGCGCCCATGAAACATAAGGCATATTGTGCCATACTTTGCCTGAAAAAAATTAACCGCCTTCTTGAGCGAATCGCTTTCTCTGGCTGCCCGGCTCGCCGTTTATTGGACGGCTGAAGCGGGAATAAAGAGCCGCATCTCAGCCGCCAACGAAAGTAACTCCGGCAAAAAGCATCCGTATGAAAATGACGCCAGAGATCGAAGAGCACTTGCAATCCATGGCAGAAAATGTTACATTGAGATCATAACCTTTTGAAAATGCTATCACCAATTTTAAACAGCGTAACCTCCATGCACTGCCCAAGCTGCGGCTCTGAAAATCCCGAAGGCATGAAATTTTGCGGCGCTTGTGCGACGCCGCTTAAAAATATTTGTGCGAAGTGTGGCTTTGAAAACCCGCCGGGATTCAAATTCTGCGGCCAATGCGGCGCACCGCTCACCGGCACAACGCCGGCAACGGCAACAACGGAACATAAATCACCCGAAGCCGAGCGCCGGCATCTCACGGTGATGTTTTGCGATTTGGTCGGCTCAACTTCCCTCGCCCACCAGCTCGATCCGGAAGAGCTGCGCGAGGTGGTGCGCCACTATCAAGAGGTTTGCGCCGAGGCCATCAATCGTTTTGAGGGCACTATCGCGCAGTATCTCGGCGACGGTATTCTCGCTTATTTTGGCTATCCGCGCGCCCACGAAGATGAAGCGCGGCGTGCGGTGCGGGCCGGCTTGGAAATACTCACCAACATGCAGCAATTGAATGCCCGCCTGCAGCGCGAGATCGGGGTCAATCTCGCGATCCGTGTCGGCATTCATACCGGTCTCGTCGTCGTCGGCGAAATGGGAACGCCCCACAAGCGTGAGCAACTCGCATTGGGAAAAACGCCAAACCTGGCGGCGCGCTTGCAAGGCCTGGCGGATCCGAACACCGTCGTCATCAGCGCTGCAACGCATCGGCTGGTGCAGGGCTTCTTCGCGTGCCAGTCGCTCGGGCCGCACAAATTGAAGGGTATTCCCCTGCCGCTGGAAGTGTTTAAGGTTTTGCACGAAACCGAGGGGCAAAGCCGATTCGAAGCAACGCTCACTCAAGGCTTGACACCGCTGATCGGTAAACAAAAAGAAGTGGAGGTGCTGCTGCAACATTGGCGGCAAACGCAGCAAGGGCGCCTGCACATCACGCTGCTCAAAGGCGAAGCCGGCATCGGCAAATCGCGCTTGCTGCGCACCTTCAAAGACCGCCTCGGCGAGGCGCCGCATCTTTGGCTGGAAAGCCAATGCCTGCCGTATTATCAAAACAGCGCGCTTTATCCGGTCATCGATCTGTTCCAGCGCCTATTGGCATTTCACCGTGAGGAGTCGTGCGAGAGCAAAACCGGCAAACTCGAGAAGCTGCTCGCGCAGTATGATTTTCCAGCCGCGGAGGCCATGCCGTTATTTTCCGATCTGCTTTGCGTGCCGCGGGGTGAATGTCAAGGCGGCCCGCGCTTGAATCCGCAGCGCCAAAAACAAAAAACGCTCGAGGCCGTGCTGCAACTTTTTCTGAAAATGGCGCAGCAACAGCCGGTTGTCTTTGTCGTGGAAGATTTGCATTGGGCGGATGCCTCGACGTTGGAGTTGCTCGATCTTCTCGTTTCACAACAACCGGCGGCGCCTCTCCTCGCGCTGCTCATTACGCGCCCGGAATTTTCGCCGGCGTGGGAAACTCGTTCGGAAATCAATCGCCTCGCGCTCAATCGTTTGACGCCGGAGCAAATCGAAATGATGGTCGGGCAAATTACCGGCGGCCGGGCTTTGCCGGAATCGATGTTGCGGCAAATCGTCCACAAAACCGACGGCGTGCCATTGTTTGTCGAAGAATTGACGAAGATGGTGCTCGAATCCGGTTTGCTCCACGAAGTCAATGGTGATTACGAGCTTGCCGGCCCCTTGGCGCCGCTCGCGATTCCGGCGACGCTGCAGGATTCTTTGATGGCGCGATTGGATCGCCTGGCGCCGGTGAAGGAGATTGCCCAGGTCGGCGCCGCCATTGGCCGGGAATTTTCCTACGAGCTGATCCAGGCGGTGGCCAATTTGCCTGAAGACATGTTGCAAGATGGTCTGGCGCAGTTGGTCGAGGCCGAACTGCTTTACCCCAAAAACATTCCCGCCAACGGCACGATTTATGTTTTTAAACATGCGCTGATTCAAGACACGGCCTACGAATCGTTGCTGAAAAGCACGCGGCAGCAATATCATCTGCGCATTGCGGAGGTTTTAAAAGATCGTTTTACGGAAACGATTCTCACCCAACCCGAACTTCTGGCGCAGCATTACACCGAGGCCGGCATCAAGGAAACCGCGGTGGTTTATTGGGAGATGGCCGGACGGCGCGCCATCGAACACTCGGCGAATGTCGAAGCGATCAATCATCTCGCCAAGGGGCTGGAGTTGCTGCAGGCGCTTCCGGAAAATGTGCAGCGCCATGAGCGGGAACTCGAGCTTTTGACCTACCTCGGTGTGGCCACAACGGCGATCAAAGGCTATGCGGATCCGGAGGTCGAAAAGGTCTACACCCGCGCGCGCGAATTGTGCCAACACGTCGAGCGGACGCCCCGGCTTTCTTCCGCGATGCTGGGCTTGTGGAAAGGCGCGTTGATCCGCTCCGATCTGCAGCGCGCTCACGAGCTGGCGCAAGAGTGCATGCGTTTAACGGCCAACAAAAAAGACCCCGAATTGCGCTTGACCGCACATATTATGCTGGGTGCTGTCTTGCTCTATCGAGGTGAAATCATCTCGGCGCACGAATACTTGACCGAGGCCGTTCGTTTATACAATCCGCTCGAGCATCACAGCGAGGCTTTCGATTACGGCGAGGATCCCGGGGTGGTCGGTTTGGTTTATCTGGCTTTTGCCGCCTGGATATTGGGTTATCCAGATCAAGCGCTCAAGCACAGCGACGACGCCTTGGCGCTGGCGAAAAAATTGGATCATCCTTTTACGCTGGCCTTGGCGCTCAATCTTACCGCCTGGATAAACGAATTGCGGCAAGAAATCAACATTGTGCTGGAACGTGGCGAGACTTTGATTGCGCTGGCCGAAGAACAGGGCTTCTCATTTTGGCGGGCGTGTGGTCTCATCCAAAAGGGCAGCGCCTTATTTGAACTGGGACGACAGAAAGAAGGTATCGCGCTCGTCAACAAAGGCATGACCGCCTTGCATGCTTCGGGCGCGATGATCGGCCACGCCGGCGGTCTCGCGCAGCGGGCTTTAGCCTATGGAAAAATCGGGCGCGTCGAAGAAGGCCTGCAAATGGCGGATGAAGCGATCGCGGTCATCAAGAATGGTGTGGAGCGTCAGCTTGAAGCTGAAAATTATCGCATCAAAGGCGAGCTTTTGCTGATGCAGAGGCCACCCGACGAGCAACAAGCTGAAGCTTGTTTTACCCACGCCCTCGAGGTGGCGCGACGGCAACAGGCCAAATCGTGGGAACTGCGTGTGGCGATGAGCTTGAGCCGCTTTTGGATGAAACAAGGCAAGCACGCCGAAGCTCGCGCCTTGTTGGCGGAAGTTTACAATTGGTTCGCGGAAGGATTTGAGACGGCGGATTTGCGGGAGGCGAAGGCGCTGTTGGAGGCGTTAATTCTTCGGCTTCTTCAAGAGCCAGGTCGCCCGTGAAAATTACTCAGCGGAACTTTACTCTCCGGGATGAGGCGCTTCTTCCAGCGGCCAGGAGAAGATTTGCTCAACTTTAATGCTGAATCCCGGCAAAAGCTCCGGGCAGGTGAGGGTATCTGATTCCCACCGCCACTCTGTGGGGGTCATGATCATTACCCGCTTTTCGGAAGGAAAAACCAGCCATACGACTCGACTGCCCTTCTCCAAGTATAACCTTCCTTTTGCAAACACTGCCAAGGCCTTGTCATCATCCGACGCGATCTCGATCGCCAGATCCGGCGCGCGCGTTGCGTGCTTTTCCATGCCGCGCAAATTTTCATTCAGAAAAACCGCGATATCCGGCGTGCGCAAATTATGTTTGCTTTCAGGCCAGAGGCGCAAATTAAGCTCGGGCAACGCCTTGCCGATGGGATTCTTTTTAAGATAAACGTAGAGCTCCCCATATAAAATGCCTTGGCAACTCGAATGTTTGGGATCGGCCATTTTGAACACCATCCTTCCGTCGATAAGCTCGAATGAATGCCCTTGCGCCAACGCTTCCGCTTCTTCAATGGTCAAATCAGTCCGTTCCTCCGGGCGCAAATCTTCTTCAGGCGCCGGCCCCTCGCGATAATAAGTCCGCGCGGATGGTGTGGCATCGGCAGTGAGCGCTTCTTGTTCCATGACAGTTGCCATGATAGTCCGCCTTGTTAAATGAGACAATGATTCTTAAGATTGATTTTTTGCCAGCACGAAATTAAAGTATCAAAAACAGCTTAGAAACGCAAGCGAAAGTTTCCAAGAATGAGACGAGAGTCAAGAGGCTTTGCGTGCCGGCGAGGAGAAGATTTTCTCGACCTCGATACTAAACCCAGGCAAAATCTCCGGGCAAGTCAACGTGTCCGATTCCCACCGCCACTCCGCCGGCGTTATAATCGTCACTCTTTTTTCGGTGGGAAAAAAGACCCACACCACTCGGCTGCCTTTTTCCAAATACAATCTTGCCTTTGCAAACACCGCCGAGGCCGTGTCGTCGTCGGAGACAATTTCAATTGCCAGATCCGGGCCGCGGGTGGCATATCTTTCCTCTTCGTGCAGATTTTCATTCAGGAAGACGGCGATATCCGGCACGCGAAAATTATGTTTGCTCTCCGGCCAGAGGCGCAGACTGAATTCAGGGAATGCCTCGCCTATGGGATTTTGCTCAAAATAATCAGAAAGCTTGACAATCAGAGTTCTCTGGCTTCTGGAATGTTTGCGGTCTGCCATTTTGTAAACCATCCTTCCATCAATAAGCTCAAAGGGCTCCCCGTTCGCCAACGCTTCCGCCTCTTCGATGGTCAGGTTGGTTCGTTCCTTCGGGCGCAAGTCCCGTTCCGGGAGCAGGTCGGTGGGATAATTTTTCTTTGCCGGCGGCGAGTAATCAGCAACAAGGACTTCAGGTTCCATTACGGTAGCCATAATATTTTGTCTCTATAAAAGGTTCAAAAGTTATGCGATTGGGAAAAATCAAAAATTGAAGTCTTAAACGCTAAATCAAATTATCAAATCCGGCCTAAAAACGCAAGAGAAAGTTTCACCACGAGGCACAAAGTTCACCAAGAAAAGCCAAAAAAACTTTGTGCGCTTTGCGGTGAGTTTGGTTCCGGGTTATGGTTAAATGGTTCAACGGCGATTTTTTCAAGGCCTTAAATGGAAAAAGGGCTCAACGGTGTCTGCTATGAAAGAAGTTCCGTCGAGCCCCGCTGTTTGCGTTATTGACCGGTCACTTGAACTTCTGGTAAGTTAAAGTGCAAAAACTTGCATGTATGCAGCAATCTTTTGCACGAAAAATGAATAAAAGACTAATGATCAGGATGGCTAGTCGTGATCGTTGCGCTGCGGTTCGTTGCTTGGGGTATCAAAAAGCGCTGCGAAGGCACAAGAATGATGTTAGAATCTCCTTCCCGAATTTTATAAACCTGCTCCATCGCCACCTCTTTGAAGATTTGCGTCTTGCCCGTCGCCGGCCAGGTGATTTCAATCGTCCGAACCGCCGTCGCTTGCCCCAAACCGATTTCCTGCTGCAAGCTCGACGAGCCGAAGCTGCCGCCGGTGCCCGCCGTGACATAAATATCACGCAGGCCGTTGGCTGTCTTCACCGTCACTTTGATTCGCGCGCCGATGGCGGAACGATTGCTTGCAACGCCTTCGAGCTTCAGCGTAATCCAATGATTGCCATGGCCGGGATTTTCAAACAGCGCGCTGCGGAATCCATCGCCGGGCAGCGCCCCGCCGATTTCCATGAAAATATCCTGATCGCCGTCATTGTCAAGATCGCCGAACGCCACACCGTGGCCTTTTTGCAAATGGCCGAAGCCACCGGAGGTGGTGACCTCCTGAAAATATTTCCCCTCGAAATTGCGAAACATGCGATTCGGCATCAGCGAGCGCAAATCCGGATCGCCGGTGCCGGCATAAAAATCGAGAAAGCCGTCGTTATCGAGATCGCC
>Ga0073934_10006384_pt1 | contig 17250 bp, 12 predicted proteins | sample LarsenN4metaG_FD_76834 | JGI IMG/M metagenome (GOLD analysis project Ga0073934, IMG submission 76834) | Hot spring sediment bacterial and archeal communities from British Columbia, Canada, to study Microbial Dark Matter (Phase II) - Larsen... ... | reverse complement strand
CGCCCTGCCCGGCCCCGGCCGCCTGCGGGCGGCCGGGGCGCGGGCCTCGGAGATCCTTGCACATGGCCACTGCGGCCGGCGGGGCGGCAGCCCCCTACCTGCGCGTCGAGCGCGTGTCCAAGACGTTCGGCAGCTTCGCCGCGCTCAAGGACGTGTCGCTTTCGATCGGCGAGCGCGAGTTCGTGTGCTTCCTGGGCCCCTCGGGTTGCGGCAAGACGACGCTGCTCCGCGCCATCGCCGGGCTGGACCCGCAGACCGCGGGCCGCATCGTGCAAGGGGGCCGCGACATCTCGGGGTTGCCCCCGGCGGCCCGGGATTTCGGGATCGTCTTCCAGTCCTATGCCCTGTTCCCCAACCTGACCGCCGCCCAGAACATCGCCTACGGGCTGGAAAATCGGAGGGCCAGGCGGGCCGACGTGCAGAGCCGCGTGCGCGAGCTGGCCGAGCTGGTTAGCCTGACCCCGCAGCTGAACAAGTATCCGGCGCAGCTGTCGGGCGGGCAGCAGCAGCGCGTGGCGCTGGCCCGCGCGGTGGCCCTGTCGCCCGGCCTTCTGCTGCTGGACGAGCCCCTCTCGGCCCTGGACGCGCGCGTGCGCCAGCACCTGCGTGGCGAGCTGAAGGGCCTGCAGCGCCGACTGGGCGTGACCACGATCATGGTGACGCACGACCAGGAGGAGGCGCTGACCATCGCCGACCGCATCGTCGTGATGCGCGACGGCGTCATCGAGCAGACGGGCACGCCGCGCGAGATCTACGACCGCCCCGCCACCCGCTTCGTCGCCGACTTCGTGGGGACCATGAACTTCCTGCCCGGGACCATGACCGCCCAGGGCAGGGTGCGCGTGGGCGGCCTGGAGCTGGCTTGCGCGGCCGACGCCGCAACCGCGGGCAGCAAGGTGACGGTCTGCCTCAGGCCCGAGGACGTGGTGGTGCGCGGCATCGGCGACGCCACCCCCAATTCCTTCGAGGCGCGCATCGCGGCCGCCGAGTACATGGGATCGTTCGTGCGGGCGCGGCTGGCCGTTCCGGGCCTGAACGGAGCCGGGCTGACCGCCGACTTCTCGTTGAACGCGGTGCGCGACCTGGGACTGGGCGACGGCGCGACGCTCCGCGCGGCCCTGCCGGCCGAGCGGCTGCGCATCTTCCCCGACGGCAAGGCGTCCTGAGGTGGCGGCAGACGCCGCCGAGGCCCGGCACGCACGCCCGCGGCGCCAGGCGGGCGCCGACGAGAACCTCATGCGCGGCGCCATGCTGGCGGTGGTGGCGCTGCTCGCGGTGGGGATCGTCCTGCCGCTGGGCCTGCTGCTGGCCAAGGCACTGCAGGACAACGATGGCGCCTTCGTGGGCCTCGCCAACTTCGCCCGCTACTTCCGGACGCCCGCCCTGGCCGATTCGATCGGCAACAGCCTGTTCGTCACCGCCATCGCGACCGTCATCACGGTGCTGCTGGCCTTCGTCTTCGCCTACGCGCTGACGCGCAGCCGCATGCCGCTGCGCGGGATGTTCCGCGGCATCGCGCTGGTGCCCATCCTGTGCCCTTCGCTGCTGCCGGGCATCGCCTTCGTCTATCTGTTCGGCAACCAGGGCTTCCTGAAGGAGCTGCTTGGCGAGGGCGTGATCTACGGCCCTGTCGGCATCGTCATGGGCGAAGTCTTCTGGGTCTTCCCCCATGCCCTGCTGATCCTGACCACGGCACTCGCCACCGCCGATGCGCGGCTGTACGAGGCCGCGCTGTCGCTGGGCGCGGGCCGGCTGCGCACGTTCGTGACCGTCACCCTGGCGGGCTGCCGCTATGGCCTCATCAGCACGGTCTTCGTCGTGTTCACGATGGTCATCACCGACTTCGGCGTGCCGAAGGTGATCGGCGGCCACTACAACGTGCTGGCCACCGACATCTACAAACAGGTGATCGGCCAGCAGAACTTCTCGATGGGCGCGGTCGTGGGGCTGCTCCTGCTGGTGCCCGCCGTGGTGGCCTTCTTCGCCGACCGCTATGCCCAGCGCCGCCAGGTGGCGCAGCTCTCGGCCCGCGCGGTGCCCCTGGTGCCCAAGCGCAATCCGCCGCTGGACTGGGCGCTGTTCGGATTCTGCTGCGTGATCTCGGTGCTGATCCTGGGCGTGCTGGGCACGGCGGCCTACGCCTCGCTGGTCAAGATGTGGCCCTACGACCTGTCGCTTTCGTTCAAGAACTACCGCTTCGACCTGATGGACGGGGGTGGATGGGCCTCCTACTGGAACTCGCTGGAGATGGCCGCGTGGACCGCCGTGGCGGGCACGGCCATCGTGTTCCTGGGCGCCTACCTGGCGGAGAAGACGCGTGGCTTCGCCGCCGGGCGCATCGCCATCCAGTTCCTGGCGATGATGCCGATGGCGGTGCCCGGGCTGGTGCTGGGACTGGCCTACATCTTCTTCTTCAACCACCCGGACAACCCGCTGGGCTTCCTGTACCGCAGCATAGCCATCCTGGTGATCTGCACGATCGTGCACTTCTACACGGTGGCGCACCTGACGGCGGTGACCGCGCTCAAGCAGATCGATCCCGAGTTCGAATCCGTCTCGGCCTCGCTGAAGGTGCCGGTGTGGCGCACCTTCCGGCGCGTGACGGTGCCGGTTTGCCTGCCCGCCATCTTCGACATCTCGATGTACCTGTTCCTGAACGCCATGACGACGGTCTCGGCCGTGGTCTTCCTGTACGGGCCGCACACGATGCTGGCCTCGGTGGCGGTCCTGAACATGGACGACGCGGGCGACATCGCCCCGGCTGCGGCGATGGCCATGATGATCGTGCTGACCTCGGCGGCCGTGCGCATCGTGCACGCCGTCGTCACGCGCGGCATCCTGGGTCGCGCCCAGGCCTGGCGCAGCCGGGGCTAGAGGCACCCGCCCGCGCCGGTTGTGCCCGCACTGGACGCGGGTCTAGGCTTTCTTCTCTCCTCGCGGCGGCCACGGCCGCGGCCGGCGAGGAGGTCGATGCGCCGTTCGACGCCATCAAGGCGTGCATCCGGTCGGGCCGCGGCACGAAGGAAATGGCTGGGGGCCTCGGCCGGCCCGCCAGACGCGGGGAAGGCGCGGGGATGATCGACCTCTATTCGGCCAGCACGCCCAACGGGCAGAAGATCCACATCATGCTGGGCGAGACCGCCCTGCCCCATCGCGTGGTGTGGGTGGACATCGGCGCGGGCGACCAGTTCGACCCGCGCTTCCTGGCCATCAGCCCCAACAACAAGATCCCCGCCATCGTGGATTCCGAGGGCCCGGACGGCCAACCCATCGCCCTCTTCGAATCGGGCGCGATCCTGCTGTACCTGGCCGAGAAGACCGGGCGCTTCCTGCCCGCAGCCCCGCGCAAGCGCTGGGAGACCATGCAGTGGCTGATGTGGCAGATGGGCGGGTTCGGGCCGATGCTGGGCCAAGCCCACCATTTCAACGCCTACGCGCCCATGCGGCCCGAAGGACCGGTGGTGCTGCCCTACGCCCAGGAACGCTACACCAACGAGGCGTCGCGCCTTTACCGGGTGCTGGACAAGCGGCTCGAGGGGCGCGAGTACGTGGCGGCGGACGAGTACACGATCGCCGACATGGCCATCTTCCCGTGGTGCCGGCTCCATGCCCGCCAGCGCCAGAACATCGACGACTATCCCAACGTGAAGCGCTGGTTCGGCCAGATCGCCGCCCGCCCCGCCGTAGCCCGTGACATGAAGGCGCTGGAGGACGTGGTGACGGGCTTCGACAGCACCGACTGGAACGTCCTGTTCGGCGCACGCCAGAAGGCGCAGACCTAGACGGTCAGGCCCGCGAGGCGATGGCGCCGGGCGGTCGGCCCTGACCGCAGGCGGCCATGCCGCGTTGCACGGCGGGGCGGGCGGCCACGCGGTCCATCCAGCGGGCAACGTTGGCGAAGCGCCGCAGGGCCGGGAAGTCCTCGACCGCCAGCCTGAACTGCGCGTAGCCCGCGACGTCGGCGACGCTGTACTCGCCGCCCGCCGCATAGGGCTTGTCGGCCATGTGGCGATCGAAGGCCGCGACCTCGCCGATCATGCGGTCCTCGAACCACTGGGCGGCTTCGACGAATGGCTCCGGCTTGCGCCAGCTCATCCAATAGACGGCGGCGAAGGGCGGATAGACGTCGGTGACCAGCATCATCATCCACTCGAGCGCGCGGGCCCGCGTTCGCGGATCCTTCGGCATCATGGCGCCGCCTGCCTTCTCGGACAGGTAGAGCAGGATGGCGTTGGACTGCGTCATCGCCATCGGCTTCCCGTCGGGCGTGTCGTGGTCGACGATCGCCGGCACGCGGCCGCGCGCGCCCGTGGCCACGTAGGCAGGTTCGTCGGAGCCCAGGGGAATCGGGATGGCGCGGTAGGGCAGACCGCACTCCTCCACCATGATGGTGACGCGCTGGGTCTGGGTGGTGGGGTGGACGTAAATGTCGATCATGGAAACCTCGACGCGCCCGGCCGGCCTGGCTCAGGCGGCGATCAGGTAGTAGCACCAGCCGAGGTGGCCATCGCGCGCGGCATCGCGCTGCATGACGACGCGGGCGATGGTGGCATCCACCGCCTCGGCGCCCACGCGCCCGGCGAAGGCGTCGCGCCGTTCGATCAAGCCGTTGGCCACACGCTCGTAGGTGGGGGCCACGTTCCGCCACCAGTCGCGCCGCACCAGCACCTTGAGCTCCATCTCGGCCAGCAGGTCGTCGTAGTCCTCGATGGTCCACATGTGCGAGGCGCCCAGGCGGGCCATGAAGGGGCCGCGCTCGGCCTCGGGCATGTTGCGGCGCTGCAGCAGGTCGGAAAGAACCAGCCGCCCGCCCGGCCGCACAACGCGCAGGCCCTCGCGCAGCACGCGGCGCTTGTCGGAGGCGTAGAGCATGGCCTCCTGGCACCACCATACGTCGCAGCAGGCATCGGGCAGCGGCACGCGATGGAAATCGGCGTTGGCATAGCGGATGCGTTCCGCCAGGCGTGGATCGGCGGTCAGCCCGCGGCCGCGGCGGATCTGCGCCTCGGAGATGTCGAGGGCGGTCACCTCCACGCCGAGCGACCGGGCGAGGTAGCGGGCCGATCCGCCCACGCCGCAGGCCACGTCGACCACATGCTGGCCGGCCCTGAGTCCGGCGTCGGCCGCGATCACAGCACTGGAACGCTCGGAGGCCCGGGCCAGCGTCTCGTCCGGATTCTTGAACAGGCCCATGTGGAGGTGCTCGCCCCAAACGGTGACGAGCAGGCCGAACATCTCGGTCTCGTACTTCTTCCTGGTGCGCGCCGCGTCCTCGCGCAGCTTCTCGTCGAGGCCCGCGTCAGCCATCGGCCTGGGACTTGGGCACCACGAGCGCGTCGAGCGCCACCGCACCCCTGGGCGTCACCAGGATCGGGTTGACGTCGATCTCCGCGATCAGGTCGCCCAGATCCATCGCCAGGCGCGACATGCGGGTGGCGGCGCGCGCCAGCCCGGCCACGTCGGCCGGCGGCTGGCCGCGCGCGCCGGCCAGCAGCTTGCGCGAGCGCAACGTGCCGATCAGGCGCAGCGCCTCCTGCTCGTCCAGGGGCGGCAGGGCATGCACGGCATCGTGCAGGATCTCGATCAGGATCCCGCCGGCACCGATCATCACCAACGGCCCCACCTGGGCGTCGTTGGTCATGCCGAGCGCCATCTCCACGCCCCTGCCCGCCATCGGCACGACCAGGGCCCGCGGGCCCAGGCGGCCCGCCATGTCCTGCCAGGCGGCCTCGACCGCGGCCGCGTCGACCAGGCCCAGCTTCACGCCGCCCACGTCGGACTTGTGCGCGATGCCCGGCATGGCGGTCTTGAGTGCAACGGGGTAGCCCAGGCCGGCCGCGGCCTTGACGGCGTCGGCGGCGCTCTCCACCACGCGGTTGGGCAGGGTGGGGATGCCATAGTCGGCGAAGAGCGCGTAGGCCTCGGCCTCGTCCAGCGCGCCGCCGGCGGCCAGCCGCTTGCGCCAGCGCTCCCTGACCGTCGCGTCCACGGGCGCGGGAGGCCGGATGGCCGGACGGTCGAGGAAATCGCGGTAGGCGAAGGCATGCCGGATCGCCTTCAGCGCCATGTCGGTGCCGTCGATCAGGGGAACGCCCGCCTTGCACATGGCGATGGCGGTGGCATTGGGCCCCCGGCCCACGTCGTTGATCGCGATCACGGGCCGGTCGGTGCGGGCGAAGGTATCCAGGCAGTTCTTGGGATAGCCGCCCTCCAGCGAGCCCTGCCAGGCAATGTCGCCGATGAAGCACATGAGCCCGGTGTCGGGATCGTTGGCGATCGCCGTCATGCAATCGGTGAAGATGTTCATGTAGTCGCGCCCGGTGCCCCAGGCGTCGAGCGGATTCACCGGCTCCAGCCCGTACTCCAGGCGCGAGCGCAGCACCTCGGTCGTGGCTTCGTTGATGCGCGCCAGCGGCACGCCCTCGTCGTCGGCCAGGTCGATCGTGAGCTCGCGCAGCCCTCCGGAATCGAGGATGGCGCCCAGCCCCCCCTTCTTGGCCCGGCGCGGGCCGCAGAAGTAGAGCAGCGTTGCCATCATCTCGTGGCTGTTCTGGACACGGACCACGCCCGTGCGGTCGAAGAGAGCGCGGTAGGCCGCGTCGTTGCCGGCGATGGCGCCCGAGTGGCTGACGGCGAGCTTGGCCGATTCCTCGGTGCGGCCCACCTTGATGGCGACCACGGGGATGCCGCGGGTGCGCGCCTTTTCCAAGGCGGCGACGAAGCCCTGGGGATTGCGCACCGTCTCCAGGAACAGGGCCACGACCTTGGTGGTGGGCTGGTCCAGGGCGTAATCCAGGTATTCGTCGGTGGTGGTAACGAACTCCTGGCCCGAGGAGACGGTCAGGTTGTAGCGCAGCCGCTTGTCGATGTTGACGAGCTCGCCATAGACCGTGCCGGAATGGGTGATGAGCGCGATGTTGCCCGGTTCGTGCTCGGGCACCTCGAAGGCGGCGACGTTGGTGTGCTTGTCGACGTTGTAGAATCCCATGCAGTTGCCGCCGCACACGTGCATGCCGGCATCGCGCGCGATCCTGCCCAGGCGCTTCAGCAGCTTTGGCTCGGTATCGTTCTCCAGGTAGCCGCTGGCGAACATCACGGCGGCCTTGGCGCCGATGGCGGCCGCAGCAGCGAACTGCTCCTCCAGGCGGGCGTTGGCGACGCCCATCGAGACCAGATCGACCGGCCCGGGCAGGTCCTTCAGCGAAGGGAAGCAGGGCACGCCCTCGATCTCGGTGTAGTTGGGGTTGACCGCATACACGGTGCCGGCGAAGCCCGACTTCTTGAGCTCCATGACCATGTTGTGGCCCTGGGACTTGGGCTTGGCGGACGCACCCACCAGCGCGATCGAGCGGGGTTCAAGGAGCGGGGCGAGGCGATGTGCGGTCACGGAGGGGACCTCGGGCGGCAGCGGCGGGACGAGGAAGATCAGGCCCGCTTGCGCGGGGGATCGAAGAACGGGCGCGGGACCACGGTGCAGCCCACCAGGGAGCGCTCGACCTTCATCTCCTTGCGGTACCAGATCTCGGCCTGGAAGCGCGCGCCCGGCGCCGCATACTCGGCATCGACGGTCGCCAGGGCAATATTCTTCTTGAGCACGGGCGACCACATGGCCGAGGTGACCAGCCCGATCTCGCGCTTGCCGTCGTAGAGGAACGCCTCGACGGCCGGCTTGCGGCCCTCGACCTCGATCCCCACAAGGCGGCGGCGCGGCCCGCCGCGCGCAGCCTCGGCCGCCAGGGCCCGGCGTCCGACGAAGTGGTCTTTCTTGAGGTTCACGGTCCAATCCAGCCCCAACTCGAAGGGCGAGCGGCGCTGCGAGGGGCGCAGCACGACGTTGGCCGCCTTGAACTCGGCGTTGACCATGACGAAGCCCGCCTCGATGCGGGTCATGTTCAGCGCGGCGGAGCCGATCGGCAGCAGCCGGCGGGGCGCCGCGGCCGCCATGAGCGCGTCCCAGAGCGCAAGCGCGTGCTCGGGCGCCACCCACAGCTCGTAGCCCAGGTCGCCGGTGAAGCCGGTGCGGCTGACCTGGAGGGGGGCGTTGCCGAAGACGGAATCGACGATGCGGAAGTAGCGCAGCCCCGCCACCCCGGGCAGGTTCATCCGCCCCAGGATCTCGCCCGAAAGCGGCCCCTGCAGGGCGAGCGAGGCCAGCCGCGCCGTGCTCTCCTCGATGCCGACGTCGAGGCCGCGGGCGGTGTCCTGGAACCAGCGCAGCTGGGGCTCCTGGGCATTGATCTGGAAGGCGTCCTCGGCTAGGCGGAAGACGGTGCCGTCCTCGATCAGCTTGCCGTCGTCGTCGCACCAGCAGGCGTAAACCACCTGGCCCACCTTGCAGGTGGTCATGTCGCGGGTCAGCAGCCGGTCGACGAAGCGCACGGTATCCGGCCCCTGCACGCGGTACTTCCGCAGCGGGGAGGTGTCGTAGAGCGTCGCGCTGGTTCGGGTGCAGGTGTACTCCTCGCCCACCTCGGTCAGCACCGAAGCGGTGGTGAAGGCACCCCAGCGCTCCCACAGGTTGGTCTCGGTGGCCTGGGCCAGCCGGGGGTGGAATGGCGTCTGCAGGTAGGCGGGTACGGCGTTCATCGCGGCAGCGCTCCCCTGCGCCAGTCGGCCAGGACCGCCCGGGCGGCGTTGCGGCCAGGCAGGCTGGTCAGCCCGCCGCCGGGGTGGGCGCCCGCCCCGGCAAGGTAGAGCCCGTCCACCGGCGTGCGGTACCGCGCCCAGCCGGGGATGGGACGCAGCAGGTAGGCGGTGTCGAGCGCCAGGTCGTGGTGATGCCAATGGCCGCCGGTCGCCCCAAAGCGCGCCTCGATGTCGGCGGGGGTCAGCACCTGGCGGGCCGTCACGCGGGCGGCAAGACCCGGCACGGCGGCATCCAGCGCGGCGACCACGGTGTCGGCGAAGGGCTCGCGCCGGGCGGCCCAGCCTTCGCCCGCCAGACGGTGGGGGGCGTACTGGGCCAGGACCGAGACGACATGGGTGCCGGCGGGCGCGAGCGTCGCATCGACCAGGGTGGGAACGGTTGCCTCCAGCACCGGATGGGCCGGCGCGGCGCCGTACTTGGCCTCGTCGAAAGCCTGCTCCACGGCGCGCCAGGAGGGCGCCACCACCAGCCGGGCCGGCGTGCCGGGGGTGGCCAGGCCGTCGGGCAGGCCGTCCAGCACCAGGTTCACCTTGGCGGCCATGCCGTTGGTGCGCAGCCCGCGTATGCGGCGCAGGAAGCCGGTGTCCAGGTGGTCGGGGCCGACCAGGGTGCCGAACAGGCGCTTGGGATCCACGCCGGCCAGCACGGCGCCGGCGCCGATCTCCTCGCCCCCGGCCAGGATCACGCCCTGGGCCCGGCCCTGGCGCACGCGCACCTGGGCGACGGGGGCGTTCAGGCGCAACTCGCCGCCCGCGGCCTTCAGCGCCGCGGCCAGGGCCGCGCCCAACGCGCCTGCACCGCCGCGCGGGACGCCCAGCGCGCCCCGCACGCCGCCCGCCTCGCCGGCCCAGCGCGACAGCAGCAGGAAGACCGTGCCGGGCGAGCGCGGCGCCAGGTTGGCGCCCAGCGTGGCATCCAGGGCCAGGGCGCCCTTCAGCAGGTCGTCCTCGAAGGTGTCGTCCAGCAGATCGGCCACCGGCATGCCGACGATGCGCAGGAACTCGCGCATGTCGGCCCTGCCCAGGCGGCGCACGCCCAGGCCCAGCCTGAGGAGGGCCAGCTTCTCGGCCCATCCCGTGTGCATCAGTCGCGGCGGCTCGGACTCGAGGATCGGACGCAGGGCCGGCGCGAGACGCGAGAGCAGGCTGTGGAAGGCCTGCCAGCGCCGGGCATCGCGCGGGCTCGTGCGGGCGAGTTCCCCCGCCGCCACGGCCGGATCGGCGGCCAGGCGCATCCGGCGGCCGCCCGGTGCCACGGCCAGCGTGCCGGCATCGACGGCGGCGTAGGCGAGGCCATGCCCCGACAGGCCCAGCTCCGCCGCCACGCCGGCGTCCAGGGCATGCACAAGATGGGCGCAGACAGGAGCGCGGACGCCGCGCGCGATCTCCTCGGTGGCGGCCATGCCGCCCGGCGCTTCGCGCGCCTCGCACACCAGCACGCGGCGCCCGGCGCGGGCCAGCAACGCGCCCGCCGCCAGCCCGTTGTGCCCGCCGCCCACGACGACGGCATCGTAGCGCGCGCTCATGCCGCAACCCTGCGCTTGAGGTCGATCAGGATCTCGCGGGCCGCGTTGGCGCCGGGGGCGGCCATCACGCCGCCGCCGGGATGCGTGCTGGAGCCGCACAGGTAGAAGCCGCGGAACGGCGTGCGGTACTGCGCCATGCCGGGCAGCGGGCGATTGAAGAACAGCTGATCGAAGGTCAGCTCGCCGTGGAAGATGTTGCCCTCGGTGATGCCCACGATGTCCTCGATGTCCTGGGGCGAGCGCACCTGCTTGTGCAGGATCAGCTTGCGGAAGTCGGGCGAGATCGTATCGATGGCCGACAGCACGCTTTCGGCGAATCCCGCCCGCTTGGCGTCGTCCCACGGCCCGTCGGCCAGCTGCGAGGGCGCGTACTGCACGAAGACCGAGGCCATGTGCTTGCCGGGCGGCGCCAGCGTGGGGTCGACCACCGAGGGAATCTCGATCTCGACCCACGGCCTGGCCGACCAGCGGCCCTGCTTGGCATCGTCGTAGGCGCGCTCGAGATAGTCCATCGAGGGCGCGACGTAGATCGTGCCGCGGATGGCGCGCGGCTCCTCGGCCATGTGCGGGAAGGTGGGCAGGCCGTCGAGAGCGACGTTCAACTTGCCCGACGAGCCGCGGATCTTGAAGCGCTCGACCCGCTCGACCAGGTCGGGGTCCAACTCTTTGCGCTCGAACAGCTTCAGGAAGGTGTGCTTCACGTCCAGGTTGGAGACGACCATGCGGGCCCTGATCTCCTCGCCGGAAGCCAGCACCACGCCCTCCACCCGGTTCCCGCGGACGAGGATGCGCGACACGGGCGCATCCACCCGGATCTGGCAGCCGAAGGACTGGGCCGCGCCGGCGATCGCCTTGCTGACCCCGCCCATGGCGCCCTTCACGAAGCCCCAGGCGCCCACCTGGCCATCCACGTCGCCCATGTAGTGGTGCAACAGCACGTAGGCGGTGCCGGGAGAGCGGATACCCAGCGCCGTCCCCACGATGGCGCTGCCGCCGATGAAGGCCTTGAGCGCGTCGGTCTCGAACCAGTCGTCCAGGAAGTCCTGACAGCTCATGGTCCAGAAGCGCAGCGTCTCGCAGAGCGTCTCCTCGCCCAGATCGGTCATTCCTCTGGCGAGCTTCAGGAGGCCGCGCAGGTCGCGGGGGCGCAGCGAGGTGGGGTCGGGCGGCGTCATCATCAGCATGGGCTTGATGAGCCGGCACTGGCGGGTGAGCGCTTGGGCGTATTCGTCGTAGGCGTCGGCGTCGCGGTGCGAGTGGCGCTCGATGAAGCGGCGCGTGCGGTCGTGGTCGGGCGTGAAGAAGATGGGCGGGCCGTCCGGATTCCCCGCGCTGGTGTAGTCGTAGGGGATTACCTGCAGGCCGAAGCGCGGCAGGTCCAGGTCGCGGATGATCTCGGGCCGGAGCAGGCTCAGCACGTAGGAGCAGGTCGAATAGGTGAACCCGGGGTAAAGCTCCTCGCTCACGGCCGCACCGCCGATAAACGGGCGCCGCTCCAGGACCAGGACCGATAGCCCAGCTCGCGCCAGATAGGCCGCCGTCGTCAGGCCATTGTGGCCACCACCAATGACGATCACGTCGTAGAGCGCCACCGATTCCCCCCAATTTTTCAGCGGCTTAGGTGATCGCCGCCGTCCCCGACCGCCGTATTGAATGGACATTCAATCAATCAGCGGATATATTTCATAGCTATACTAGTCACTTAGCGACAAGGCAAGCGATGAAGGGGCTTACGGTTTCGGGGCGCGATGCCCGTCGCGTGGTGGCCGAGGCACGCGACGGCCGCGAGGACGCCCGGCGTCAACAGCTCATCGAGGCGACGGTCGCCACCATCGGCAAGCGCGGCTACGCGCGCACCACCCTGGCCCACGTCACCGACCAGGCCAAGCTCAGCCGCGGCATCGCCAACTTCTACTTCAAGAGCAAGGAGAGCCTTCTCCTCGCCACGCTGAAGCACCTGACCGACGAGTACGTGCAGTTCTGGAGGAAGGCGCTGGAGCGCGCCGGCCCGGCAGCGGCCGACCGGCTGGACGCGTTGATCGAAGCGGAGTTCCACCCCCGGATCTGCCGGCGCGATCGCATCGCCGCCTGGTTCGCCTTCTGGGGCGAGGCCCGCACCCGCAAGACCTATGGCCAGGTCTGCTCGGCCATCGACATGGAGTACTTCCAGACGGTGGTCGGCCTGATCGAGGAACTGGTGCGCGATCAGGGCGGGAGCCACGACCCCGAGGTCGTGGCGGGCGGCCTGTGCGCCATGATGAACGGCTTCCAGCACGACTACCTGATGGACCCCGAGCGGTTCGACCGCCACGCCGCACGCCGCGCCTGCCGCACGTTCCTGGCCGGGCTGTACCCCGACGCCTTCGGCACGCGGCTGGCGCAGGACCATGCGGCGCCCCGCATCGCCCGCCCCAGGCCGCGCCGCGACGATACGCCGGGCCTGGTCGAAGCTGCGGAGACCCTGCCCGGCTGGACTTACAACGACCGCGAGTTCTTCGCGCTGGAGCGCGAGCACATCTTCAAGCGCACCTGGCAGTTCGTCTGCCACGTCAACGACATCCCCGAGACCGGTCAGTACGTGACGCTGGCCTTCGCGGGCGAGCGCGTCTTCGCCATCCGCGACCGCGACGGGAAGGTGCGCGCCTTCCACAACACCTGCCGCCACCGCGCCGCCTGCCTGGCGTCAGGCAACCAGGGCCGCATGGTGCGGGCGATCGTCTGCCCCTACCACGCCTGGTCCTACGACTTCGACGGCACCCTGGCCGTGGTTCCCGGGCACGAGACCTTCCCGGCGCTGGATCGTGCGGCCTTCGGCCTGTTGCCGCTGGAGACCGAGATCTGGAACGGCCTGGTCTTCGTGCGGCTGGTTCCCGGCGGGCCCGCGGTCGCCACCATGATGGCGCCCTACGAGGCCGAGCTGGCGCCGTTCCGGTTCGCCGAGTCCAAGCCGCTGACCGACGGGTTCTGGGTCGACGTGTCGGAAGCCGACTGGAAGAACGTCATGGACAACTTCCTTGAGGGCTATCACATCCCGGCCGGCCACCCCGGGCTGCAGCGCATGTTCGGCAACCGGTACGACCTGGAGACCCGGGACCACGGCGTGGCCCGGGCATTCTCGGTGCTGCGGGACCAGCCTTCGAAGGTGTGGAGCGAGCGCGCCTACCAGAGCATCCTGCCCGAGGTGCCCGAGCTGCCGGGGGAATGGCGGCGCGCGTGGGTCTACTACAGCCTGTTCCCGACCACGACGCTGAACATCGCGCCGCACGGTCTGAACGTCTTCCAGATCCTGCCGCTGGCACCCGGCCGCACCACGGTTCGCGGCAAGACCTACGGCACCTTTGGCGACAGCCGCGGCATGAAGGCCGCACGCTGGCTCAGCAGCCGCATCAACCGCCAGATCTACATCGAGGACGATTTCCTGGTGCGCTCGGTCCAGGCCGGGCTGGAATCCACCGCCTACACCACGGGACGGCTGTCGCAGAAGGAGGCCTGCGTGCGCCAGTTCCAGGACGAGATCCGCGCCCGGCTGCCCGTGGCGCGCCTGCGCGACCGTCCGGCCCCCGGGCGCGTGCAGGCGCTCAACGACGCGGCCATCCGGCGCGGCGCGAACTGAGCTGCGAGAGTTCGGAAGACCAGAGCCTGCAAGTCCAGAGTGAGGGAGAAACGACCATGCTGCCCATCGATGCATCCGCGGACCACGTAGCCACCGCGCAACCGGCCGTGGACCACGACGTGGGCGCCGGGGGCGCCCCGCCGGTGGAGACCTTGCCCGCATGGACCTACGAGAATCGCGAGTTCTTCGCGCTGGAACGGGACCGTCTGTTCATGCGCTCGTGGCAACTGGTCTGCCACGTCAGCGAGGTGAAGAACCCCGGCGACTACGCCACGCTCGACCTGATGGGCGAGCGCGCGATGGTGATCCGCGGCAAGGACGGCCAGCTGCGCGCGTTCGTCAACGTATGCCGGCACCGCGCCGCGCGCGTCGTTTCGGGCGAGAAGGGCTCGTGCCAGACCCACATCGTCTGCCCCTATCACGGCTGGACCTACGGACTGGACGGCAAGCTGAAGGCGGTGCCGGCCGAGACCAGCTTCCCGGGCCTCAAGAAGGCCAAGCTGGGGCTGGTGCCGCTGGACATCGAGGTCTTCATGGGCCTGGTCTTCATACGCTTCTCGAACAGCGGGCCCGCGATGGCCGAGATCCTGGCGCCCTATCGCGACATGCTGGCGCACTACCGGATCGAGGAGATGGAGCCCATCGGGCCGATCTGGTGGCGCGAGCTGGACGTCGACTGGAAGAACGTGATGGACAACTACCTGGAGGGCTATCACGTCCCCGTCGGGCATCCCGGCCTGCACCGCATGTTCGGCTCCAACTACCAGGTCGAAGTGAAGCCGCACGGCGTGGCCCGCGCCTATGCCGAGCTGCGCGACAAGGAATCGTCCAACTGGAGCGAGCGGGCCTATCAGCGCCTGATCCCCGAGGTGGAGCATCTGCCCGAGGACCTGCGGTGGATCTGGCAGTACGTGAGCTGGTTCCCCAACACCGCGCTGGACCTGTACCCGGACCAGATCGACTTCTTCCAGGTCATCCCCGAGAAGCCGGGCCGCTGCTGGATCCGTTCCATCCCCTACGGCCTGCCCGACAAGCGTCCCGAGATGAAGGCGGTGCGCTACTTGAACTGGCGCATCAACGACAAGGTTCAGATCGAGGACGAGCAGCTGGTTGCCGACGTGCAGGAAGGCCTGAAGTCGCGCGTCTACGGTGTGGGCTACCTGTCGGAGAAGGAGCTGTGCCTGCGCCAGTTCCACGACATGATCCGCACCTACCTGCCGGTCGCCTTCACGCGCACACCGCCCCACCCTGGCGCCGTCGAGGCCGTGGACCGCGCGATGGCGACCAGCTGAGGCGCACGGGCGCCCTCCTCCGGGCCGCGGTCTGCTAAGATCGCGGCCCTTCCTTCACGTTCTCATCCGCCGGAGGCTTGCATGTATCCGCTGCCGAAGCGCCTGCGCGACCTGCAGGCCAAGGTGCGCAAGTTCGTCGACGCCGAGCTGATCCCGCTCGAGGTCCACGCCGAGATGAACAATGGCGAGATCCCGCCGGAGGCGCGCAAGCGCCAGCTGGCGATGACGAAAAAGATGGGCCTGTGGAACATGGGCATCGCCAAGAAGCACGGCGGCAACGGCATGGGCGTGCTGGACGAGGCCATCGTGCAGGAGCAGTTCGCGCGCGCCACCAACGCGCTGGGCTGGGTCATGCCGGGTGCGTCGCCCTGGATGATGGAGGTCTGCACGCCGCATCAGCTCAAGACCTGGGTGCGCCCCTGCATGGAAGGCAAGCGCGCCGCCGCCTATGCCATCACCGAGGAGAACGCGGGCTCCGACGTGGACGCCATCGAGGCGACGGTGAAGAGGGTGCAGGGCGGCTATGTGCTGAACGGCCTGAAGTGGCACGTGACCAGCGCCAACTACGCCGACCATCTGATTTTCCAGGGCAAGCTGGCCAATGGCCCGCACAAGGGCAAGCATGCGCTCGTGTTCGTCGACAAGGACTCGCCCGGCGTCGAGGTGGTACGCACGCCCGCCTACACCCACAACTACCGCTCGCACCACCCCATCATGGCCTTCAAGAACGTGAAGGTGCCGGCCGCCAACCTGATCGGCGAGGAGGGTGGCGGCATGCACTGGACCTACGCCTGGTTCCGCGAGGAACGGCTGATGATCGCCGCCCGCTGCTGCGGCGCGGCCAGCCGCCTGATCGACGAGGCCACCGCCTTCGCCCAGAAGCGCGTGCAGTTCGGTCAACCCATCGCCAACTACCAGGCGATCCAGTTCATGCTGGCCGACAGCGTGACCGAGCTGTGGGCCGCGCGCCTGATGACCTACCGCTGCGCCGAGGAGATCGACAACGGCATCGACGTGAAGGCGAGCCACGCCGAGTGCTCGATGGTCAAGCTCTACGCCTCCGAGATGGCCAACCGCGTGGCCGACCGCGCGGTGCAGATCTTCGGCGGGCGCGGCTACATGCGCGAGAACGTGGCCGAGCGGTTCTTCCGCGAGCTGCGCGTCGACCGCATCTGGGAGGGCACCAGCGAGATCCAGCGCATGATCATTGCCCAGGGCCTCTACAAGCGTGGCCAGGAGGCTCTGATCACCTAGGGCGCGCTCGGGTGCGCGAGGGCTGGGTACGCGGCAGGCCGGAGCTGGCGCTCGCGCTGGACGAGGCGGCCCGGCTGCTCGCTCCCGTCCGGCCCGGCTCGCGCGTGGCGCGCGTGGCGCCCGTCGGCGGCGGCCTGGCCAACACCAACCTGCGCGTCGACCTGGCCGACGGCTCGACCCTGCTGCTGCGTCTCTACCAGCGCGACCCGTCCCAGGCGCGCAAGGAAGCCGCCCTGCACCGCCTGGTGGCAGGGCGCGTGCCGGTGCCCGCCATCCTGCACGCGGCCGACGACAATCCGGTAACCGGCGGACCCTATGCCGTCGTCGCCTGGGTCGAGGGCGAGCGCCTGGAGCGCGCCGCCCCCGAGCTCGACTCGGGGGCGGCCGAAGGCCTGGGGCGCGAGGTCGGCGCGGCGCTTGCCGCCATCCACGGCTTCACCTTCGAGCGCGCCGGGTTCCTGGACGCCGGCCTGGCGGTAATCCGGCCGATCGACGTGGGCGGCGCGGGCCTGCGGGCGTTCCTGCGGCGTTGCCTTGGAGAGGGGATCGGCGAGGCACGGCTGGGCACGGCGCTGGCCCGGGCGACGCTCGCCTTCGCCGAGCGCGAGGCCCACGCGCTCGACGCCTGGACGCAGCCGGCGCGCCTGGTCCACGCCGACTTCAACGGCTCCAACATCCTGGTGAGCCGTGGCAGCGTCGGCGCCTGGACCGTGGCCGCCGTGCTGGACTGGGAGTTCGCGCTCGCCGGCACGCCGGCGTTCGACATCGGCAACCTGCTGCGAGAGCCGCTGGGCGACCTGCCCGGCTTCGAGGCGGGCTTGGCCGAAGGCTATCGCGCGGCGGGGGGCGTGCTGCCGCCGGGCTGGCGGCGGCTGGCACGCATCGCCGACCTGCTGTCCTGGGCAGACTTCCTGGCTCG
>Ga0073934_10006383_pt1 | contig 17251 bp, 13 predicted proteins | sample LarsenN4metaG_FD_76834 | JGI IMG/M metagenome (GOLD analysis project Ga0073934, IMG submission 76834) | Hot spring sediment bacterial and archeal communities from British Columbia, Canada, to study Microbial Dark Matter (Phase II) - Larsen... ... | reverse complement strand
CCATTACCTGCACCTGGTCCAATACGAAGGAGAAGGCTGGACCAAGGAGATGATCGTCCGCGCCGGACTGGAACGTCTGGCCCCGGTCTTCATGACCGCCCTGACAGCCGGCATCGGGCTGGTGCCGCTGGTGCTCGCCGCCGAAGAACCGGGCAAAGAAATCCTTTACCCGGTCGCAACCGTAATCTTGGGAGGACTGATCAGTTCCACACTGCTCGACTTCTTCGTCCACCCAGCGCTCTTCTGGCTGTTCGGGCTGAAGTCCGCCGCGCGCGTCGTCGGTGAATCCCAAACTGAGATCCCGCTCATCGAACCGGGAGAAGAACAACATCATTCGGAGCCGGGTGCGGTGTCGGACACGGCAGTGCAGAGCAATTAGGCAGGAGGGTGGAATAGGAAATGCGATGACTCCCAGCGAGCCTCGATCAGGAGATCGAAAATGTTGAAGCGTAAGTCACAGAAAGCGATCTGCATGAACCATCAAACCATCAGTTCGTCCAATGGTTGTGATTGAACCTGTAAACCTTACAAGCATCGAATCAACCCAGGCCGCTCGATGGCGGCAATCCATAGCGAACGGTACGGATGCCGGTCGCATTCGTCCCACCCGCCTGTGTGCGAAATTTGGGACACTGTCTACCCCAAGGAGAAGGAATTCGGCATGAAGAACTACGCCCTGTTTCAGTTTTGCCTGGTGGGAACCTGTCTCGCCCTCACCAGTCTTGCCTCCGCGCAGCAGCCGGCGAGCCTCAGTCCGCTGCAGAAGACGTTGAGCCAGTCATCCCAGGACGAGAAATTCACGTTCATCGTGTTCCATCGCGACAGCGGAGAGGCCACCCGCGCTCTCTACCAGCAGACCAAGGAAGGCACCGCGTCTCGGAGCGACGCAGCGATCATCACGACCGCCCGCGTCGATGACCCGGCCGAGCGCTCGCTCGTGGACAAGTTCGGCATCTCCCGCGCGCCGATGCCGATGGCCGTTGTGGTTGCTCCTAACGGAGCGGTCACAGGGTTGTTTCCTCGGGCGATCTCCGAGGAACAGATCGCGGCGGCCATTGTTCCTCCCACGATGATGCGGTGCATGAAGGAACTGCAGGCTCAGAAGCTCGTCTTCGTGTGCCTGAGCCGCACCGATCGCATTGAAGTCCCGCAAGGTGTCCAGTTGGTGCAAAAGTATCCGCAGTTCAAGGATCGCATCACCCTGGTCGGAATGAGGCTTGACGATCCGGCCGAGGCCCGCTTCCACGAGCAAATGAAACTCAATCCCAGTCGGATCACCGGTCCATACGCCGTCCTGATTGCTCCGCCAGGTGCGCTTGTCGGTCATTTCGATGGACAAGCCACCGCCGAACAGATTGCTGCCGCAATCCATAAGGCGGGCCAATGCTGTGAGGACGCCAACTGCAAACACAATCATGCTCCGCAGGCGACCCGTACGGCTCCCATCCCTCGATAGCCGATCACCATCGACCATAAAAAGGAGAACTCAAGCATGACGCTACGATCGATGATCTGGCACGAGCTGCGGTCCCGACCGTGGACCGTACTTTCCAACAGTCTGGCAATCTTGTTGGGAGTGGCCGCACTCGTCGCCATCCGGCACATCACCGTCCATTCGGAACAGGAGGTGTCGCAGCAACTGTCGCAGCTGGGGGCCAACATTCTGGTGCTTCCCCAGGAGGCGACGCTCCAGGACTATTACGCCGCAGACCAGAACGGCGGCACGATCCCGGAAGAGCACGTCTCCGAAATCTACCTCGCCGGGTTGACCGGCGTGGAACAGGTCTCAGCGCGGCTGAACGTGCCCGCTAACCTCGGAGGACTCGACATCACCCTCACCGGAATCCTTCCGCAGTCGGAATTGGAGGCCCAGAACGCCTGGCAAACGACGGCCCTGTTCACGGCCCCCAAGGCCCACGAGGGTTGCAAGAAGGCGAAGCTGAGCACAACGGACCTGGAGAGCCCCGAGTCGCTGGTCACGCATCGCGCGATTCAGAACCTCAAGCCGGACGAGTTGGTGCTGGGAGCCGACGTCGCTGAACGATCTGCGTTCTCCGCCGGCGACACGCTCGAGTTGCTCGGAAGGACGTTCACGATCCTCGGTATCCTTCCGACGACCGGAACGGTCGATGACTCGCGCGTCTTCGCCCACCTGCATACCGTGCAAGATGCCTCCGGCAGCGGCCCCGTCTGCAACGCGATCGAAGTGATCGGCTGCTGTGAGGACGCGGCGGGAGATCTCGTCCCCGACCTCCGTAAACTGCTGCCAAACACGAAGGTCGTGACCATTTCCCAGGTCGTGCAGACGCAGGTCGGCGTCAATCGCCTGATGGCCAACACTTCGTTGCTCGTCCTCGTGGTGCTGGTGGTCGTCGGCGGAGCCAGCCTCGCGGGGGCCATTGCCGCGAACGTCCGTGAGCGTCGCCGCGAAATCGGCACATTGATGGCCTTGGGAGCGACGCCCAGCTTCGTGCAGCGACTGTTCCTGGGCAAGGCATTGATCCTGGGTCTGACCGCCGGCACGCTCGGCTGTCTGATCGGACTGGCGACCGCCATCGTCGCGGGTCCAGCCTGGGCCGACGTGACCGTCTCCGTATTGCCGATGACGTCACTCCTGGCGGTGTTGATGGCAACCGGACTGGCCATTGTCTCCGCGTGGTGGCCCGCCCGGCAAGCCGCCGCTCTCGATCCGTGTCTCTGTTTTCAGGAAGTGTAGCTCATGTTTCGCTTGGAAAACGTCACAAAGCATTACTCGCGACGCGGCGAGACGGTGACTGCCCTGAGGGGCGCGGACTTGACGATCTCGGACGGCCAGTACGTGGCCATCGTCGGACCGAGCGGCAGCGGCAAGACGACTATGCTCTCGCTGCTAGGGGGGATGCTCTCTCCCACGACCGGGAAGGTCTGGTTGGACGAGACGTCGATCTACGATCTGCCCGTCTCCGCCCGCTCGGTTCTCCGCAGTCAGCGGATGGGGTTCGTCTTCCAGACGTTCAATCTCGTCCCGTATCTGACTGCTCTGCAGAACGTGCAGATTCCGCTGTGTCTGCAGGGTCAGTCGGCGGCCGATCAGGAGCAGCGGGCGGTGGAACTGCTCGCTCGCTTTGGATTGGCTGACCGGTTGCAGCATCGTCCGTCGGAATTGAGCATTGGCCAGCAGCAGCGGGTGGCGCTGGCCCGCACACTGGTGAACGATCCCAGGATCATCCTCGCCGATGAGCCGACCGGAAACCTCGATCCGGAGAGCCGCGAGGTCGTGCTCGATGCCTTCGACGCGGCTCATCGGGAAGGACGCACGATCGTGGTGGTGACGCACGACCCGGTCGCTGCCGGTCGGGCGTCACGCGCGCTCACTCTGCGTGCGGGAGAGTTGACCGACTCGGGAGCCAATCACGAACACCATGAATTTCCGCAGCGGCGTTCCGCATGAATCATCGTGTGATTGCTCTCTGCATTCCATGAGATCCGCAGGGTGTGCGGTTCTCTAACCTCGACCTCATCTGAAAGGACACGTTGATGCCCACCTTCCACATGATCACTTCGCAGCTCACCAGGGGAACTGCAGTAGCCGCGTTCACCACGGCGCTGCTCCTGTCGGGCTGCGGCGACTCATCCAACTCCGGGGCTCCCGCCTCGTTACCGTCTCCAAGCGCGGTGACTGAGGAGGGCCATGAGCACGAGCATGGGCACCCGACGGAGGGCCCGCATCACGGCGATCTCGTGGAACTGGGCAACGAAGAGTACCACGTGGAGATCGTCCACGGAGACGGGGGGGAGGTGACCGTGTATGTGCTCGACAGCGGTGCCAAAAAGGCCGTCCCGATCGATGCCGCGGAAGTCACGATCAATCTCTCCCACAAAGGGGAAGCCGAGCAATTCAAACTTGCAGCCTCTCCCGAGGCTGGCGACCCGGCGGGCAAAGCGTCCCGATTTACTCTTAAGGATGAACATCTGGCCGAGGATCTCGATGCCGAAGGGGCCACGGCAAAGCTGGTCATCACGATCAACGGCAAACAGTACACCGGTAAGATTGAACATGATCATGACCAGGCGGGGCATGACCACGAGCACAAGGAGCGCAAGGCAGAATGACAGAACAATCGGCCCCTCAGTCCGCAACCCCTCATGGTGATCCGCGCGTCCGGGAATCACAGTCGCGGGACTACCGGATTAAAGGAATGGACTGCGCGGAAGAGGTTGTCGTTCTCAAGCGAGAAGTGGGGCCGGTTGTCGGTGGTGCGGAACATCTCGCGTTTGACGTGCTTCGCGGCCGCATGACCTTGCTCCCCTCGGCATCGCCTACCAGCGAGTCAGCGGTGCGGGAGGCGGTCGCCCGAACCGGAATGCGCGCCGACGTGTGGCACGAAGGCAGAGATGGGATAGAAGCCGACGACTCCGGTCGACTTGTCTCCGGCCGTTCGTTGGCGACGCTGATCAGCGGCTCGGCCATTGTCGCCGCAGTCGGAGTCCATGCAGCGCTGGCAGGAAGTCTTCAGGCGGGGCTGGGGGTCATCGAAAGTCCGATGCCGTGGCCCGCACGGTTGCTGTACCTTTTCGCCGTGGTGTCGGGGGCGTGGTATGTGGCCCCCAAGGCGTGGTACGCCATCCAGCGTTTGCGGCCCGACATGAACCTCCTCATGCTCATCGCCGTCGTCGGGGCGGTGACCATCGGGGAGTGGTTCGAAGCGGCCGCGGTCGCGTTTCTCTTTTCACTGTCTCTCCTGCTCGAATCGTGGAGCGTGGGACGGGCTCGGCGGGCGGTGGCGGCCTTGATGGACCTGGCTCCTCCCACCGTTCGCCTGCGCGCCGACGACGGCCGCGAAACCACTGTCTCACCCGAGGATGTCGACATTGGGGCAAACTTCATCGTCAAACCGGGTGAACGTATCCCGCTCGACGGCGACGTGATCGAGGGAATGAGTCACGTCAATCAGGCCCCCATCACCGGGGAAAGTGTTCCGATACCCAAACAGCCCGGAGACGAGGTGTTCGCCGGGACCATCAACGGCGATGGCGCAATCACCGTTCAGGCCACGAAACGCGCGGCACAGACAACGCTGGCCAACATCGTTCGCATGGTGGGCGAGGCGCACTCCAGGAAAGCGCCGTCTGAACAGTGGGTCGAACGCTTCGCTCGGTACTACACGCCGGCCGTGATGTTGCTTGCCATCCTGGTGTTTTTGCTGCCGCCCCTCCTGTTGGCCCAACCCTGGGATCGCTGGCTTTATAGTGCGCTGGTGCTGTTGGTCATCGCCTGTCCCTGCGCGCTGGTGATTTCGACGCCGGTCAGCATCGTTGCGTCCCTGGCCGCAGCAGCCCGTCACGGAGTGCTGATCAAGGGCGGAGTGTTCGTCGAGGCACCCGCCCGCCTCAAGGCGATTGCGCTCGATAAGACCGGGACGCTGACGGAAGGCAAACACAGCGTCGTCGAAGTCGTCCCGCTCAGCGGACATGATGAGCAGGAACTCATGGAACGGGCATCGGCGCTGGAATCGCGTAGCGAACATTCGCTGGCACGAGCGATTGTTCGCCATGCCGAATCTTTAGGAATCGCGCCCATTCCGGCCGATGACGTGCAGATCATCCAGGGCAAAGGAGTCGCGGGCCACTTCAACGGGCGGCTGTTCTGGCTTGGTTCTCATCGGTATCTCGAAGAGCGCGGCCAGGAAACGCCTGAAATGCACGACCGTCTGAAAGAACTGGCAGGCTCCGGACGTTCGGTGGTGGTAGTCGGCAACGAAGAGCATGTGTGTGGGTTGATTGCTCTCGCCGATGAGCTTCGTCCGATGGCGCGCGACGCGCTCCAGTCCCTCCGAGAACTTGGGATTGAGCACCTCATCATGTTGACCGGCGACAACACGCCGACGGCGATAGCGATCGCGGAGCGGGCCGGCGTCGACGAAATCCGCGCCGAGCTTTTGCCACAGGACAAGATCGCCGCTGTCGAGGAACTTGTTGACCGCTACAAAGCTGTGGCCATGATCGGCGATGGCGTCAATGACGCTCCCGCGCTGGCGCGGGCGACGATCGGGATTGCGATGGGGGCTGCGGGGACCGATGCGGCCATCGAAACGGCGGACATTGCACTGATGACCGACGATCTCTCCCGACTGCCGTGGCTGATCCAGCACTCGCGACGCACGTTGGCGATCATTCGACAGAACATCGTGTTTTCGCTGGTCGTGAAGGCTGTCTTCGTGGGGCTGACATTCGCTGGGATGGCGTCGCTATGGGGGGCGATTGCCGCCGACATGGGCGCGTCGCTGCTGGTGATTTTCAACGGCCTCCGCCTGCTCAGGGCGCAGTCAGAGTGACGCGCCGAGATTGAAGCCCAAGGTTTGCTTCAAACAATCCCGGCTTTTCCCGAAATCGTTCGCAAAAAACGGCTGATGCTCACTTGACACCATTCCCGGCGATGATATTTTGGTTGCGCAAAATAAAATTAATAACCACACAAAAACAGAAATGAGGATGATTGAAAATGACTCGCCCGCGCCGCGGTTTCACTCTGATCGAACTCCTTGTCGTGATTGCGATTATCGCAATTCTGATCGCACTGCTTCTCCCCGCCGTCCAGCAGGCTCGGGAGGCGGCAAGGCGGACGCAGTGCCGGAACAATCTCAAGCAGATCGGCTTAGGACTCCACAACTACCTTGACCCGTTTACCGTCTTCCCGCCGAGCTACTGTGCGGTTCCGGGCGTAACGACGACCGTCGGCGGACAGTGGTCGGTGTTTGCCCGCATCCTGCCCTACTTGGATCAAGCGAACTTGCAGAACCTCGTCAACTGGAACGTCGCCTACTCAACGCAAGTCAACGTGGCGACGACCCGCGTCCCCCTCTATCTCTGCCCCAGCGAGCCGAACGACGTCGTGCGGGTCAATCCCATGACCGGAGTGCCGCGCGACTATCCCGCGAGCTACGTCGTCAATTTCGGCACCTGGAAGATTTACGATCCCACGAACGGCAGCGGCAGCGACGGGGCGTTCTTTCCCAACAGCAAGCTGCGGCCGGCGGACTTCGTCGATGGCATGAGCAACACGCTGTGCGCATCCGAGGCCAAGGCGTACACGCCGTACTTGCGGAACACCAGCACCGATCCCGGTCCGACTCCGCCAACCAGCGCCTCCTTTGCCACGGGCCTCACCGGCGACGGGTGCTGCATCGGCAATTCGCTGCAACTCAACACCGGACATACCGAATGGGCGGACGGGCTTTGTCAACAAAGCGGCTTCACGACGACCTTCGGCCCCAACACCCGCATCCCGCATACGGTGGCCGGTGTTGAATACGACATCGACTTTGTCTCGTGGCGGGAAGGCACTCACGCCACGCGGGTCACGTATGCCGCGTTGCCCGCTCGCAGCCACCACAAAGGGATTGTGCATGCTCTGCTCATGGACGGAGCGGTGCGGTCCATCAGCGAGAACATCGACCGTCAGGTCTGGCAGCGGCTGGGCACGCGGGCCGGCGGCGAAGTGATCGGCGAGTTCTAAGTCCCAAAGCACACCACTGAATTCTTTCCAGCGCTCTTCGTGCGCGCGGACAACCACACCTTATAGCAAGGCGAGTCGATGACATCTCCGCAATTCCGTCTTTGGTTGCTGGCGTTACCTGTCCTGTTCGGCTTGGGGAGTGCCAAGACAGCGTTCGCACAAGTCGCTTTCGGTGATCCGCTGCCAGGACTGACGGCTGACGAACTTAGTCGGTTCCAGGCCGGCAAAGCCGCATTTGAAGAAGTGGAAGGTGTCGCCGACGGCGTGGGGCCGGTGTTCAATCGCGACTCGTGCGTCGCCTGCCATGACAATCAGGCGACAGGCGGCGGCAGTGCGATTCTCTCCACCCGCATCGGCACGCGGATCAACGGCCGCTTCGATTCGCTCCTGGCAGTGGGCGGGCCGGTCATCCAAACCGCCGGGATTGAAGGTCTGGGCGGCTATCAGTTCGTGGGCGAGCAGATTCCGAGCGAAGCAACCATCGTCGCCGGTCGCCGCACTCCTCAAACTTTCGGGCTGGGCTTGGTGGACGCCGTGCCGGATGGATTTCTGTGGAGTCTGGCTCTGAAACAAGCGTTGCTGACGCCGGCGACCGCCGGACGCCCGAACATCGTCACGGATCTTCGCACGGGTCAACGGCGAGTGGGCCGACTCGGGTGGAAAGCCGCCGTCCCCAATCTCACCAACTTCTCCGGCGATGCCTACAAGGAAGAAATGGGGATTACGACGCCGGGGTGGTTGCCTGATGAGGATGGCCGGCTGATCGACGAAGAGAATCCGCCGCAGGGAGACGCCAGCTTGATGGAATACAACCCGGTGACGAGTCCGAACGAGCCGGACATTGAAGATGTCGTCTTGTTCACGGACTTCATGACGTTTCTCGCCCCGCCAACGCGCAGCCCGATCACCGCGGACATTCGGCACGGCGAGAAACTGTTCGCGAGCATCGGTTGCGCCAACTGTCACGTCCCGACGCTCTGCACGGGGAATCACCCGTCAGCCGCCCTCCGCTATCGCAAGTTCTCACCGTATTCGGATTTCTTGCTGCATGACATGGGTTCCCTGGGCGACGGCATCGAGCAAGGGCTTGCTCGTGGTGCCGAGATGCGGACGGCTCCGCTGTGGGGCCTGCGCACCCAACCGAGCTTCCTGCATGATGGGCGCGCCGCGACGGTGGAAGAGGCCATACTTCAACACGAGGGACAAGGACGCGAGTCGCGCAACCAATTCCAACGGCTCACCGACCAAAAGCGGGCGAGGCTGCTGGCGTTCTTGAACTCGCTCTGACGGGCCGTGATGGCGGATTCCTCCGGCTTGCGAGAGGCAAGTGCCTGGTGAAGCGTCCCTCAGAGACTCTTGCTCATGATCTTCCTCCTCCTGAGGCCAACTCCGTTGCACGGCGCGCCTCCCCCAGGATGTCCCATCCGCCCTTGAGGACGATCCCGGCGACCACTAGACCGATCAGGAGGTCGGGCAGCGGGGACTTGAGGACCATCACCGCAATGCCGGAGGCGACGATGCCGAGGTTGGCCAGCATGTCGTTGGTCGTGAAGTTCCATGACGCCTTCAGGTGTACACCGTGCTCGCGGTGTTCCCGCAGGAGCCATAGGTTGAGGACGTTCGTGGCCGCGTTCAGGAAGGCGGTGACGATCATCGCGACGCCGATCGGCTCGGACCCGCCGACGTAGCGCCGGATGACCTCACCCAGCAGCCCCAGGGCCAGCACGATCAGGAGCACACCGGACAGACTCGCGGCGCGGGATTTGACGGCGATCGACCGCCCGACTGCGTACAGGCTGACGACGTAGACGGCAGCGTCCGAGAGGTTGTCCAGGGCGGCACCGAGCAGGCCGGCGGAGTCCGCGGCGATGCCGACAGCACCCGCGAGCACCACCTGCGAGAAGTTGATCCCGAGCACCCATTTGAGGGTGCGTCGTTCCGCGGTGTCGTGCGCGTCGAGTCGGGGTTCGCCCTGGTCCTGGGTCATAGCCGCATCCGAGCCGGCTTGATCCGCAGTCGGCGGATCTCGTGCCTCAACTCCGACATCGCTTCCCAGCCCAGACGCACGATCACGTTCTCAGACACTGTCCTTCTCCTCTCTGGAATATCATGCGGACCGGCGTCCGTATGGCCCCCAGGCGTAAATGCCCAGGCCAAGGGAAATGGCTACGTTCACAATAGCGCCCACGACGTTCCATGTCGGCGTAGCCGTGATGCCGAACACCGTCAATGTGGTGCCTGTCAGCCACAAAACTGTGTGGAAGAACGCATGAAATGCCTCGGCTCCACATGCGAACTTAGCGACCTCGCGCCACAGGTTTCTCATCGTGACTCCTCCGCTGCATGGAATGCTTTCGTTTATGATAGCCAAAAGTCATGTGAAACAGCCGCCCACGAACTACATTCATGCTGCTCGGCGTCGCCGTCCACGCTTCAACGGGATATCGAACTCGCGTGCGATCTTCAGCAGCGTTTGGTTCGAGATTGGAACCAGAGAGATCTCTTTCGTTTTCCGCGCACCGTGGATTTTGATTAGTTCCGCGAAATGTGCTCGTTGCTCGGGCGTAAACGTCAGAGGACGACCGCGGCGAGTTGTGTTGGACATGGCGAATTCTCCGCCTAGAGCAAATCGACGCCCACTCTCTGCTTTTCAACCGGCTTTGCTGCCGCGCGTCGTGCGGCGCTGGAAAGATGCCCGGAGCCGGCTTCGGTATTCCCGCAGCCCCGGACTCCGGGCCAATCGCATTTCAAATCAGCCTGCAGGTTTCGGCGGCTGCTGACCGTACTTGGCTTCGTACTGTGCGGCGAACTTGGCTTCAAGTTCTGGATGGCACTTAAAGCATTGCGAATCAGGGCGGTCGTGCTCCTTACACCAGTCCCCCTTCTTCTGAAATTCTGCCGCCACCTTGCTGTTGCAGAGGGCACAGACTTCCTCTGGGACACCATGCTCATTACACCACCACCCGGAGTGATCGTGGCCGCCTGACTCCGTTGAGGCCGTGTGTTCGTTGTGATCGTGGTCGTCGTGAGTATCGGCCTGCTTCTCGGTCTGGGCCGGAGCCGATCCGGTCTGTCCGCAGCCGCTCATGAATGCCACGGCCAAGACCAGTGAAGTCGTCAGCCAGAATCCCGTTCTCATTCGTCATTCCTCCATACGGAAAAGGGTTGCTCAGTCGATCCTGCCAACACAGGTTCGGCAGGCGTTCCTTCGTGATGCTCCCGGTGCTCATGACGAGCGATGGGAGCGTTGAAGATCAGATACAGCACACGCAGCACTAGCAGCGACATGATCATCGCCCCGATCACGCCGCCGATGACCACTGTCGCCAGCGGTCGTTGCACCTCGGCGCCCATGCCGTCGCTGAAGGCCATCGGCAGAAAACCGAGACTGGCGACAAGCGTCGTCATGAGCACCGGACGCAGGCGAGTGATCGCCGCCTGGGTCACCGCTTCATCGAGCGGCAGTCCCTTCTGGCGAAGCTGGCGGATGTAGGACACGAGGATCATGTCGTCGAGCACCGCGACGCCCGACATGGCGATGAAGCCGATGGCGGCGGAAATGGAAAAGGGCATGTCCCGCAGCCACAGGGCGAAGATCCCGCCGACCCAGGCAAACGGGATTCCGGTAAAGACGCGCAGGGCATCGACGATGTTGTGATACGTCATATAGAGCAGCACAAAGATCAAGACCAAGGCCAGCGGCACCACAATCAGCAGCCGGGTCTGCGCCCGTTGCAAGTGTTCAAACTGCCCGCCATATTCGATGCGATAGCGCGCGGACGGAAGCGATACTGTTTCGCCGATCTTTTGCCGGGCTTCAGTCACGAAGCTGCCCAAGTCGCGCCCGCGCACGTTGGACGTGATCGTGATCCGCCGCTGTCCCCATTCGCGCGTGATCGTGGAGGGCCCTTCAACGACTTCCACGGAGGCTAGGCGTGAGAGGGGAATCCGCTCGCCAGCGGGCGTGGCGATCAGCATGGAGCCGATCGCCTGCGGGCTGGCCCGGAACTGTTCCGGCAGCCGGGCAATCAACGGAAAGCGAATTTGTCCCTCGACCACTTCGCCGAGCGGCTTGCTGCCAATGGACTCCACCAGGTCGAGCACGGTTTGAGCCGACACGCCGTAGCGAGCGACTTGATCCTGATTCACCTGGATCTGCAGCATCGGTTGCCCGGTCACTTGTTCGACGCTGACGTCGGCTGCGCCGGCAATCGACTTGAGAACGGTTTCGATCTCCTGGCCCTTCGAGACCAACACGTCAAAGTCGTCGCCGAAGAGCTTCACGCCGAGATCGGCGCGCACGCCCGAAACCATCTCGTTCATGCGCATTTCGATGGGCTGAGAAAAACCGAGCTTAACGCCCTTGAAGTCCCGCATGTGCCGTTCGATCAAGCTGGTCAACTCGGCCTGCGTGCGCGCCTTCTGCCAGCGGGTACGGGGCTTCAGCGTGATGAAGATGTCGGTCAGTTCGATGCCCATCGGGTCGGTCGCGACTTCGGCACTGCCGATGCGGCTCCAGACGTTGTCGATCTCATCGGGAAACTCGGCCAGGAGCGACTTTTCCATCTCCGTGTTGTAGCGAATCGACTCGTCGAGGTCGGTCCCCGCCAATCGGATGACGCCCACGACCAAAGCGCCCTCCGAGAGTTCGGGAACGAACTCCGTGCCGAGATGGGGAGCAATCATCCCGAACGCCACGACCAACACGCAGGCGGCGAAACCCATCACTGCTAATTTGTGGTGCATGGCAAACTGCAGGATCGGGTAGTGGACCGCATGGGCGATCCGCATCAGGAAGGGCTCCTGTTCCTCGATCTTCTTGGGCAGCAAGAAGCTGGCCAGCACCGGCATCAGCGTCAGCGACAGCACCATCGAACCGATCAGGGCGAAGATGACGGTGAGCGCCATCGGACGGAACATCTTCCCCTCGACCCCTTCCAGCGTCAGAATCGGCAGGTAGACGATCATGATGATCAGCTCGCCGAACATCGTCGGTCGGCGGACTTCCACGGCAGCATCGCGGATGATCTCCAGGCGGGATTTGCTACTATTGGAGTCGTGGGCCAGGTGCCGCACGCAGTTCTCGATCATCACGACCGAGCTGTCGACGACCATCCCGAAGTCGATGGCTCCCAAGCTGAGCAGGCTGGCGGCGATCCCGAAGCGGTACATGCCCGAAAACGCAAACAGCATCGAGAGCGGAATCGCCAGCGCCACGATTACGGCGGCGCGCAGGTTGCCCAGGAAGGCAAACAGCACGGCGACTACCAACAGTCCTCCCTCAAACAGGTTTTTCTGCGCCGTGTCGATGACATAATCCACCAGTTCCGTGCGGTCGTAGACGGGTTTGACCTGCACGTTGGGAGGTAGGCTCGCCTGCAGCGATTTGAGCTTCTCCTTCATCGCCCAGGTGACTTCATGGCTGTTCTCGCCCATGAGCATGAAGCCCAGCCCAAGAGTGACCTCTCCCTGGCCGTTCGCCGTCACCGCACCCCGGCGGATTTCATGACCGATGACGACATCGGCGACGTTGGAGACCCGGATCGGGACGCCATCCTTGGCGGTGACCACGATCTGTCGAATCTGGTCGATGTTTGTCGTTCGGCCCAGACCCTGGACGAGCAACATGCCGCTCTGTTGTGTGATGTTGCCGCCGCCCACGTTGAAATTGTTCTTCTGAACGGCGTCGATGATCTCAGCGAATGTCAACTTGTGTTTGATGAGCTTGTCGGGGTGAATGCGGATCTGGTACTGCTTCTCGTAACCACCCCAACTGTTGATTTCCGCAGTCCCACGCACCGTCCGCATCGGCGGCTTGATGATCCAGTCGTGGATCGTCCGCAGCTCGGTGATGTCGGTTCCCTGGCCGGTGACGACATAGTGAAAAACTTCTCCGAGTCCGGTGGCCACCGGCCCCATCTTCGGGCGTCCAATGCCATCCGGCAGCTCGATCGTCGCCAGCCGCTCGTTGATGAGTTGTCGGGCAAAGTAGATGTCCATGCCGTCCTCGAAGACCACGACCACTTGGGAGAGGCCGAACTTCGAGATCGAACGGAGCTGCTCCAATCGCGGCAGACCGCTGATCGCCTGTTCGATGGGGAACGTGAGCTGACGCTCGACTTCTTCAGGACTCAGCGCCGGTGCCACCGTGTTGATTTGCACCTGGACGGGCGTCGTGTCGGGGAAGGCGTCGATGTCGAGATTCCGCAGCGAAATCACGCCCGCGACGCCGGCCGCGAGCACACCCAGGATGACGAGCATCCGGTTGCGCAGCGAGAAGTCGATGATGCGATTGAGGAAGTCCATTTTCGCTCGACGCTCCGTCGATTAGTCCTCGTGGCAACCGCAGCCCGCACCCAGGCTGCTGCGCAGCAGTTGCGCCAACACCACGGGACTGCCCTTGGTCGCCACGACCTCGCCCGGCAAAACGCCGGCCAGCAGTTCGATGTGCTCGCCGTTTCTCGCTCCGATTCGGACCTGCCGAACGTGGAACACCTTCGGCGCATCGGCATCGAAGTAGTTCTTGTCGCGCACGAACACGAACTGGGCGTCGGCCGCCAATTGCACGGCCTCACGAGGGACGACAATGGCGTTGGGTTCTTCCCGCAGGATGAACCGTCCCGAGCCGAACGTTTTGTCTCGCAGCCGGCCGTCCGGATTGGAGACCGCAACTCGGACGTGCAAGGTGCGGGTGAACTCGTCAACCGCCTGGCTAATCCAGGAGACCTGCCCCTCGACTTCCTGTCCACCGTCGTCGGTTCGGAACCGCACGGGCATGTCCCGTCTGATGTATTGGGCGTCCTCCTGTCGGACGTTCAGCAGCAGCCACATGCGGCTCGGATCGGCGACGGTGAAGAGCACATCTTCGGAGTCAACCACTTCGCCGGCCACGACTTCTGACGCGACCACCGTGCCGCCGTAAGGAGCGCGCACCGGAATCAGATTGGCGGTCTTCGCGCCCTCGGGAAGAGACCCAATCAACGACGAGGGGATGCCCAGAAATTGCAGTTCGTCGGCGAGTTGCTCGGGATCTTGCGACTCCAACTGCCGGGGCAGCTCGAATCCCAAGTTCGCAAGTGTCTGTCGGGCCGAAAGGAAGGTGATGTGTGCCTCTTGGAGCGCCGCTTCGGCTTCGAGGAGTGACCGTTGTGGTACGGCTCCGTTGGTGGCTGCAGGTCGCAAGCGCTCAACCGTGGTCTTCCGCAGTTGACGTTGGACCAGCGACTGGATGAGTTGCGACTTGGCCTGACCCACGGGGGCCGCGTCGACCAAAGCCAAAATGTCGCCAGGTCGGACTTCCTCCCCCACCGTCTTCAAGACCAAGGCCACCGTGCCGGGAACTTTCGTCGAGAGACGCGCCACACGCGTGGGATCGAACAGCAATTCGCCATTGGCCGTGATCGCCTCCGTCATCGGACGCTCTTGTACGACGTCGACATCAATGCCAGACTTGGTGACGCTCTCGGCCGACGGGAATTGCACCCGTCGAGTATGGAGCGTGTTGCGACTGTTGTTCTCCGCTCGGGGGAGCAGGGCGATCGCCTGGAGCGTGTCGTACTTGGGAAGTTGCGGTTCGCCCGTCACCTGCGCTAATTCAGGATGATGGATCACGCAACTGCTGACTCCGTGTTCGCGACAGAACCCGAACGGGTTGTTTTTCGGGGATAGCTCCGGGTTGCACTCGACGCACTGAGATTCGGGAACGAGATGTTCCGAACACCAGTCGTCGGCCCGCTCGGTCGATGTGCCGTGCAACTCCGACATCTTGGGCAATTTCCAGCCCGTGTGATGACCAAGATAGAGCACGCCGGCGAGCAGCGAGAACACGACGAAGTTGGGGATGCCGTTCAGCACGATCATCCACCACCGACGGCGGGGCTTCGCCGCTGGCGGAGATTCCACCTGCGGCCGCGGAGTCAACGGACCTGCCGGGACCGTAACGGTTGCGGACATACGCTCTCTCCAATGATTGGGGTGACACTCAGCCGCTTGGCGACACAGCGCAGCCGTGCCGCAGGACCGAGGTGTGGCGAAGCCATGTCGTCTCGAGGCGGTCTTCTCAGACCATCCACTCAGAACGACAACGCCGAGGAGCGAGAGGGCATTAGCAGCGAATGACGACCGTGGAAATGACGGTCAGCGCAAAATCCGGGACGCCCGTTGGTTGGCTTCCGGTAGTGGGTGGCCATAAGACCGGCACGTCATCGCCGACATGGAGAGCAGGCAACCACGCGACCAACTGAGCGAGTCGCTCAACATCGGTGGCCAGCGCAGTTCGAACGATCCTGGCCGGTTGCTCCACCGCAACGATCAGCGGAATGTGAGTACAGCCGCAGCCGTCGTCCACAAGCGCAGCCGACTGTTCGGCCTGCCGCACTCCATCGCGATCGTGACAATGGCACGCCACGTTGTCGCAGCCAGAATCAGCAAGCGCCTGTGGCAGTTCCCCGTGATCGTGGCAACAGTTGCAGGACACCGGCCCACTGTCGAGGCAACAGCAGGTGCCGTCGCTCTTGACGCAAAGGTAGACCGACCCGCTGCTCCCGCTAAGGAGTTGCGTCGCCACCAGCATCAGAATGAGCAACGACTTGACCATGACCATCCCGTTGGGGCACACCTTCCCCACGCTGCATAGTTTATCGACTCATCGCTGACGAGTCCATGACGAATTCCTTGGATGGACTCAAGTGGTGACCGTTCTGCCATCACTTCAGATCGCCCCTGGCCCAGACCAGTTCGGCACGCTTATCAGCCTGAGGTCGAGCGCTCCGATGTCGATCGCTTTCCGCCCCATGTACCGGGCGTGATCACAAAGAATCGCCGACAGCGAGCCGGCGGAACAGACCAGCAGATCCCAGTCGGCGGCAAACAGTTCGTCCCGCATCCTTGGCCAGTGGTCGCGTTTCGCCTCGTTGACCGGCGGACAGTTGGTCGCAGAAGCGATGGACCAGGTCACGTCACCGCCGCCGGTTGCGCGGACGAACTCGGCGTCCACAAGCCGGCGCGCCAATGCCGCAACCTGACCGCTGACGATCGCTACGCGCTTATTGGCAAGCAGTGACCACCACAGCCCCTCGTCGAACAGCTTATAGACGGCGTTGCAGTCCACCTTCTGCTTGCGGCCACGCGCGTGGCCGAACCCTTCGGCATCAATCGTGACGCCATGCGCCGTGAGCGCGGCGTGCGTGAACCGCTCGGCAATGTCCCAGCCGCACTGCACCAGCCAATGCGGCGCATTGCGGCATGCCTCGTCAAACAGCGGCCAGAATTCGTCCCGGTCTTCGGGGTGGAGGCCGCTGGTCAGCGCGAGCGCATCGAGCCAGCAGCGATCGACACCAGGCGTCCGCGCCAGCGCGTCATAGCACCACCACGCGACGTCGCCATCCGACAAGCCCCAAATCGCCGCCGGTTCGGGGCCGTTCAGCCTGTTAACGATCCACTGGCAAGCGTCGCGCCCAGTCAGGAACCCGGCCTGGTACGCAGTGAGATCGGCCGTCTCCCACGCTTCGGGCCAATGGTCCCAAGTCATGATCGGCCGCGTGTCGTTTTCCAGGTGCTGACATTCGGCATCCCAGCAGACCTTGGCCTGCAGGCCCGTACCTTTGAGCCGCTCGTAGAATGCCGGATCGAAATCCACATACGGCTGCTGCCGCGCCGTGAACAGCGCTTCGCGGAACACGTCGACCCGGAACAGCGTGCAGCCGAACCCGTTCCCCTCGACCTGGGCGTAGCGCAGGAATGGCTCGTCCTCGTCGT
>Ga0073934_10006382_pt1 | contig 17251 bp, 11 predicted proteins | sample LarsenN4metaG_FD_76834 | JGI IMG/M metagenome (GOLD analysis project Ga0073934, IMG submission 76834) | Hot spring sediment bacterial and archeal communities from British Columbia, Canada, to study Microbial Dark Matter (Phase II) - Larsen... ... | reverse complement strand
AGTTTTTGGTAATTGGTAATTCGTAATTGTTAGTAGTTAGTGGTTAGTTGTTTACTCCTCACACCCCTCATACCCCTCATACTCCTCACACCCCTCATACTCCCCATCTCCCCACCTCCCCTACTTCATATACTGAATACGTGGCGACGCATGGTATAAATAAATGCCATTACTCTGCTGAAGCCGAATGGCCCAAACCATTTCATGATTGCGATCGCTAAAGTTAGACGGATGTACTGGCGAGAGTAACGCAACTGAGGATAGTATTTGACGGCTGAGCTAAGAAAATGACGTGTCCACTCGCAGTCTTTGTCGTCACTTTGCAGAGCTTGCCAAGCTATATAGATGTTGCTATGACCATAACATCGATGTTTTAGATACTGAGCTTCTGATGGTATCGATTGGAACACTTTCTCAATCACTGGACTCAGACCTTGTTCTATCAATCGCCAGTTTTTGGTCGTATTATGAGAGTGCAGTCGATAAAAAACCAAAGGTTCTTTGACTACTGCCAATAGATAACGAGAAGCAATACGTACCCATAATTCCCAATCTTCAGCAGAACGTAAATTTTGGTCAAATACCCCTACTGTTTCCAAACAACAGCGACGAACTAAGACTGTGGAAGTTTGGATAGGGTTTTGTTCAACTACTTGCTTCCACGCATTACCCTCTGCATGTGAGGATATAACTCTACCCAAAGATTTACCTTGCTCATCAATTAAAATTATCCAAGTATGCACAAAGCCTATTGCTGGATTTTCTTCCAGACAATGTACCTGTTTTGCTAATTTAGTTGACTCCCACAAATCGTCAGCATCCAGAAACGCTATATACTCTCCTTGGGTATGGGTAATACCTGTATTACGTGCCGCAGATACACCTTGATTTTCTTGGGAAATTAGTTTCACACGCGGATCTACTATTCCACAAGCCCATTTGAGGATAGGATCTGAACTACCATCATTAACAATCAATACTTCAAAATCTGTAAAAGTCTGCCGTAAAACACTCTCTAGGGTTTGTGGCAGATAAGTCATTGCATTGTATGCCGGAATAATAATAGATACTTTGGGCATATTAAGTGGTTGGGCAAAAGGAATAGGAGAAAATGGGTGTTGTTTATTGTATTGAACCGCCAAGACACCAAGTACGCCAAGGTTTTGTAGAAGGTGGTTTGTTAGCTTTTTAAGGTTAAGATACGTCGTCGCAAACCACGGCTGAAGTTTCGCATTTCATTGATTCCTTGTAATTATCGGTGCTACCGTCGTTGATAATTAATATCTCGAAATCAGTAAAAGTTTGTTTCAGAACGCTCTCCAATGTTTTGGGGAGATAGTTCATAGAATTGTAAGCTTGAATGATGACAGAAACTTTAGGCATAATATACCCCTCAATTTAATTAGTTTGTAAAGATAATTTCTTCTTAGATTGCACAATCGTTTCTAGAATCACATCACGATAACGCAGCGCGATCGCATCCCAACTAAACCGTGCTGCATTTTGTTTTGCACGCTCACTCCAATTGCTACTCAAGGCATCTTTAATTGCATGAGCATAAACATCTAGATTGATGACATCACAGAGAATCCCGCCGTCGCCAATGATATATCGCCGCATTTCATCTTCAGTAGCGACTACAGGTAAACCAGTAGCCATTGCTTCTAGATAGACAAGCCCAAACGGCTCATAGATAGAAGGAAGGGTAAATACATCAGCACTGCGGTAGATTTCAGGCATTTGTTCAAAGGCAAAGGTGCGAATGGCAAAGCGTTCTGCACTCAAAAGACGTTCACCTAGTGACTGAAAATGGGCGCGATCAGGGCCATCTCCACAGATCAGAAGACTAACTTCACTGAAGCGAGATACAGCCTGAATGGCTAGTTCAACTCGCTTTTGGTTCTTGCGATTCAACGAGGCGACACACAGCACCACTGGTTTGGGCAAACCTAGATCAATTTGATTACCATCACAAGTAAATTGATCGAGATTTACACCATTGGGAATGATGCTGATTGGTTGCGTTGGTTTGAGAGTACGAGCAAATGCAGCAGTAGCTTCATCGAAAACTACCAAACGATCTGGACAAAAGCGAAGATTCCGCCTCAAGCATCGGCCATTTTTTACTAATGAGCCATCATCTCCTTTTCCCAGTAAGCTATTGTGTTCGGTGAAAAGTATCGGGGTTCCCCTGAGCGATCGCACAAAAGCAGCCATTGCTAAACCACCATAATCGTTGCAGGGAAAAATCAAGTCAGCAGGACGAGTCAGACAGCGAATTGCACAGGGTAAGAAACTGGTAAGGTGTTCTATAACAATCTCAGGATAATTGCTCAAACTACCCAACAGGGGAGTAATTAGAGGATGACGCACCAAACGGTAGGAATAGGTGCGGGGAATACCTCCCGCCGGATAGCTGAAGCAACCGCACGGAGAACCACTCAGAAGTTCTACTTCAAAATAAGCACTCAGCCGACGTGCTAGTTCGATCGCCATAATCTCCGAACCACCACTCCAGTTAACTCCTGCACTGGGATGGACTATAACAACCCGGTAAGGTTGTTTGTCTTTTACCCGATGCTGGAGATGATTTTTAGAGCCAATTAATTGCTGAGTCATATCATGTCCGTTTGAAAACTTGTATTATTCGTTGAGGTCGGTAATCGGTAATGGGAAAACCAATGACATAAGCTCAATGACTAAGCTTTATATCGTAAGCAATTAGCCGGACTTGATATCATTCGATTTTGGATAGGTATAACGGTTTTTTGGAAATATTCAAGACATAAGGACAACATTAACTTGTTGCTTTTTCAGCATCACAATACAATCCGTAAGTTCTGCATCAATTTTGCCAAAACTAAGTATTTTGATCATTGATTTGAGCAAATTCCATCCTCCTCTTAATATTTTATTTTTCTCTTTCATCTCTTTCTGACGAAAATTTTCGTATAAGACGAAATGTTCAATTGTTAAACCATTCATCATGGCAAATTGCTTGATTGATTCTGGAGCAATAAAAAATCTTGAGAATGTCCGAAAAGGCCCAAGGTGTCCTGCTCTACCTGCTCTCTTTTCACCAAAGATATGTTTATATACCCAGATATGGAACCAGAGCGGAGTATATTTTGTGATTAAACCCCAGATAGACATAACATTAGGAAATGCAAGAATGATAATTCCATCTTCTTTGACAGCATGAAAAAAATTGTTGAGAGCTTTTTCTGGTTCAGGAAGATGTTCCAAAACATACCAACAAACAATTACATCAAAATTTGCAACTGGTAAGTTGTAGACTTGTATATCTCCTAAAATCTTTTCGTTTAAGACAGAGTTACTTTTAAGCTGTTCTTCTGATATGTCAATGCCTACCAAATATGCATTCTGCCCAAAGTTAAAGTGACTTGCAGAACCACAGCCTGCTTCCAAAACTCGGATATTTTTTTTGTTGCTTAATAATTGATGAGATATTACTGACTGTAATTTATTTATTTCTTCCTGACTCATTGATTTTCCTCCACTGAGATTAATTGTTGAAATTGCTTGCTAGTCAGAATTTGTATTCAAAATAATGACAAAATCAAGGACAAAAAATAGGAATCGATTTTTGATGATTTTAAATTCGGTAATTCCAGCAGCATTTAGTAGCCTGTGCAAGTCTTGCAGTGACAATAAGTGCATATAATCATCAGCCGCCCATCCCTTACCTATAAAATGTAAATAGCGGTCAAAAAATTTTTTGGGCAAAAAATGTAACAATGGCGTGCGCGTATGCACTTCAATGGGAAAATATTTATTCGGTGTAGTAATAAATGCTTTTTTAGCTACTCGTTTAATCTCTTTTAAAAAGATAATTTGCTGTGTCTCGTCACCTACATGTTCTAAAACAGCATTTGACCAACAGATATCAAATTTTTGATCGGCAAATGGAAAATTTTGACCATCATAAGTAACAATTTTTAATTGCGGATATCGTGATGAGGATTCCTGTCTTTTCGATACAATTTTCTCTTCAGGAATTTCAAGCTGTGAATCTTTACGGGCATACAGATATAAATCAGGAGTCTCAATACAAAGAGCAGTTATTTGCTGTAAATAAGGATAATGTTTCTCTAAATAATTATCCGTATTGCTGTATTCTTGTTCACTAAAACCAACATCTAAAATTGTGGTTGCAGGAGTCGGCTGAATTTCTGACAGGAACAAATGCCATTTACGTCTGCGATTCCAAGCAGATACTTTGTAAGCAAGCGACATAATATCTCCTTCAAACATGTGTAACGGGCATAGATTTATCCCAAGTCTGCTTTTCGTTCCAGTTCCAGCCACAAACAGCAAACACAGTCCAATAGTAAAAATAGAAAGCAGTTGAAACTGCTACATTTTCGGACAACATACCTACAAGTAAAGCTATAAAAACGGCCAATAGATTCCAACACAATTGATGCTGAATACTGTTGGGAGGTGTACGCCAGAGTAACTGAACCAAACGTGCAAACTGTGCGCCGAAAAATATTAAAAGAGCAGTGAAACCAAAGATTCCTCCTTCTACCAAAGCCCTGACGTAATCATTGTGGGGAAGATGTTGATCAGGATGTATATGGCTACTTAACCCTAAACCGTAACCAAAGATGGGAAAATGCTGCCAGGCTTGTATGAGGTAATTCCAATAGGCAATTCGCCAGTTAAAACTGTTATAGTCTCCCTGTGATAAGAGAATTGCTCGAGATATATCAATGTCTGGATTGAGTAGGGGTGTCTGAGTAATTGTGCTAAGGCGTTCTTGTCCTAATTCCGTACTGACAAATAGTCCTATGAGGGCTGCAAACAAAAGCACTCCAGCAATGAGGTTAGTTAGGCTCAATTTCGGAGCTATCATGACTATCACAAAAATGCAAAGCATCGCTAAGCCAACCATAGTCTTGGTAGTTGAAAGAACAGAAACCAGTAAACCCAGCAAAAGAACCCAGGGCCAACGCCGTCTGGCATAACCTAATTTCCACCAAGTCAAACCGATGAACAAAAATAGATAGACTGTAAAGTTGTTCGCGTGAACAAAAGTACCTTTTATTCGAGTTATACTTCCACCACCTAGTACTTGAGGCAGTACTGAAGGCAGAAATATCTGGAGTAATGCAACTGTAAGTGGGAAGACCAAGGAGAAAAACAACAGAGAAACAATCTTTTCAGGATGAAGTTTGTCCTTAAGCTGCATGATCAGCAAATAAATCATCAGAAAAGAAAATAGACGTATCCACTCACGGATGCTAATCGGTAATAAGGAAGCATCCATTCCCAGTTCTCCTAGAGGTAAGAGTATCAGCCACAAAGCTTGTAGCATTATCCAGCTTGCAAATAACCACCAAAAGCGATCAGTGTGTACTGGACGACCAAGCAACAGCATCACGATTACGTATAGCAAAGTCAGGCCATCTAAACCAATCGCAAATGCAGCTGGTATTTGCAGAGCAAACCAAGAATCGAGAGAGGAACGTAGGATCAACAGACCCATTACCGTTTGCTCAAACTTGGTAAAGAAGAAGATCAGCACAGGTACTGCTACTAGAGCTAAGCACAGGTAAAGAGGTTTAGCACCTGCAAAAAACCCTGCAACTATACCAACTCCTACACCTAATAACCCAACCAACAGTGGCAAAAAAGAAGAATGTACACGTTGATTAGTCAACATAGTTAGCTAGATTTCAAATGGTTTTTAGCAACTTTAAGCGGAACCACCCCCACTCAAACGTCTAGATGACAAAGGTTCATAACCATTAACGGCATAACGGTAATATCGTTCTGTTTGGTCTGTAATTCCATTGACAACTACTCCCATGATTGGTATTTGATTATGTGTTAATTCTGATACTGCTCTTTGTAGAACTTCTTTGATTGTAAAACCGGGACGTGTAACTAGCAGACTTCCGTCACTTTGTCTTCCTAAGGTATGAGCATCAGCACAAGCGCTAAGAGGAGGAGTATCTATAACTACAAAATCATACTGCCGAACTGCTTCTATCAGCAGAGACTTCATAGCCTCGGACTCTAGTAAATGTGAGGGACGTCCGTACAATTCACCGCAAGTCAATACGGAGAGGTTAGGAATATTAGTTCGTTGCACAGTCTCTTCTAGGGATCTTTCTGAGTCAATCACATCCGTAATACCTGGTCTGGGAGCTAAGTTAAACAATGTGTGGAGGATGGGACGACGCAAATCTGCATCAATCAGCAGTGTCCGTCGAGATAGCATAGCGGAAATCGCAGCTAAGTGTGAGGCAACTACAGATTTACCCTCCCCGGTAATGGTGCTACTAACAACAATCGATCGCAACGGTTCACTACTACGAAACTCTAGGTTTTTAAATAGAGTGCGGTATGGCTCAACCAAGCCGACATGATCTAAAAATTGTGCGGATGGCTCCAGAGCGATCGCATGACCTGGTAAACGTGGTAATACTCCTAGCAATGGCAACTTCAGTAATTCCTCTGCTTCGGAAGCATCTTTCAAAGTGTGATCCATCAACTCTAGCAACAGGACAATACCTGTGGCTAAAGCAGTCCCAAATACGATAGCGATCGCCAATACGGTTCTTTTGTTGGGTAAGGAGGGTTTAGTTGGCGGTTGTGCTGCTTCAATAATCTGGATATTACCAACTAGTTGAGCTTCAGCAATTCGTGCTTCTTCTAGTTTGCTTTGCAGTAACTTCAAAGATTCCGCCGACTCTTCTCGTTGGCGTGTGAGTGGAGTCAGCTGTTGCTGTTGAATTGGCAATTGTGCTAGACGAGCCTGGAGGTTAGCCCGATTAGTTTGTACAACTTTTAGCTTGTTTTCCAGTGCCAAGCGCTCAACATCATTAATAATCAGTTGTGAGGTCAAGTCTTGACTGATTTGATCGCCTGCGACAGAGCCAGAAGAGATAGATTGATTTCTGGGTGATACGCGGGCTAGTCCTTGTTGATACAAAGCACGTAAACCGTTTCTTTGTCCCAGCAGATTTATGACAGTCGGATGATTATCTGTTAAAGACAAACGAGCTTGAACTAGTTGAGTCTCTATCTCTGCTAACTTATTGCGTAAGGCTTTGAGTTCTTCATCTTGACCACCACGTACAGCTGCATAAGCTTGATTGAGAGCTTTCGCATCGGTGACTTGTTGCAATGAAGCTTCCTTGGAACGCAATTCTTGAAGTTGAGCTGAAAGAGTGTTCTCCTGCTCTTCCAAATTAGCCAGGCTCTCCACCAAACTTTTGGTTTGCTCATCAAAGGAGACAATACCGCTACTTTGTCTATATCTGTTTTCCTTCTGTTCAGCTTCCTGTAGCTGCTTGCGGGCCTCAGGAACCTTTTTTTCTAAGAATTTGCGGACGTTGGCAGCTTCTTGACGGATAACTTGAGTATTATCCTCAACCATTGCTCTGGAAACAGCATTGACGACTTTGGTTGCGAGTATAGGGTCTTCGTTGAGATAGCTGACCTCCAAAATATTGGTAGCAGGAACAATTTTGATTTTCAAGCCTTGACTAAGCTGATCGACTGTAAGTTCATTTTCCGGTGAACGAAATCCAGACTCAGCCGTAACCTCAGTCAACGCTCTTTGGAGAACCCGTTGCGACTTGATTAATTCTGCTTGATCAGCTAAGGGGTTAGAACCACCTGGTGTACCTGAATTGAGTTGCGTCAGGTCGCGTCCCAATTCCGAAACGCTTACCCTCTTTTGATCCAGCATCAGTCGCGTCGATGTCTGATACTGACGTGGGGTAATCTGAAGGTAGGCGATCGCTCCACCAATGACAGCAGCAAATGTAACTAGGGCAGGCAAAGCACGCCGTTTCAAAATAGATGGTAAAGATGACAAGCCTTTTTCCATAATTTTTGGGCATCAGGGATCGGAAACAAGGGAGACAAGGGAAACAAGGGAAACAAGGAAGACAAGGGGGACAAGGGAGAATAACCAATGACTAACAACTAACAATCAACAACCAACAATCAACAAACTATTGACTCTTGACCATTGACTCTGGACTATTGACTACTAGTTCAGGTGAGTTCAACAGAGTTGTATATAGTTTTAAGGTTTCTGAGGTAATGCGATCCCAGCCGTAGTGAAGTTGCACATGTCTTTGTGCATTCTCAGCCATTGCAGCTATTTGTGTTGGGTGATGAATTGCCCAATCTAGAGAACGAGTACAAGAGTGGAGATTTCCAGCCTCAAAAAGCATTCCCCGTCCCCCACTAATCAATTGCTGGTGGGGTGGAATATTACTTGCCAGGACTGGTATACCTTCGTGCATTGCTTCTAACATTGCTAGAGGTAGTCCCTCTAAATCAGAAGGCAAAACAAATAATCCTGCGCCCCGGACGATTTCCCACAGACGAACACCCCTGAGTTCGCCTGCAAATATGATATTGGGATTACTAGCAATCTTTTCTAACAACCTTGCGGTAAAGGATTTTGTATCACTAACACCTCCAGCCACAACCAGTTTCCATCCTTTGGGTTTCAAGCTACTGAAGGCTTCTATAAGTAAGTCGGGACGTTTTTCCGGGACTATTCTGCCCAAAAACAGGATGTAGCGCCCCCAATCAAGACCTAGCTGCTTTCCGTAGGTGAAATTTGGATCTGATTCACCATACCTGGCTGGAGCATTGGGAATGTAGACTGTCTCTCGACCATAGGTTTGTAAAAAGTAGGATTTCAGCGCATCTGATACGACAATGATTCCGTCAGCAAAACGTACTGCTGCTTTCTCGCCCATATGAATTAAGCGAGTGGAAAAACTACCCCACTTGGCGCGTTGCCAATCTAATCCCTGGCAGGTGACTACCACTTTGGCGGTAGTGGTAATTTTAGCTAAACCAGTAAATAGAGATGGACCAAGAGCATGGAAATGAATAATATCGTATTTTTTTCCAGCAGCAGCGATCGCACTTAATGCTGAGGTCAGGAAAGCGTCTACGCCTTTCATTGGCAAACCGGGTAAGGAGATGACTCGAACTCCTTGAAAATTATCATGAACCAGCCAGGAACTCTGGGTATAGGAACAGCGGGCAAATAAATCTACAGTGTGACCCTGTGCTGTCATGCGCGGATACATTTCTGCACAGTAATGTTCGATTCCACCCTGTTTAGGAGGTAGACCTTTTGCACCAATAACGGCAATCTTCATACCAACATACCAATCAGTTGTCCTTGTGCTCTAAAGCCTCTTGATATAAGAGTCAAACCTCAAATTGACACGGTCAATTTGATTTGTTCCAGCGTTGCCACATTTGGCTATAAACTTCTTTAATGACAGTATGTGCAGCATAAGGCTTGGCAGCCTGTAGACAAGACTCAGTTGGATAATTCTCTGGATGCAGCAATACCTGTTTTAAAGCATCTGCTATACCCTGGGGAGTGCGTTCTTCACAAACAACTCCAGTATCAGCAGCCAGAATTTTTGGGGTTTCACCGCATCTAGTTGTAACTACAGGTGTTCCACTAGCAAGTGCCTCAAGCGCCACTAAAGGTAAACCTTCGTAGGCACTGCTGAGAACAAATGCATTGCTGATACGATGCAATTGTGCCATTTCTGTTTGCTCCACTGCGCCCAGCATGGTCACTTGCCTAGATAAGCCTAATCGCTCAATTTCTGTACGTACAATATTTGTTAACTCCCCATCACCTGCCAACAGTAAATGAACATTGGTAATGTTCAACGCCGCAAATGCACGTACCAACAAAACCGGGTCTTTCTGTGGGTGTAATCTGCCAGCAAATAGCACAAAATGCGTATCTTCAGCCAACCCTAAATCAGATGCTAGTTTGCATCTTGATGCTTCTCGTTCTTCCTTACTCAATGGATAAAAAATTTCATTGTCAAATGAATTTTTGATGTAAGTTACACGTTCTGCTATTGTTGGGTAGCGCTGTCGGTATAGTTCTACTGCATCAGTGTTACATGACAATATGTGGTGAAACTGTCTAAGTAAAAATTTTTCCAAGGCAAAATAAGCCGCGGGAAATTTTCGCCACAGTATCGCCTTCTTGTCACCCCCAGCCTGCATCTGTGCCCGAATATCATTATGGACAAACAGAGTTTTCTCCCCACACCAATTCAGGGCTGCTAAGGTTGGTTCCAATCTGTGAAAATGCATGAAGTCTGAAGCAAAGCAATGCCCTACAAGGGCGCTTGTATACTTCAAGGTGGTAGGTATCAAACTTCTGATATTGTCATTGTGCAATGTAAATAAAGGCAGGAAACTAATTACCCTACCAGCTAATTCTGCTTCTTGCCATTTACCTACAGCTTGGCTGCTACTGCATCCTGTTCCTACCAGGCGCACCTCAAATTCACTGGGAGCGTACTTGATAAAATTCTTGATGAGTGTCTGAATTCCGCCAATAGTGGTATTCCAAGGATTGAATTGATAAAAAATTGTCAGAATAGGTTTACGCATGAGATGCACCCTGCACAACAATTGTGCAATTAATGAGGTGTTTTCACTTCAACAAACTCTCAAGAAATATTGTCTATTTCCATCAGTTCTGTATTTTTTCAAATGTAAAAACATTGATGATTTTTGAATTCCTCCGATGGTAGTATTACGTGTTAAGGATCTATTTGGAAACTTTGAAAAATACCTACGCTTAGCCACAAAAGCAGATTGCTCTCGCATATACACTGAGCAAGCCTTCTACTTTCCAAAACACGCAAAAAATTTTTATGCTTTTTTCATCAATGCTTCATTACGCCTTTAAATAAAAATGTAGTCTTTCTGAAGTTGAATGACACTTAGATCAGGAAAGCTTTACACAATCTTTATTTTGTTTTGAGATTAAGGTTTTTTTTATGAATAAAAGTATTATTTTTTACCATTTTTTTGTTATTTTTGATGCATACTGTATTTTTTTATGAAGTTTTCATTAAGTTTGTAATTTAAAAAACTTTATAGTGATTTGAAAATTAAGATATTGATTTACACAAGTATCCTATTTAGTTTTTGAAAAAACGATCTACTCCTCGAAGAGCCTTCTTTCCTGTTGTAAGAGTGCCTGTTGCCATTAATTCCGATTCTTATATAGATATTAATACTCACAAGTAATGCCATTTTAAATCATATGCAAATATAAGCTTTGAAAGCGTGAAAAGTAAAGGAAATAGTAATTTTTTGCTAATATTTTGCATAAATCATCAAAAGATGTTTGATAAATCTTAATATTAGGATTTTTTAAACAATTAGAAGTTTACTACATCAGGCTTTACCCAAAATTGAAGTAAGCTCAAGTATAAAGTGAGCAGTTATGAGCGATCGCTTATCCTAGCCAATTGATGTTTGCGCGTAAAGACTTGCAATTTGACAAAAAAGTTGGTGTTTGCATATGACGCATCGTGCTTACTGCAATTCCTAAGCACGCATAGCTCCTATCCGGGTTAGACTGGCTAGCAGGTTAGTACTCGATCATATAAGTTCTGAGGGGTTGCGAGGGGCCAGATCCCTGGCTTTTTAAAAAGTCGGGGATCTCAAAGCCTATCAAAATTAATGTGGTTGAGTACTAGTATTGCTCTACTGAAGGACTAACTCTTTGTATCAGCCTTAACTGGAAGTCATCACATTTTTCATTGGAACTGCCTTGTGTCTTTATTCAGTAAAGTGGAGTAAGACACAGTGTATCGACAAGATTTTTGATGCATTGTTAGTATGATACGTAATATATCACAGCATTATTAAATATATATGTCGTTTGCCGCCGATTATAAGCAATTAGTGCTTACGCTGGTAGCTTATTTAAAGCAATTACGAAATTTTTCAGAAAAATTTCATCTGGAAAAGCTGATCCAACAAACTGATAATGCCATCAAGCGGATTGAAACAGATTCATTTTCTATTGCAGTTGTTGGCGAATTTAAACGAGGTAAAAGTACGTTTATTAACGCTATTTTAGGCGATGAAATTCTGCCAGCAGATGTTTTACCAACAACGGCTACTCTTAACCGCGTAACTTATGGTTCAGAACCATTCGTCAAGATTATATTTAAAGACGATGAAGAGCGGGACATAGCTATTCACAAATTAGTCAGCTTTGTGACTAAACTCACACCAGAGTGTGAAGCTGTTGCTGCAACTGTTAAAGAAGCTGTTATTTATTATCCAGTAAATTACTGTCGCCAGAATGTAGAAATTATTGATACACCTGGCTTAAGTGACGATGAAAACATGACAGCAGTTACACTTTCTGTTCTGGAAAAGGTTGAAACTGCCATCATGGTGACATCAGTATTAGCACCTTTTGGTGAATCTGAAGGTAATTTTCTTACCCAGAAGTTGCTCACAACTGATCTGAGCCAAATTATATTTGTAGTCACAGGAATTGATCACTACAAGCGACATCAAGATATTGAGAAGGTATTAAAAACCGTTAAACAGCGTATCAAAGACTTTGTTCAAGATTGGGTTGAAGAAAATTTTGAACAGAATTCTCCAGCATACAAACTCTATCTTAATAAAGTTGGCAGTATCAAGATTTTTGGTCTTTCTGCTTATCAAGCATTGTCAGCAAAAATTGCTAAAAATGATGTACTTTTGGCTCAAAGCCGTTTTCAGGAATTTGAATTTGCACTCCAGAAAATTGTATCGCAGGAACGAGGAAAAATACTTTTACAGGTAGTTGTAAATCAAGTTATTAGTATCTCTACAGAAATTAGAGACTACTTGAATAACACAAAGAATAAATCATCGTATTCTTATCAAGAAATTGAAAATAAATATGCTAAAACAAACAATCTAATTACAAATTTGAAAAATGTAAAAAATCAAAAAAACTTACAGATATATGCATCTATTGATAGTATCAAAAAACAAATAAATCCGTTAATTAATCAATTAGAAGATAGATTAAAACAAGCAGCAGAGCAAATAATTGAATCAACAGAAACAAACTCTTCTCATGATATCAATGCTCTACTACAGCAATTTGCTACTCAAGTTGACAATGCAGTGCAAAAGGTTAGTCAAAGCATAGCCAAGGAAATTCAGGCTGTAATTCATCGAGAATTATCAACAGCTTTGCAGCAAGTCAGCACTTTAGTAGAAATTGCATCTGAAGTGATGCGTACTGTTGAAACACATTTTAATCAGTTTGATGAGAATATTATAGTTGTTAAAAGTAATTTAGGAGCAGTCAACAACTCCCTGTATCAAGCCCTGCATGAATTTAATCAAGAACAACTTGGAAATTTATCAAACTTGTTTCCTAGCAGTTCAGAAGTATTTCTGTTGAAAGATGAGGCCAATGGTTTATACACAATTGTTGGTGGGGTTGCTGGTTCCTTGTTTGGCCCTGTAGGAATGGCTGTAGGTGCAGCAGTAGGTGCTGGATTAGGTAATTCTCAGAAAGTTAAAAATTTAAAAAAAAATTATACATCGAAAGTCATTTTAGAGATTGAAAAACAATTGCGATCGCACAACAGCAATCAAATAGTTGATGATTACGTTTATGCAGCTAGCAGAAGAATAGATAAACTCAAAAATCACATCGATCAAGAACTTACTTCCTGGATTGAAGATACTCAAAATACACTCGCCAAATTACAGGGAAAACAACAGGCTGTGGTTGAAAGCGAACAGAGAAAAATCAATGCAATGCTCACCGAAACCCAAAATATCCTCAATCATGCTTGGGTTTTATCTGAGCAGCTTTACCAAACTATGCAACAGGAAGATAAGTTAGAAACAAAGATTTGTCCAAATTGCAGTTACGAGAATGCGGCTAATTGCAAATTTTGTATTAAGTGCGGTACTAGACTATCTGAGTAGATAGCTAGATGAGCAAACTACGTGAGATTTTGTAAATATTTTCTTGCAAAGAATTATAAGAAACGTAACATCCCGGATTTCAGGTAGGTAATTATAAACCTGATTTTAGCTTTTTCTGGATTGCAAAAAAATAGTAACAAAGCAACGAGCCAGATATAACTTCTATATTTGCAATTATGATGACATAAAACTGCTCATTTGTCATAAAATGCTGACAATAAAATTTTAGCCAATCCGAAATCGCTGCATTTCAAGGTGTATTGCTCATTAGTCTGCTAAAAAAAATAGCTAGCGAATCGTATTCGCTACTAAACATATCAAATCTGTTCATCTCATATTTTGCGCGGTATTTTCACAAGCATATCTATCAAGCGACAAAGCCCTTTACTGGTCAATAGTTCATACAGGTAGATATGCTTTTGTTTTACCATGATTTACCCCTGTTTGGGCTTTATGCAAGATATCCCTGTTCTGTCACTCTCGGAAAACAATAATCTCGGCCAACTTCTGAGACTTTGATTTCATCCGGGTTTGAGGCTTTATTTTCTAACAGAAACTAAAATTTATAGACGAAAAGTGGAAACTAAAGCCCCGTAACTATTTGAGCGATTGAATTCTCCCAAAGTGACAAATGAGGGATAAGTGTGATGCTGTTGTCAAGTTAACTTACAACTTGAAAATTATTGGAAATAAAGCTTGAAACAATATTATTACAATCTCAGGTTCCAGTAGGAGTGCGTAGTCTGAAAATCCAATATTAGATTCAGTAGGAGATTCTATGACCGTAGAAAAACAACGGCTCGAACAAAACCGTACTGGCAAAGTCGATTGGTACAAATGGGGACCATATTTGAGCGAACGCCAGTGGGGAACGGTGCGCGAAGATTATAGTGTTGATGGGAATGCTTGGAATTACTTCCCGCACGATCATGCGCGATCGCGAGCGTATCGTTGGGGCGAAGACGGACTAGGTGGGATCACCGACAACCACAACTTACTCTGCTTTGCACTGGCCCTATGGAATGGCAAAGACCCCATCCTCAAAGAGCGGTTGTTTGGGTTGACCAACGGCGAAGGTAACCACGGCGAAGATGTAAAAGAATACTACTTCTATATCGATAGCACGCCCACCCACTCGTACATGAAGTACCTCTACAAATACCCCCAGGTAGAGTTTCCTTACAATGATTTAGTTAACACCAATCGTAGCCGCAGTCGTTATGAACTGGAATACGAGTTGTTAGATACAGGCATCTTTGACGACGATCGCTACTTTGATGTGTTTGTAGAATACGCCAAAGCAGATGCCGAAGATATCTTGATTAAAATCAGCATTGTCAACCGGGGACCTGAAGCCGCTCCCATTCATGTGCTACCAACCCTTTGGTTTCGTAACACCTGGTCTTGGGCAGACGGTGGTTCCAAGCCTGTATTAACAAAAGTTGAGGGAACAGCTAACAGTGTGGTTCATGCCCAGATTACAGATACCATGCTGAATCAATACATCAGCGATTACTACTTCTACTGTGATGGTGTAGCTGGGCTGCTGTTTACGGAGAATGAAACGAACAATCAGCGATTATTTGGCACACCCAATGCCAGCCCCTATGTGAAAGATGGCATCAACAATTACATTGTCCATGGGCAGCAAGATGCCATTAATCCCAGCAATGTGGGTACAAAAGTTTCACCCCATTACGAAATCACTATTGGGGCAAAGGAGACGAAGGTAATCCGACTGCGCCTCTCAAAACATGCTCCGACTCAGATCAGCGAGCCATTTAGCACCGATTTCGAGCAAACGTTTGTAACTCGTATTCAGGAAGCCGATGAATTCTATAAGACTGTAATTCCACCATCAGTTTTAGCAGATAGCGATCGCACCAATGTCATGCGGCAGGCACTGGCTGGGATGATGTGGACAAAACAATACTTTTACTACGACCTGAATCAATGGCTGAGGGAGCGCAACGTTACCCCTTGGACGCTAGCAGCCAACAGGAAGCACGTGCGGAACAGCGATTGGTTTCATATGTATAACGATGATGTTGTTTCCATGCCAGACAAGTGGGAATATCCCTGGTACGCTGCCTGGGATCTGGCATTTCACGTCATCCCCATTAGTTTAATCGATCCGGACTTTGCCAAAGATCAACTGATGCTGATGCTACAGGAAGATTACTTGCACCCCAACGGGCAAATTCCTGCCTATGAATGGAACTTTGGCGATGTGAATCCACCTGTACATGCCTTTGCCACCTGGGAAATTTACACCCGCGATCGCGAACGGAACAACGGTGTGGGCGATATTGAATTCCTCAAATACGCCTTTTCCAAATTGCTGATCAACTTCACTTGGTGGGTCAACCGCAAAGACGAAGGTGGCAATAATTTATTTCAAGGTGGATTTTTGGGACTAGACAACATAGGAGTATTTGATCGCAGTTCAGCGTTACCCACAGGCGGCTACCTCGATCAAGCAGACGGGACAGCCTGGATGGTGTTCTTCAGTCAGCGGATGTTCCAGATTGCGATTGAACTGGCACTCCACGATCCGCTCTACGAAGACTTTGCAATCAAGTTTTTTGAACATACCATGTGGATTGCTGGAGCTATGGATCGGATTGGTGAACACCATGACGAACTGTGGGATGAAGAAGATGGCTTCTTCTACGATGTGCTGCGCCTTCCTGACGGCAACTCCACTCGCTTAAAAGTGCGATCATTGGTGGGTTTATTATCCCTGATGGCAGTAGCCGTCTTCCCACGTGAAGCCTTTGAAAAACTGCCACGCTTTCAAGCAGAGGCACAAAAGTTCATTTTGCAGCACCCCGAACTGACTCAAAAAGTCCATCTCCCCAATCAGCTTGGGGAGCGAGGACGACTGATGTTGTCTATCTTGAACGAAGACAAACTGCGTCGTGTTCTCTCCAGAATGCTGGATGAATCAGAGTTCCTGAGCGATTACGGGATTCGTTCTCTTTCCCGTTATCACTTGGAACATCCCTACTACTTCTATCACGCGGGACAGGAGTACAAAGTAGGATACGTTCCCGGTGACTCTACCTCAGGTATGTTCGGTGGCAATTCTAACTGGCGCGGTCCCATCTGGATGCCTGTCAATCTTTTGCTGTTGCGATCGCTACTTCATCTCTATAGCTACTACGGCGATTCATTTACCGTTGAATACCCCACAGGATCTGGGAAGTACCTATCGCTGTTTGACATCACCCAGCAAATCAGCGAGCGAATTGTGAGTATTTTTCTCAAGGATAAATCCGGTCGCCGTCCGGTCTATGGCGGTAGCGAAAAGTTCCAGACAGATCCACACTGGCGCGATCTAATTCTGTTCTACGAATATTTCCACGGGGATAATGGGGCAGGAATCGGTGCTAGTCACCAAACTGGATGGACTGGCTGCGTTGCTCGAATTATTCAGGGTTTGGGCTACTTT
>Ga0073934_10006381_pt1 | contig 17253 bp, 17 predicted proteins | sample LarsenN4metaG_FD_76834 | JGI IMG/M metagenome (GOLD analysis project Ga0073934, IMG submission 76834) | Hot spring sediment bacterial and archeal communities from British Columbia, Canada, to study Microbial Dark Matter (Phase II) - Larsen... ... | reverse complement strand
TTGGGTGTTAGTTGTTAGTTGTTTGTTGGTATTCCAATCAACTACCAACAACCAACCATCAACTATTATCAGCCATGAACATTGCCATCGGGCATGATAGCACCACTGAGGTTAGCACCAATCAGTTTTACGAGTAAGCGATCGCCAGAACGAACACGTGCGCCTGTCAAGTCAGCACCACGCAAGTCAGCACCACTTAAGTCAGCACCAATTAAGTTAGTATTCCGGAGATTAGCTTCTCGCAAATCTGCCAAAAGTAAGTTAGCTCTAAACAAGTTGGCTTCAGATAAATCCGCACCCCTGAGGATGACTTTATGCATGAAAGCATCAGTGAGATTTGCACCACTCAAGTTGGCGTAACTCAAATTTCTGCCAGATAAGTCTTTATTACTTAAATTGGCGTGGCTAAAATCTTTACCACTCAAGTCTGGGTTTGGCTTGGGTGGTTCATAGTTTGCTGATTGAGAGTTTGTTGAGCGAGGATTAGGTGACTGATGATTTGCTGATTGAGAGTTTGCTGATTGAGGGTTTGGTGATTGATAGGTAGTTTTTGTTTGTGGCTTTTTTGGTGGGGGTGGTGGCGAATGATGCTGATAAGGCTGATACGAGTTATACGAGTGATGAGAATGATGCGAATGATGGGGAATTTGATGCTTGGTCTTAAGAGAGCGCAATTTTTCTCTAGCCTCGTTAATTTCCTGTAACTTTTTTTGCGCCTTTTCTCTTAGACGCTGGTTTTCTAGGGGGATGCGATCGGGATGCCAAATAAAAGCCAAATCTTTGTAAGCCTGGTTCACCTCCTCTAGGCTTGCTCCAGGCTCCAAGTCTAACACCCGATAATACCGCTCCAGCTCTCTCATAAGACGTTTTGGTAATAATCAACTTAATTATGAGTGATGCAACCAACTATCAGCTAAATTCTTTGTCTGGTGTTTCTGCTGTTGGGAATATTTCAGCTAAAATTCGCAGTTTTTCCGTTGCTTTGGCGACAGTTAGAGCAATGTCGTACTGCTGTGCTCTGATAGGATTGTCTAAGAAATTGTAACAATTGCTTTAGCTAGTCAACTTGATTATCAATTTTTTGTAATGCCTGTATTACCAAAAATCAAGCCAGATTTACCTGCGTCACATGCTCAATAGGTAATTTTCTTAGTAATGTTACTTATTTAAAGGGTGAAGTGCAGTACCTTACTATACAATTTACCCTATTGTTCATTTTTTACTAGTAGCTGCCATCCTTGAATAATCTTAGTGAAACAGGAAATTTTTGCGACAGCTGTTACGCGGTTTGTGTGAGCAGGCGCTAGGCTTTGATAACCACTTTCTAGCGCAATACAAAGAGTATGTGTTTACCCAGCTACCTCAAGAAAAACCTTTTGCTGTGGCTGAGACATTACAACACTGTAATTTAGCGACCAATTAAACGTTGTCGCATAGCTCGCAAATAGGCTCTCACTGGAATCTGATAAATCTCAATCAAAAGCCAAACAATAATTGCTAAATGTGACAAAAAAGTTAATATAGTCCAAAGATATGGAACCCAAGATAGAGGAGCATATGGATGTGGCAGAAAAATATAAGCTACTGTTCCAATTAAAGCAGTAGGCAGAAATATAAAAGCAATTGCTGCTACTACATAACTCCAACCAAATTCTACTCCTTCTAAATGAGCTTCTGTCCAGTTAAAGCCATTCCAACGCCAAATTAAAGGAGGTTGTCTAGAAGGTAGAACTAATTGTTGTTGTTCTAAATTAACAGTGAAAATCTGATGGCAAAAATCACAAGACATTGCCTCCATCAATGGCATATTACTGATCTTGCCAACATGACAAACTGGGCAGGGATAAACTCCTTTATAGTCAAATGATGTGGCTAAAATGTTGGATTTGGAGCTAGGCATAATACAATCACTAGAATTCAGCCGAGAATGAATCAAAATTGTTAATGTTTGGTTGTTACGTTGTTAGTTGTTGGTTGCTTGTTATTTTGCTCTACTAGCTACCGTATGCAGGAAAAGCTTTGTGTTCCTACCTACTACTAACCACTATCTACTGTGAGACACGTGCATTTGTATGGGTATCTTTTGTTCAAAACTAAATATCTTCATCCAAATGCTACGCCCCTACTTGCTGTTAAATTATGTCAGTACACTAACAAAGGTCTCTTAATTTCTAAGAGCGATATATCTAACAACAAACTGCTTAGCATATACGCAAGCACACAACTAGTTTTGGACCCCAACATTGTAATGAGTCTATCGTTTTTTGAGATTGTGGGGCCATCTGCTTGATTCTCTAGATTTTACGTAGATAAAATAACAAATATTCTATACTTTTCTATTACCACTCTCAATATTTTCATTTTCTTAATCCTTATTGCTATTTCCGGAAAGGGTATTGACGATACTCAGACCGTCTGTTATCGTTCTTGAGTATAGGTCTATAATTAAGTTTTTCAGAAAAAGCACCCCGCACATGTTTATCAACAGTTCCTACTATTATTACTGGTTTAGGGTGGTTCACCGGGAGTGAATCTAGTTTCCTAATGGAAACCGCCCGGTGAACCGCAGAGCAAATTCTGCGGTTTTTGTTTTTTAAGGAGAATGCCATCGTCATGATTTACTTCGGTAGCTGGTTTTACTTTTACTTTTGGCCCAGAACAAGTTCCGGGTAAAGTGTCATGTCGATGAAACGCCAGCACCCGGGACTTAAACAAGGTTCCGGGTTTTGTTTTTTGTTAGTTGTTTGGAAGAATGACAGACTCAAAGCTTTATAGCCCAATCAATTAACCACCAATCATTAACTAATAACCATTACTCTATTTTTAAGGAGAACCGGAAGATGATCAATGCCAAATTAGCCGCCAAACCCCATCCTCACCATCAAACCACTGTGAAAATTTCTCAAACAGTTGCTTTTGGTGGTAAAGAAGTAGTAATTATTGGGGGGCCTTGCACAGTTGAAAACACCGAACAAATGGAGACTGTTGCGCAAAAGCTATCTCCTGCATCTGTAAACGCTTTGCGTGGTGGTGTCTATAAACCCCGTACCTCTCCCTATGCTTTTCAGGGAATGGGCGAGGAGGGATTAAAGATTCTGGCAGAAGTGCGATCACGTTACAATATGCCAGTTGTCACTGAAGTCATGACAATCTCTCAAATCGAAGTAGTTGCTGCCCATGCTGATATGCTGCAAGTAGGTAGTCGCAATATGCAAAACTTCGATTTACTCAAAGCTTTAGGACAAGCTGGTAAACCTATCCTCCTCAAACGTGGTTTAGCAGCGACAATCGAAGAATTTGTTATGGCAGCCGAATATATTTTAAGCCACGGCAACCCAGATGTAGTGTTGTGTGAGCGGGGTATCCGTAGTTTCGATAACTATACCCGCAACGTGTTGGATTTAGGAGCAGTAGCAGCACTTAAGCAAATCACCCACTTACCTGTGATTGTCGATCCTTCCCATGCAGTTGGCAAGCGAGAGTTAGTAGCACCCGTTGCGAGGGCTGCTGTTGCCTGTGGTGCAGATGGTTTAATTATTGAATGTCACCCAGAACCGGAAAAATCCGTTTCCGACGCCCGTCAAGCCTTGTCTTTAGAAGATATGGTGGATTTAGTTGATAGTTTAAAGCCAGTAGCAGCAGCAGTTGGACGCAGTATTTTAGAAAAAGTAGGGGTAGGTTCTAAACCTACCCCTCTTTGTTTGTCTGCGGCTTAGAATTGGGGAATATTACTAGCTGGGTAGCTAAAAATTTTAGTGAATCTCAGATATTGCACCAATGTCAGTAAGCTTGAAATCCCGCCCAGAAGTCAAGTTCTGGGCAATAACTCACTCCGGTAGCCTTGATCAGCTAAACATAACTGCGATCGCTCAAAACGCACTTTGGTATTTTTGAGAAGGCTATTAGGCTTTTTGCTTGCTAAAATCAACTTGATCTATTTTCTAAAGGTAGTGATCAGTTGTGGCGATCGCAAAAATATAGCATTGAAAATGGATATAAAAAGATACTGCATAGAAAAACGTTAATCCCCTACCAAACGTCAAGCTGCAATCAAAGCGTTGTGTGAGTCAGCTTCGATAACATTAACAAAATGGTCGATCGCCTACAAACCAATCTGAGCGATCGCACCTCTTCAGCAGATTTACATAAACACTATGACAAAGCGTAAGAAAAGCAATCTCCAGTGGATGAAAGAAACGCTTGAACTAAAACCTGACCATTACTGGGAATCTCCACCGGACTACAAAATTTTTGTCGCAGGTCGAGGTGCTGTTCGCTTCAATGTTCCTCAGAATTGGGTTTTTGAGCCACAAGAAAAATCCTTCAAGCTTTCCCAGACTGAACCACCAGTATAAAATACTGTTATCTCCCTACCCTGACAAGTATAGGTTTTTTACAATAACCTGAAAATGGGACAAGGAGGATATCTCTACTCCCCACACTGATGGCGCTAATGCAGATATATTGGCAAAGCATTGAAAAATGAAGATGTTACTGTAGATGTGATGCAGATTTAATCAGGGTGTGTAGGAGTGACATGTTGTAGCCACAATAGCAACAATGTCAAAGGTACTGGCAAGTACACAGACAAACAAAGATATCGGTGTTAACGACTGCGGCAAAAATTTTAGTGCGAAGGAATGAGTAAAATGTTTGACTTAGCAGTTTTTATTTACGATGACACAGATGAAACAACAGCTAATTCCATTAGTCAGTATAGGGCTAGATTTGGAGTTGTGCCAAGAGTAGGAGATTATATTTATAGACATGTAGGTATAGAAGGGGCAATAGACTGTCAAGTCATAAAGGTATCTGTTGTTCCGAAATTAGATCAGAATACTACAGATGCGGATGCAATCATAAAAGCTGTCCGCGTAGAACCCTTATATTGATATTTCAAAGCCAACTAAATTTACTCCAAAACACATCTATTTTGGCGTTGCTGAATTTGGTCATGAATTATGTGTGCATACATTTTTGTAGAGACGTAGCAATGCTACGTCTCTACGTCTGGTCATACCCGTGAATTGTAAATTCATATCTTGATTCAGCAACGCCTCTATTTTATTTAAAGATTTCTTCCCCCAAAACTGGAGAAGTTAGGGGGATAATTCGACTTTTGCAAAAGTTATAAAAACTCAGTTAATTACCAATTGACACATTGTTATCATGCCAAACATTGGTTAAGCAGAGAATTAATCTCATTTGCATCCAAATTTCTACCAATGAAAACTAGCTGATTTTTGGGTGGAGTCAGCCATTCATCACCGTTTAAGCTATAACGAGGTCCGCTAAGTTGAAATATATGTCGTAAATTACTATCACTAAACCAAAGAATACCTTTTGCTCTAAAGACATCTTGGGGAATTTCTTCATTTAAAAAATTCTCAAATTTATGAACATCAAAAGGTCTATCACTTTGAAAAGAAACCGAAATAAATCCATCATTTTCTAAATGATGGGAGTGGTGCCCATGATGATGGTGATGATGATGCTCATGAGTGTGATTATGCTCATGTTTATCCTCAATAAGAGAATAATATTCATCTTTGGGAGTTAAATCCACACCTAAAATTAATGGTAACGGCACTTGACCATAGGTGGTGTGCAAAATTTTTGCACCTACTTTCACTTCCCGGATATAAGCTTCTAATTCCTCCAACTTTTCTTGTGTAACCAAATCAGTTTTATTTAAGAGAACAATATCTCCATAGGTAAGCTGTTTTAACGCTGCTTCACTGAGAAAATGTTCGTGGTTAAATGTCTCAGAATCTACCAATGTCAGGATAGAATCTAGGTGAGTTAAATCTCGCAGTTCTGTACCCAGAAAAGTTAAAATAATCGGTAGAGGGTCAGCAACACCAGTAGTTTCAATTACAAGATAATCAATGCGTTCTTCTCTTTCCAAAACCCGATAAACAGCATCAACTAATCCATCATTGATCGTACAACAAATACAGCCATTGCTCAGTTCCAGCATATCTTCGTCTATTGAAACTAGCAACTGACTATCAATATTAATGTCACCAAATTCATTGACCAGAACGGCAACTTTTAAATCTTGTTTGTTTTTCAGAATTTGATTCAGCAGAGTGGTTTTACCACTACCTAAAAATCCTGTAATTATTGTAACAGGCATTCCTCGCTTAGGAATATCAGCAATTGTGTTTGCATTTGGTGCAGTAAGTTGAGTCATAGTTCGTCCTATATTTTCGTAATGTTTATCTGAACTGAGAAATCCCTATTTCCTGTTCCCTATTACCTAATTTTGTCCAACTACTTGCATCAACATCAGTGCTACTTCCTTGGCAAAGTAAGTCAAAATCAAGTCAGCACCTGCTCGTTTCATACTGGTCAATGTTTCTAAAATGACTCGCTTCTCATCTATCCAGCCGTTTTGAGCAGCAGCTTTAATCATGGCATACTCACCACTGACATTATATGCAGCTACTGGTAAATGTGTATATTTTTTTACTTGACAAATAATATCTAAATATGCTAGAGCAGGTTTAACCATGACGATATCTGCACCTTCTGCGATGTCCAAAGCAACTTCCTTAATCGCTTCTCTGGCATTCGCTGCATCCATTTGATAAGTCTTCTTATCCCCAAATCTCGGTGCAGAATCCAAAGCATCGCGAAATGGACCATAGTATGCAGAGGCGTATTTTGCAGAGTATGCCAAAATTCTTACATCTACGTATCCTTCCGCATCTAGTGCCTGACGAATTGCTCCAACTCTACCATCCATCATGTCAGAAGGTGCAACCATATCCGCCCCAGCGGCGGCTTGAGAAAGTGCCATTTTCACCAAAACTTCAACGGTGGGGTCGTTGAGAATCACGCCTTTCTCATCAACAATGCCATCGTGACCGTGAGTAGTAAAAGGATCAAGGGCAATATCGGTAATTACTAGTATTTCTGGCACAGCTTGTTTGATTGCCTTTACAGTTAGTTGTACCAATCCATCTGGGTTGTAGCTTTCGCTAGCAGTATCGTCTTTCTTAGCTTCTGGAATAACTGGGAACAACGCGATCGCACCAATCCCCAACTGATACACTTGTGCTATTTCTTTGAGCAATAAATCCAAAGTGTATCGATAACACCCAGGCATAGAAGCAATTTCAACTTTCTGTTCCTCTCCTTCCATGACAAACATGGGGTAGATTAAGTCATCTACAGTTAGGGTAGTTTCCCTAACCATACGTCGTAGGGTTGCAGTGCGACGCAGGCGGCGGGGACGAAGAATTAAGTTCGTAGAAACCTGATTAGCGTTATTGCTAGTAAGATTTTCTGAAGTCATGATTTTTATTTGAGATGAAATGTTTCAGTACTTCTAGACCACTCAAGCGCTCATAAAATGGCAAGGATTATATTGTGTAATTGGTAATCTTAAGCACTTCTAAGCTGTGAAAGCGCCATACTCGGCTTCACAATTGCTGGAACAATCTTTTCACTTGCCATTCTTGCACCAGATAAATTTCGTGCTGTTGGCCCTACTTGTAAAGCTGCTAACCCACCCATTAGAAATAATTCACAACCAGGAACGCGCAAATATTCATCCAGAACTGGCAAACCATTAACTATCTTAATTGGGTACACTTCTAATACTTCTTGTAACAACGCTTGTGATGTCACATCAAATTTAGTGCCAGTGGAAAGCCAAATTCGACTGTACTCATGCTGAGTACCATCACTACATTGCACTTGCCAATTCTTTCCCGTCCACTGTGCCATCACCACTTGACAGTTTTCGTTAATCCTAAGATTACCGCTACGTACTTCTCGTCGTAGCTGCATTCCCATTGCTGGTGTCATAGAACCACCGTTACGCGCTTGCAAAATCGTGGCAAAGCGCTTTTGGTAATCTTGTTCTGCAAAAAATCCCTTCAAATACTTTGGCCCTAACCAACCGGGTTCAGCATCGAATAACTTTTCTTGCAGGTGTCGCCTGATCATCAAGTCGACTTTTGCACCACGAGAAATAGCACCTACTGCCAAATGTCCACTCGTTAGCCCGCCACCCACAATTAATACTCTTTCGCCTGTAAGGCACAATCTACGTAAATCCACTGAACTTGAGTGACAAAGCTTGTGTTCAGGATACCCTGAAGTTATCTGGTTTACCCAATTAGGTAATTGTAATTTACTACTACCCGTTGCGAGTACTACCCGTCGCGCAATGATTGATTGTCCATCTTGCAACCATAGACGCAGGCGAGGGCGAAACAGATGAGGTAAAGGTTCAATACGTGTCACACCAAGAGGAATAACTTGCTGCTGTAACGAATAGCGGCGAATTACATCCTGACAAAAATCGTCAAATAGCCGAGTCCCTGGCAAGTCATAAGGAGGAAAAAACTCATGAGGACGAGATTCGGCAAATTTCCGTAAAGCAAAAGGATTGGGATCAGGATGATGTACAGCAGGGGAACGCAAATGCGGAATTTCTAAAGCAGCAAATTGATTTTGCCAGCGACTCATCCACCTTCCACTCTTGTCAAACACCAGAAATTTTCCCCACATAGTTTGCCGTTTTTGCAGCAAGTGAGTTACCAAAGTTAAAGCGTGGGGACCAGCACCGATAATTACCAGGTCAGTTTTAGCAGGTAAGGATGGTGGAGTGTCTTCCATCTGTGTTAGCCATGATAGCGATAATAATTATCATAATCATATGTTTGGCAAAATTGTAAAGCGCGCCCTAGCCCGCCAAGAAATCTATTTCTTGACTAATAACTTAAGTCCACTTAAGAAGATGGAAGCGCCAACTTTTCTTACCGTCGCTTCTTCCCTTTTTGCCAACTTTGACTATTGGGTTTTTTGCTAAATTCCCCTTTGGGAAATAGCCGTGCTTCTAACTCTTCATAGCTACCTTCAAAGTCACAATGACCATAGAGAGGACATTGGCGACAATAAACACCTTCTGTATAGCGTTCCAAGTTTTCGCGATTGAAGTAATACGGTTTATGGCTGAAGGTGCTGGCTACCCATTGCCATGACATATTATTACTAGCCGGGTCGCCATCTAAAAGATGTTCGAGAAACCATTTAGCTCCAGCTTGCCACTGGATACGCCGCCAATGAATAATATAAGCTGCCATCCACATCCGGGCGTGGTTATGAAGATAACCCGTTTCTCGTAGTTCTTGGCTGAAACTATCGATACATACTCTGCCTGTTGTAGCTTGTTTGATATCCTCTGGTAATTCCGGCGCGTATTCACTCTGGTTATAGCCTGTTTTATATTCTTCTTGGTCTTGCCAAATTTTATTTCCCAGCTTGACATACAACCGTTGCCAATAGTCGCGCCAACCTAATTCGTTTATTAGTTTAGTGACCTCATCTTGATTTTGCACACGATCAAGTACATAATTTCGTATTTCGCGTAAACTGAGAACGCCAGAACGAATATAGGGAGAAAGTCGTGTGACTGCACCCGTAAAATAATTACGTGTTTTTGCGTATTTCGCTGGTTCTACTTTTTGTAGTAATTTTTCAGCAGCTTGACGTCCACCAATTGTTTGACTGATATGATCATCGCGTCCTGCGGCTTGAGGAAATTGTTCGCGCAGGTAAGCTATCAACTCAGCGCGGTTAGCAAATTCGCGTTGCATATCTTGAGTCATGGCACGACAACAGGAGTTAGACAATTATTATAAAAGCGATCGCCCTCAAGGAAGGCGATCGCTTTTGCTAAAGTTTTTACACAAACGCACAGTGTTTGGCAAGATTGCGCTTATCTCAAGGTAATTGCTGTCGAATCTGGTGCTAGTCTGATATCTCTAGCAATAATTACAGGCTTGTTGATGTAATCTCTATAATATTGGTCTTGTAGACTCAGATTATATTGACGCTCGATTTGTGCAATTGCTAAGTTACGAACTTCACCTGTAACTTGAATGATATTTTCGCGATCGCTAGGTAAATCGAAAGGTCTGCCAGAAGCATTCACAACTAAAATGGGTTCACCACCAAAAAATCTGCGATCGCTGACTGTAAAAGAACTTAAACCAACTCTTTGCAATGGTCTGCTTCTGACTGCTACAGTTTTGCCAATTAATTCATCAGGGTAGTTAGCTACTTCCGATGTGGTGATCACTTGGGCAGTTGGAACTGTGGTAGGTTGTTCATTTGTGTAGGAAAGTCTGACAAACACAGCTATAAATGCTATGGCAATTACTACTTTTGCTTCCCAAAGACCTTTAAATACGTCTTGGCTTGGATTTCTATAATTGTTTTTATCTTCACGTTCAGCCATAATCAAAAACTCTTTTTTATTGCTTAGATATGAATTTTTCAGAATTTAAGAGTAAATAATATTTCAGTCAGCCAATATTTATTTTTTGAAAAAATACTGTTTGAACAATATTGATTTTTTGACATATCATCTTTATATTATGAATTCTCGCTAATAATCTCTTCTCACCCAGGTAATACTACGTCCCTTTCCATGGACAGAGTTGGATGTATCTACTAATTGGAGGATAGAATATATAACGCTTTGCATTTGAGTTGAATAGACCTCACCCCTGCTTCTCTAGCAAGGAAAGGGGAACCCGATAGGGCGGAGTGAGCTTTGTACTTTACGCTCGTCAAAAATTTATATTTAGCGAGATAAAACCAATATTTAATCTTGGACAAAACTTAACACATATATAATAGACTTGTTTCTTTTTGCCTATTGCCTATTAATAAAATATTAAAAGTATTGACAAATACAGAAAAACTTAATACACCTAGTTTAATGATGCTTGGAGATGTTAGTTATGCAATATCAAGTTAAGATTCTAGAACCAACAGATTTATGGTATTTACAGAACAACATTAATAAAGAAACCAACAAATATTACCATCCCACAAAAGATATTCCATTTGCTCAGCAAGTAGAAATTAGACTTGAAAACTCTGGAGTCATTATTCAAAAAGGATCATTACACAGATGCATCGGTAAATTAAATTATGGTATTTACAAAACCGATAACCGTTTGAAAGATATGTGGGTAGCCTTGCGAACGGAGATTGACTACAACGCACCTGTGTATCAAGGTACTGGTATGGTTTATCTTGAGCCTAGACAAAAAGGTAATTTTTTACATTACAACTATATCGATCTATCAGAGCGGGAGCAATGGGAATTTGATGATGGGGTCTTTAAGTTTTGTTCTGATAATGTAGTTATCGGAGCAAAAAGATTAAAGTTCCGACAAATTGCAGGCTCTAATGATGGAAAATGGAGACTGGTGATCAAAGCTTTACCAGGACAAATTTCTCGTGTGGTAGCAGGCACTACAACACCTGCAAGAGTAATAGAACTCAGCAAAGGAGAAATTTTGATTGCTGACTATGACATGGTGAAAGGATACACAAACGGTATCGAAGAAGATTATCGCAAACTAGGTCATTTTGGCAAAGGTGGTGGAGAGGGTTTTGTCTGGATGTATAGCGGTGAGGGTAAATTATTGGTGACTGAAAATGATGGTCTCCGTCTAGATTAAGTCAATTCCATAGGTCTAAGTAATTTCGACATGCACTACTGAAAAATAGCAAAATTCCTGTAGCCAAACTCTACGTCCCTTAGCGTAAAAAAACACTACCTTAGCGATCGCAAAGCGACAGATACCTTTAATTTGCGAACTATTTTAGAGTCATCCATAACCATCAACTAGAAAGCACAGTTACGATCAAAAATGTGTCGGAATTGGCTGCGAGGCAATATTAAATGCCCAAATGGAAACTAGTAACTGAATTCTCCTTTAACAGCGCCCATTACATTAAAGATTATGATGGCCCTTGCGGTCGGATGCATGGACATAATTACACGGTGCGAATCGAAGTAACTTCATCCAAACTACATTCTTCCCAATATTGTCCACACCCAGTCATGGTAGCTGATTTTAGAACCTTGCGCTGGGCCAAACAAGACGTATCCAAAGGCGGACTTGACCACTGTATCCTTAACGAAGTCTTACCGCCTGAGTACGAAACAACTGCTGAGATGATTGCTAAATATATTTATGACGAAACCAAAAAACGAGTCCCAGCAGATGTGCAACTGAAAGTAGCCGTGTCGGAAACACCAAATAGTTGGGCAGAGTATGAGGATGATTAGATATCTTAGTGTCTTTGTGCCTTAGTGGTTCAAAAATCAACTTTCTTCACCACCAAGACACCAAGACACAAAGAAAACTCGCTGAAAAATTAAGCCTTCAGTGCAAAATTCAGATGGTGATGCTTTTGCTAATAGCCGTAAGCCTCTGGTGGGTGAATTTGTCTTCAATGGCAATACAGTATTTGTGGTAGCTAACCACTTCAATTCTAAAGGTGGCGATCAACCTTTATTCGGACGCTTCCAACCGCCGACACTCACTTCTGAAGCGCAGAGATCACAACAAGCTCAAATTGTCAATAATTTCGTAGACAGTGTTTTGGCAGCAGACCCCAATGCCAATGTTGTGGTGATGGGCGACCTCAACGATTTCCAGTTTTCCAACCCAATTGCAACCTTAAAGGGTGATGTCCTCACTAACCTAATTGATACCCTGCCAGTAAATGAACAGTACACCTACATCTTTGAGGGTAACTCCCAGGTGCTTGACCATATATTAGTAAGTAACAATCTGGTCAATGGGTCTGAGTTCGATGTTGTGCATATCAATGCTGAGTTTTTCGATCAAGTCAGCGACCACGACCCGGTAATGGCAAGCTTTATCCTACCTCAAGTGTACAACGAAATAGTTGGTACACCAGGTAATGATAATCTTGTAGGAACAGCCGCCAGCGATCGCATTCAAGGTTTTGAAAAAAATGATACCATCAGTGGCTTAGGTGGCAATGATATTCTCGAAGGCGATGCAGGCAACGATACTATTTACGGTGGTGATGGTAACGATATGATTTATGGTGATGCAGGCAACGACAAGCTTTATGGCGAAGCTGGTAACGACAGGATTTATGCTGGTCAAGGCAACGATCAAATTTATGGTGGCAATGGTGATGACGTAATTTACGCCGAAGCCGGCAATAATAAAATTGATTCTGGTTCAGGCTTCGATACAGTATTTAGTGGCAGTGGTCGTGATACCTTTGTGCTTGCTGCTGGCGAAGGATTTGATCTGATTGAAAACTTTGCATTCAGACAAGACCGCATTGAGTTAAGTGGTTTACGCTTTGCAGACCTGACAATTACCCAAGGTACTGGCGCAGATGCCAATAATACGCTGATCAGTGTCACGAGTACAGGTGATCTGTTGGCTAGTTTGATTGGAGTGCAAGTTAACACAGTTACAAGTTCTGTGTTTACCATAGTTTAACATCATCAAGATTGCATAAATTTTAGAAAAAATATTCTTTCAGAGGGATAGTAATCATGAGCGTAAGCGCGAACCTGTAAGGGTAATGGGTAATAGGTAATGAGAAAAACCAATGACCTATTACCAGCGCCTTAACGGTATTAGTAGTTGCAGCCAACAACCAACAACTACCGCATTGTGACAAATTCTTCTGCTGCTGTGGGATGGATACCAACGGTGGCATCAAAATCTTTTTTCGTTGCGCCCATATTAATAGCGATCGCTACACCTTGAATGATCTCACCTGCATTTTCTCCTACCATATGAGCGCCTAATACTTTGTCAGTACTGGCATCTACTACCAATTTCATCATGGTTCTTTCTTGGGCGCCCGTCAAACTGTGGAACAAAGGACGGAAACGAGTTCGGTAGATTTTCACCCCATCGTCTCCCAGCTTTTCCCGGGCTTGGGCTTCTGTGAGACCAACTGTGGCTGCTTCCGGTGTAGAAAAAATAGCAGTCGGGACATTTTCGTGACTAAATACACGGCGGTTATTACCAAATTCACTATCTGCAAACGCCCGCCCTTCACCAATAGCGACTGGGGTTAAATTCATCCGGTCAGTAACATCACCTACTGCAAAAATGTTTGCTTGGGAAGTCTGGCTGTATTCGTTCACAGCGATCGCATCCATTGTGCTATATCCAGGGCCTTCAATGGAACCACAACAGGTTTCAACTCCAGCCTTTTCTAAACCCAGCCCTTCGATATTGGGGGCGCGACCTGTTGCTACTAAAAACACATCGGCAATAATTGGTTCTTTGTTTTCTCCAGATAACTTGATTTTAAGACCTTCCGGCACTTTCTCCACTGCTTCGACTACATGATTCTGGATGATTTTAATGCCGTGGTTGGTCATCCCCTCTTGAATATTAGTGCGGATATCTTCATCAAAACCATTGAGGATAAGTTCTTTACGGATAACTTGGGTAACTTCGCATCCCAAACCGCGCATAATGCAAGCAAACTCCGTGCCGATGTAACCAGCACCAATAATTGCTATACGCTTGGGTTTTGCTGGGAGATGAAACATTTCATTAGAGGTGATGCCATATTCCATCCCCGGTAAATCAGGTTTGACGGGACGACCACCAACAGCAATTAAAATTTTATCGGCAGTGACTTTGCGTCCATCAACTTCGATAGTGTGCGGGTCTAAAAGAGTAGCACGACTGGGAATAAGTTCTACCCCGGCTTTTTCCAAGAAACCAATATGTAGTTGGGAAAGCCGTCGTACTTCCTTATCTATAGCTGTAATAAAATATTCCCAGTCTAATTCTGCTTCGCCTACCTTCCAGCCATAGCCTGCTGCATCATGGAATAATGCTGGAAAATGGGAGCCATAGACCATCAATTTTTTGGGAATGCAGCCACGAATGACACAAGTACCACCAACTAAACTTTCTTCGGCGATCGCTACTTTTGCTCCGTAGCTAGCAGCACGTTTAGAAGCTGCTAACCCCCCAGAACCAGCACCAATGACAAACAGGTCGTAATCGTAGGTCATAAATTTTTAGATGTCTTTTGCAAAGAAATAAAATTTCATACCAATTTACCAACGAAAAATTGAAAATTTTCAGCCAGGTAAAGTGGTATCGCGGCTTTGAATATTAACGGTGGCATTTGGCCTAACATGTGAAAACCACTATCTTGATCCTAGCTTGCTCTTCCCAATCCGAAAATTGAGACAGTAGTGGTGGCAAGCGATCGCTTTTTAGGAAATTGTTTCTTCAAAGGTAGAGGGTAGGAGGTTCAGTTGGGGTAGGAATTTTCACTTTTGGTTGTGCCAAAACAGTAGCCTGAATGACTGATTTGAAAGTAACCTCACCCCGTCAAGAGAGGACACCCCTCTCCGAGCTCGCGGAGAGGGGCTGTTCTTGTGAGGTTTTTCGTTGGGACTGCCTTTGTTCAATCATCGCTGATCTTGTGGTTGTACCCTGTACCAGCCAAACCAGTGATGAACTGCTAACCAAACTGCCGAAAGAAAACCAGCTAAACTTAGTGTCAAACCACTATAAGGTACTAACAATCCAAACACGGGTAGCACAGCTCCAGCAATAGTACAAATAACTGCAGCCAGGGAAGCACGAACATTTACACCTAGTCCCCAACTCAACACCAGTAAAACGAGGGAAATCAAAGTCCAAGCAAACTGGGGACTCATGACACGACTGGTGTAAGTCAAAGCCAATAAACAAGCAAAAAATACCCCACCAGCAACAGCGATATTTTTTATATTCATAGGAATAGATAAATATAGCAACAATATCCACCACAAAAATAACGCTGGCGCTAGCAATAACAGGCGGGGAAGCACACCTGTATTACGAACAGGATTAGTATTTGTAAATACTCCAAATGGGTTTCTCACAGAAACATTATCGTCAAATACCCAAGTAAATCGGGTGCTTTGTCCCTCGCCTGCAATTTCAGTTGGTACAATGCCGCTAGCAAAATCAGCCCCTGGAAAGTTAGCAATAGCTACTAAGCGAAAATTCTGGAGTAACTGTCCATCAGCACTATAAATCCAACGGGAACCGCCTTGAGCTTTGTAAGAGACTCGAAAGGTGGTTTCTTCTCCTTGTCCTAAGCGAAAGGGAAAGCTGTAATTACCCGGGCTAGTTTGTTGTAATCTCCTACCAGCTTGCTCTATTTTGTAGCCGGAAAGTAGGGAGTAGCCATTGGGGGGTGGTGCTTCCCAGAAGAACTGATTAATGTTTTCTGGAAGCTGATTAACTACTTTATAGTCAGCAGTATAGTCTACGCGATATGTTGCACGGCGATTTTGGACATCGGGAGTTTGGTCGATTTTGACTTGAATTTGTGAACCAGCTAGTGTCAGATAGCGGCTTTCTTCTCGTGTTTCATTGACTGTGACAATCTTGCCATTAACTTGCGTGGTGTAACTGTATGGTACTTGCACGACATAACGTATTTGTGGGGCAATTTGTTCTAGTCTGTCACCAGCAACACTTGCTGCTACTTGCGCCACTTTTGCCTGTTCCCAGTGGTGATATCTATTGCTCAAAGTTGAGCAAAGAAAAAATCCTCCTATTAATAGAATTAAAACTAAAGTTAAGTGTGGTAAGCCTGCGAGGATTTGCGAGTAACGAATTGCCCATTCATCAATAAAATTAGCTTGTTCTACTTGCTGGCGACGCAGGGAAAAGTTGACTAAAGCGATCGCAACTCCCAAAGCCACAATCACAAATACTAGTAACAGCGAAGCTTTCAGGACATCAGTGCCAAATTGAACAAGTTCCGTAGGATGGGTAAGATCAGGTATTCCAGGCATACCTTTAGCTGATTCAGGCATAAGAGAAATTTCGGAGAATGTGAAGAATTTGACCGAGAAAATCTCTCAGAAGTTTCTGAGTTTTGATTACAAATTCCGACAAATTTGTTTCTCTAGAGGGATGTTTTAGATATTACATTCACCATTAAATATCAATCAATACCTACTATTTCTTAAGCAAGTATGCCCCACTGGTGATAAGTTGCAGATTCGCTTTTTTCAAAACGTAGAAGATGAAACCAAACGCCTATCACGCCTCATTGGTGGTTTGTTAGATTGGGGGCGTTTGGAAGCTGGGGTGACACTGTTAGAAAAGCAACATATTCAACTGGTAAGCTTGATTAGGCGTGCTGTCAGAGCAGTAGAAACACGAATGCAAAATTCGCAAATCTCAGCCCAAGTCAACGTGGCTGACTTGCAAATCCAGGGTGACTCCGAAAGATTGTTGCAAGCATTGCTCAATCTGTTAGATAATGGCATCAAGCACTCACCCCCCGACTCTCAAATATTTATCACTGCTTCCAAAGAAGGAAGAAGTCATGAAAGCAGTCCTAATGACAGCACCTGGCAATCCTGAAGTTTTGCAACTACAGGATGTAGCAAATCCT
>Ga0073934_10006380_pt1 | contig 17257 bp, 13 predicted proteins | sample LarsenN4metaG_FD_76834 | JGI IMG/M metagenome (GOLD analysis project Ga0073934, IMG submission 76834) | Hot spring sediment bacterial and archeal communities from British Columbia, Canada, to study Microbial Dark Matter (Phase II) - Larsen... ... | reverse complement strand
GAGCCGCGCGGTGTGGGCGGCACGCGGCTGGACTGCGAGTGGGACGACGAAGCCTCCCTCGGCCCCGTCTTCCCCGCCGAGGCCGTGGCGGCGTGCCATGCCGCGCTCGCCGACCGCGCGGACCTGGCGCGCTATGGCGATGCGGATATCGCGCTCGACCTCGCCGACCTGATCGCCGCGCTGGCCGTGCCGCAGGCCGACGTGATGGCCTTCACCGCCGGTGGCCGCGCGGCGCTGGCCCTGGCCGCGGGAGGGCCTGCGCCGGTGCGCCGCCTGGTCCTGGCGAGCCCGATCCTGCCTGAAGCGGTGCTGCCCGTGGCCCTGGCCCAGGGCGCGGACAACGCGCTTTCCGGCATGACCCGCCTGTGCTTCCGCAGCGAGAACTGCCACGCCATGTCGCTCGGCCGGCGGCTGGACCGCAGCATCGCGCGGCTTGACAAGAAGCCGGCTGAAGTCGACCTCGAAGCGGCGGCCACGCTGGATGGCGACGGCTTGGCGCTCGGGTTCCACCTGAACGCAATGGCGCGGGCCGGGTTCGCCAAGGGGCCGGAGCTGATCCGCCTCGCCTTCGACGGAAACCTAGAGCCCGCTGCCGAGGCGGTGGCCGCGGCGCACGCGGACCTGTCGGATGGCGCACTGGGACTGCACCTCGCGCTGGCCTGCTCCGCCGAGCGCGATCGCCTGGCCGATGTCGAGAAGGCAGCCTTCAAGGGCCTGTACGTGGGCAACCGCTGGCTGGAGGCGTACCGCGCCGCCTGCGAGGCATGGCCGGGCGAGGCCGCACCCGCCGCGATGCCTTCGCCCCTGCCGCCGACGCTGGTCGTGCTGCCCGCCTACGGCGCCCTGGCCGCGCCCGAGCCGACGCTGGCCCGGCTGCAGGAAGGCAGCGGCGAGGCAGCCGCCACCGCGGCACGCGCCCTCGTCCTCGCCGCACAGCCCGAGGACTGGCCGAGGGATGCGGCGGCGCGGGCGTGCGCGGGCGGGCTGATCGCGGCGTACCTGGCGCTGGCCGATCCGGCCGATGCGCTGGACGAGGCGTGCGCCGCGGACCTGGCGCCGCCCGCGCTGGAGCTGGGCGCGCCCGAGGCGCCCTAGGTCGCGAGCTCCGCCAGGTCCTTGTAGAGATCAAGCGCGGCGGGATTGGCCAGGGCCTCGCGGTTCTTGACCGCGCGGCCGTGTACGATGTCGCGCACGGCCAGCTCGGTGATCTTGCCGCTGATCGTGCGCGGGATGTCGGCCACGGCCACGATCTTGGCCGGAACGTGGCGCGGCGTGCAGTTCTCGCGGATGCGCTTCCTGATGGCGTCGGCCAGCTCGGGGGTCAGCGACCGGCCCTCGCGCAGGCGCACGAACAGGACCACACGCACGTCGTTCTGCCAGTCCTGGCCGATGCACAGGGCCTCGAGCACGTCGTCGAACTGCTCGACCTGGCGATAGATCTCGGCCGTGCCGATGCGCACGCCGCCCGGGTTCAGCACCGCGTCCGAGCGCCCGGTGATGATCAGGCCGTCGTGCGGGGTGATCTCGGCGAAGTCGCCGTGGTGCCAGACGTTGGGGAAGCGGGCGAAATAGGCGTTGTGGTACTTGGCGCCGTCGGGATCGTTCCAGAAGCCGATGGGCATGCAGGGGAAGGGCCTGGTGCAGACCAGCTCGCCCATGCCCTCGCGCAGGGGCCTGCCCTCGTCGTCGAACACGTCCACCGCCATGCCCAGCCCGCGCGTCTGCAGCTCGCCGCGCCACACCGGCCCCACCGGGTTGCCCAGCGCGAAACACGAGATGATGTCGGTGCCGCCCGAGATGGAAGAGAGCTGCAGGTCGGCCTTGATGTCGCGGTAGACATAGTCGAAGTGCTCGGGCGCCAGTGGCGACCCGGTGGAGAGCATGGCCCGCAGGCTCGCAAGGCTGTGGGTCTCGCGCGGCTTGATCCCGGCCTTCTCGAGGGAGGCGATGTACTTGGCCGAGGTGCCCAGCACCGTCATACCTTCCTTGTCGGCGATGTCGAAGAGGACGTTGCCCGAGGGATGGAACGGCGAGCCGTCGAACAGGATCAGCGTGGCGCCCGAGGCCAGGCCCGAGACGAGCCAGTTCCACATCATCCAGCCGCAGGTGGTGAAGTAGAACAGCTTGTCGCCGGGCTTCACATCGGTGTGGAGCTGGTGCTCCTTCAGGTGCTGCAGCAGGGTTCCGCCGGCGCCGTGCACGATGCACTTTGGCGCGCCCGTGGTGCCCGACGAGTACATGATGAAGAGCGGATGGTCGAAGGGGAGCTGGGCGAAGGCGATGGCGCCGCCGTGCGCCACGCCCAGGAAGGGTTCCCACAGCACGGCGCCGGGCAGGCCCGCGATGTCGGGCTCGGGGTTGGCATAGGGCACCACGACCAGGCGCTGCAGGGTGGGCAGCTTGGCCGCGATCTCGGCGATCTTGCCGCGGCAGTCGATGACCTTGCCGTTGTAGAAATAGCCTTCCACCGCGAAGAGGACCCTGGGCTCGACTTGGCCGAAGCGGTCGAGCACGCCCTGCACGCCGAAGTCGGGCGAGCACGAGGTCCAGGTGGCGCCGATGGCGGCGGCGCCCAGCATGGCGACGATGGTCTCGGGCATGTTGGGCATGAACCCGGCCACGCGATCGCCCTCCTTCACCCCGGCGGACGCCAGCGCGCGCGCGACGCGGCCCACCTGGTCGTAGAGCTGGGCGAAGGACATGGCGCGGCGTGTGCCGTTCTCGGCCCAGAAGACCAGGGCCTCGGCCTTGTCGCGCCGGCGCAGCAGGTTCTCGGCGTAGTTCAGGCGGGCACCGGCGAACCAACGGGCGCCCGGCATGCGGTCGGGATCGCCCAGAACACGGTCCGCCCTGCGCCCCGCCTTCACGCCGGCATAGTCCCAGACCGACTGCCAGAACTTCGCCGGCTCCTCGACCGACCAGCGCCACAGGGCGGCATAGTCGGGCAGCTTGGCGCCCCACTTCTGGGCGACGTGTTTGCGGAACAGGGTGATGTGGCTGGCCGCGACGCGCGCCGGCGAAGGCGTCCACAGCGGCTCGGAAGCGGTCATCAAGGTCCTCCCCACCCCTGGCACGGCGCGCATTATTGCGGAGCCGGTCATCCTTGCCCAGGGTCGCCAGTCACCCTGGCACGGGCCGGGGACGGGCCGTAAGGTTGCCCTGCCCATGCACGGCCCATCCGCCACGCTGCGCAACGACACGCTCGGGGGGGCGCTCTGGCTCGCCGCCAGCTGCGTCTTCTTCACTTCGATGAACGGCATGATCCGCCACCTGTCGGCGGAACTGCCGTCCGCCGAGATCGTGTTCTTCCGGAACTTCATCGGTCTGCTGGTGATGCTGCCGTGGATCGTCCACGTCGGCCTTGGGGCGCTGCGCACGCGGCGCATCAAGGAGATGCTGACGCGCTCGGTCATCGGGTTCCTGTCGATGATCCTGTGGTTCTGGTCGCTGGCCTACCTGCCGCTGGACCATGCCGTGGCGCTCAGCTTCACCTCGCCGCTTTTCGCCACGCTGGCGGCCGTCGTCATCCTGAAGGAACGGCTGCGCCTGCGCCGCATGGTGGCGCTGGGCATCGGATTCTGCGGCATGCTGGTGATCCTGCGCCCCGGCATGGTGCCGCTGGAGCTGGCATCGCTGGCGGCGATCGCCTCCTCGGCCCTGATGGCGCTTTCCATCGTGCTGATGAAGTCGATGACCGAGACCGAGGCGCCGGGCACGCTGGTGACCTACCAGGCCATGCTGATCACGCCCCTGTCCTTCGTGCCGGCCGCCGTCGACTGGGTGTGGCCCACGATGGAGGCCTGGATGTGGCTGATCGCCCTGGGCGTGTTCGCGTCCATCGGGCACGTCTTCTTCACCCGCGCCTTCGCGCGGGCCGAGGCCACGGCCCTGATGCCCTTCGACTACGTGCGTCTGCCCATGGTGGCGCTGATCGGCTACTTCGCCTTCGGCGAGAAGCCCGACGCTTGGACATGGGTGGGCGGCGCCATCATCCTGGGCAGTTCGGTCTACGTCGCCCACCGCGAGGCGCAGATCCGCAAGGCGGAGCAGCGCACGGCCATCGCGGCGCCGGGGCCCTAGGCGCCCAGCCTGGCCAGCAGGGCGCGGGCCCGGTCGCGGTGCTCGGGCTTCATGTGCCGGGCGATGGTGCCCAGCGCGAGGGCGATGACCGAGGCGTCGTCGGTGAAGCCCAGGCCCAGGATGAAGTCGGGAATGGCATCGGTGGGCACCACGAAGTAGCCGACCGCGCCCAGCAGGATCGACTTGGCATAGGACGGCGTGCGCGGGTCCAGCGCGCAATAGCCCGCCGCCAGCGCGTCCTCGGCGAAGGGGATGCGATGCAGGTTGCGCCGCACCTTGTCCCAGAGGCCGGCGACCGGGGGCGGCTGGGCGGCCGAGCCGGCCCGATCGTGGAACCCGCCCGTGCCGGTGGTGCCTTCCGCGGTCATGCCTTCTCTCCTGCGGCCTCGTCCATGAAGCGGGCCAGCTTCAGGTCGCGCTGGCTGACCCCGTTCACGTCGTGCGAGGCCAGGGTCACGTCGACCCGGTTGTAGACGTTGAACCACTCGGGATGGTGGTCCATGCGCTCGGCCTTCAGGGCGACCCGGGCCATGAATCCGAAGGCGGCATTGAAGTCCTTGAAGCGGTACGTCCTGCAGATCGCCTCGCGCCCCTCGGCCTCGCGCCAGCCTGGCAGGTCCTTCAGCGCGGCGGCGCGGCCGGCGGCATCCAGCTTGTCGGGCATGGGACGGTTCCCTCCTGGCCTTGCCCGCTATGTGGCCCTGCTTGGCCCGCCCCGCAAGCGGGGGCTATGGTCGCCGCCATGCCCCGCACGCCCTTCGGCCCCGCCCCCTCGGCCGGCGAGATCCAGGCGATCGCCGACGCGGCCCTGGCCGCCATCCCGGCGAGCCTGCGGCGCCTGGTCCAGGGCGTGGCCATCCTGATCGAGGAGTTCCCCGACGACGCCACCCTCAGGGACATGGGGCTGGAGAGCCCCTACGACCTGCTGGGCCTGTACCACGGCGTGGCGCTGGGCCAGAAGGGAACGGGCCTGGTGGCGCACGACGTGGACCGCATCTTCCTCTACCGCGGCCCGCTGCTGTTCTACTGGATGGAGTCCGGCGAGACGCTGGAGGCCATCGTGCGCCACGTCCTCATCCACGAGATCGGCCACCATTTCGGCCTGTCCGACGCCGACATGGAGGCCATCGAGGCGCAGGCGGGCCCCTAGGCGGTGCCGCCGCCGATCGGATAGATGCGTCGCGCGTTCTCGCCTGCGATCAGACGCACGATCTCTTCGGCGTCGTCGGCGCCGCACAGGTCGTCGGCGATCCAGCGGTCGAGCGTGCGGGCCAGCGCGCGGCGGAACAGGACGGCGCCCAGGTAGTAGAGCTCGGGCAGGCCGAAGGCGTCCGAGCTGTAGAGCTGCTTGGTGAAGGGCGCCATCTCCAGCGCCTCGCCCAGCACGTCGGCCGAGCTGGGCCCCGTGTAGTTCAGCACGCAGCCCACGTCGAAGTAGACGTGGGGGAACACCTCGGCCAGCCAACCCGCCTCGCGCTGGAAGGGGTAGCAGTGCAACAGGGTGATCGGGATGCCCCACGGCTCGGTCGCCTTGTAGAAGGCGGTGAAGTGCGTGGGATCGCAGGCGTGCATCGTGATGTCGGTGTCGCCGAACCCGACGTGGAGCTGCAGCGGGAAGCGGCGCTGGCGGCACAGCTCGGCGCCCAGCCACAGGCCGTGGCGCAGGAGGACGGGATCCTCGAGCCGCGCCTTGCCGGTGGCGGCGATGCGCTGGAACCAGGCGCCTGCGGCGGCCACCACCTCGCCGCGGCGGGGCGGCGTCTGGTCGATGGCGAAGGTGGCGCGGTAGGCGACGATGGACTTCAGGCCGACCGCGTCGCGCGCGGCCTCCGCCAGCGCCGTGCCGAAGGCCTCGGGATAGGCCGAGGCGGCCACGCCGGAGCGCGCCACGCGCTCGGCCACCGCCTCGATGCGCACGACCTCGTGGGACGGGCGGTCCGCTATGCGGCCCATCGCCTCGTGCGTGGCGATGTGGTCGGCGCGATGGCCTGTGTCCACGATCAGGTCCGCCAGCCCGCAGGCGCGCAGAAAGCGGCGGTTGACCTCCTCGGGGCCCAGGGCGGCGCGGCGCTCGAGGTACGCCTCGCGGCTGGCCAGCTTGGGCAGATCCAGCACCTCGGGGCAGAAGCGGCGCAGGATCAGGCCCAGCGGCGTCTGGAAGTTGTTGGTGCCCGGGGGCGGCCTGCCCGAGCTCTCGCTGATGAGAGCCTCGAACCCCGCCTCGTCCAGCGGGCCTGGCACCACGCCGTGGCAGTGATGGTCGACCAGCGGGATCGTTGCCGCGATCTCAGTAGGCAAGGCGGTACCTCTCGCACATGGCGGCCGCGTCCACGTCCTGGAAGGCAGCGATCTCGGTGCGCTTGACCGCCAGGTAGGTCGTCAGCATCTCGTCGGCGAACCAGCCCCTGGCCACGGCATCGCCCTCCAGCGCCACGAGGGCCTCGGCCAGCGTGGTGGGCAGCGGATGGACACCGCGCTCCCTGCGGGCGTCGGCGGAGAGCTCGTGCGGGTCGCCCTCGGTGGGCTGGGGCATGGGCAGCCTGGCCCGCACGCCTTCGAGCCCGGCGCGCACCAGGGCGCCCAGCGCCAGATAGGGGCTCGCGGTCGCGTCGGCCGGGCGGTACTCCAGGTTGATGTGCCGGGCCCGGGCGGCCTCGTCCTTGTCGGGCGGCGGGCACACGCGCAGGGCGCACTCGCGGTTCTGCACGCCGAAGGCCGTGTAGCCCGAGCTCCAGTGGTGCGGCCCCAGGCGCAGGTACGAGACCGGGCTGGGCGCGGTCAGCGCGACCAGGGCCCGCGCGTGCCGCACGACGCCGGCGGCGAAGTGGCCCGCGACCTCGGAGAGCTGGGCGGGACGCGCCGCGTCGTAGGTCATGGGGCGGCCGGCCCGGTCCCACAGGCTGACATGGATGTGCAAGCCGTTGCCCACGCCGCCGGGCGTCGCCTTGGGCGTGAAGCTGGCGCGCAGGCCCAGGCGCCGGGCGGCCTCGCGCACCGCCTCGCGGGCGATGAGGGCCCGGTCGGCGGCCGCCACGCCCTCGACGGGCGGGCAGGCGTACTCGAACTGGGCCACGCCGTACTCGGGCTCGAAGGTCTCGGGCTCGACCCCGGCCAGGCGCAGGGCGGCGACGGCCGCGCCGGCAAAGCGCGCGCCCTGGCGGATCGCTTCCATGCTGAAGGGCGGACCGGCGACGAAGCCGGGACCGGAGAGATGAAGCTCCTGCTCGAAGGCGGCGCGCAGGCGCAGGCCGGTCTCCTTCTCCAGGTCGGCCAGCGCCGCCTTGAGGAAACTGCGCGTGCAGCACGCCCAGGGCGTGCCGTCCGGGTTCAGCGAATCGCACAGCATGAAGTGCAGCGCGGGCGTCTCCAGGTCGAGGTCCAGCCGCGTCTCGGTGGCGGGGTCGGGCACCTGGCGCACCTCGCCCACGGGGCCCCACGGGTTGGGCGCGATGTCCTCGAAGGGGGTCAGGGCCTGGCCAGCCAGGGCCCAGCCGAGCCCGTGCGCCATGCGCCGCTCGATCTGGCTGCGCGGCACGCCGCGCACGCGAGTCATGCCCACCAGGTCGTTCCACGCCAAGAGGACGATGTCCTCGGTCCGCACGCTCACGGCCCCCTCCCCCTTGCCAGACCAAGACGCATGGCATCCCCGGGCGGGCGGGTCAACCGCGCGTGCGCCTTGCCTCGGCCCCGTCCCCGTCCGTAACGTCGGGGACGGCGAGGGGGTGGCGATGGGCGAGGCGGCGTCGGAAAGCGCGGGCGGGCGGGCGGGCGGCAGGCTCGACCCGGCCGTTGTGCGCGCGTTCCTGGGCGCGCTGGTCGTGGCTGCCCTGCTGGCCGCCGCCGCCCTGCCGGTGTGGCTGTTCCTGGGCGCCGCGCCCCAGGGCACCATGACGCACTTCCTGGTGATGGTGGTGGCGGTGCTGGGCATCGCGGTCTTCACCGGCAACGCGGGCATCGTCAGCTTCGGGCACGCGGCCTTCATGGCGGTCGCGGCCTACGTGGCCGCCTGGCTGACCCTGCCGCCCGAGATGAAGGAGGCCATGCTGCCCGGCCTGCCGGCCTTCGTGGCGCAATCGCAGCTCGCCATGCCGCTGGCGCTGCCCATCGCCGCCGCGGCGGCGGGGCTGGTGGCCCTGGCGGTGGGCGTGCCGGTATCGCGGCTGGGCGGGGCCGCCGCCGCCATCGCCACGCTGGGCCTGCTCATCATCGTCAACGGCGCCATCGTGGGCGCGCGCGACCTGACGCGGGGCAGCCAGGCCATGCACGGCGTGCCCCGGGTTGTGGACATTCCCACGGCGCTGGCCGTGGCGGCCCTGGCCGTGATCGCGGCGCGCGTCTTCCGCGAGCTGACCGCGGGCCTGGAGCTGCGCGCGGCGCGCGAGGACGAGGCGGCCGCGGCCGCCATCGGCATCGACGCGGCGGGGCGCCGCCTGACCGCCTGGGTGGTCAGCGGCGTCATCGCCGCCGCCGCCGGGGTCCTGCTGGGCCATCACCTGGGCGTGTTCACGCCCAAGGAGTTCTACTTCAACATCACCTTCGCGCTGCTCGTCATGCTGATCGTGGGCGGGATGATGAGCGTGACCGGCGCGGTGGCCGGTGCCGCGCTGGTGACCGTGCTGATCGAGGTGCTGCGCCGGCTGGAGGAAGGCCCGGTCCTGGCCGGCATCGACCTGCCCCAGGTCTTCGGGCTGACCGAGGTGGGCCTCAGCCTGGCCATCCTGGCCGTGCTGTACCGCCGCCGCGCCGGGCTGTTCGGCACGCGCGAGGCGGACGACCTGCTGCCGGCCGGCCGGACGACCGCCCCGCCCCTGCCCGCCCTGCCCGCCCGCCCGCCCCGCCCGCCGGCCAGCGGGCTGAGGGCCGAGGGCGTGCGCAAGATGTTCGGCGGCCTGGCGGCCCTGGACGGCGCGGGCGTATCCGTGCGACCGGGCGAGATCGTGGGGCTGATCGGCCCCAACGGATCGGGTAAGACGACGCTGCTGGCGTGCCTTGCGGGGGCCCTGGCGCCGGACGGCGGGCGCGTGACGGTGGACGGCGTGGCGACCGCGGGCTGGCCGGCCTGGCGGGTGGCGCGCACCGGCGTGGGCCGCACCTTCCAGTCCATCCGCCTGTTCGCGAACCTGAGCGTGCTGGAGAACGTCAAGGTGGCGCTGACCGCGGGCGGCGGCAGGCTGGCCCCCGGGCGGCGGGAGGGCGCGGCCATGGCCATCCTGGCGGACCTGGGCCTGGACGGGCTGGCGCGCCGCGCGGCGGGCACGCTGGCGTACGGCCATCAGCGCCGGCTGGAAATCGCCCGCGCGCTGGCCCAGGATCCCCGCTACCTTCTGCTCGACGAGCCTGCGGCGGGGCTGAACGAGAGCGAGTCCGACGCGCTTCTCGGGGTCCTGGCGGGGCTGGGAAGGTCGCGGGGCATCGGCCTCCTGGTGGTGGACCACGATCTCAGGCTGATGATGCGGCTGTGCGACCGCATCGTCGTCCTGAACAAGGGCGAGGTCATCGCCGAGGGTGCGCCCGCCGACGTGCAGCGCGACCCGCGCGTCGTCGAGGCCTATCTGGGAACACGCCGCGCGGTGGCCGGAACGGCAGCCGGCGACGCGGCGCGCAACGCGAGCCTGCCGACACGAACCTGAACACGGGAGGAGGACCATGACACCGAAGGACATCAAGCGCGGCCTGGGCCTGGCGGCCGCGGCGGCGGCCCTGGCCATCGCCGTGCCCCACGGCGCGGCCGCCCAGGACACGCTGAAGATCGGCTTCGCCGCCGCCCTGACCGAGTACCTGGCGCCCTACGACCAGCCCTCGCTGCGCGGCATCGAGCTGGGCGTGGAGGAGATCAACGCGGCCGGCGGCATCGGCGGCAAGACCAAGATCGAGCTGCTGGTGAAGGACACCCGTTCGGACACCGCGCAGTCGGGCGTCGCGGCGCAGGAGCTGATCGACGAGGGCGTGCAGTTCCTGGTCACGAGCTGCGACGTGGATCCCTCGGTGGCGGCGGGCACCATCGCCCAGGCGGCCGGCATTCCCGCGATGTCGTCCTGCGCCTCGACGCCCACCCTGCCCGGCATCGTCGGGCCGTTCATGTTCTCGAACTACACGGCCGACAATCTGCAGGCCGCCGTGCTGGCCGGGTACGCCCGCGACCAGGGCTATCAGAACGCCTACATCCTGCTGAGCCGCGACACGCCCTACACCGAGAAGCTGCCCGAGTACTTCGCGCAGGTCTTCCAGGCCAAGGGCGGCACGCTGCTGGGCACCGGCGAGTACGCCATGGGCCAGCAGGACTTCTCGGCCGAGGTGACCAAGATCAAGGCGCTGGACCCGCAGCCCGACGTCATCATGACCTCGGCCTACGAGCCCGACTTCCCCGCCTTCATCAAGCAGCTGCGCGCGGCTGGCATTGCCGCGCCTGTTCTGGGCAGCGACGGCATCGATTCGCCCACCACGCTGGGCCTGGGCGACGTGGCCGAGGGCGTGGTCTACACCAACGCGGGCTTCCCGGTGCCCGGCACGCCCCTCGCCGACTTCTATGCCAGGTACGAGGCCAAGTACGGCGAGCCGCTGGAGACCACCTACGCCGCCACCGGCTACGACATCGTCAAGGTGCTGGAGGCCGCTGTGCTGGCCGCCGGCTCCACCGACGGCAAGGCGATCCGCGATGCGCTGGACAACCTGAAGGACGTCCAGGTGGCCACCGGCACGATGACCTTCGCCGGGCGCGAGCGCGTTCCCTTGCGGACCGTCACGCTCATCAAGGTGTCGTCCGGCCAGCGCGTGCATCTGGCCAGCGTCAACCCCGACCCGGCCGACGTTCCGGCGCCGTGACCGGGGCGAGCCCTCCGGCCCTCATCCAGGTCGAGGGGCTCGCGGTCCACTACGGTCCCGTCCAGGCGGTGCGCGACGCCCGCCTGGACGTGGGCCGGGGCGAGATCGTCGCGCTCCTGGGCGCCAACGGCGCCGGCAAGACCTCCGTTCTGGCCGCCATCATGGGGCTGGCGCCCGTGACGGCAGGCTTGGTGCGATTCGACGGCGCGGCCATCCACGGGCGGCCCACCGAGCGGATCGTGCGGCTGGGCCTGACCCTGGTGCCCGAGGGCCGCCGCGTGTTCCCCAAGCTGACCGTGGCCGAGAACCTGCGGCTTGGCGCCGCCGCCCGCCGGCGGCATGACGGCGCCGCCGCCGCGCTCGACCGGGTCTATGGTCTTTTCCCCGTGCTGGCCGAGCGCCGCAGCCAGGACGCGGGCACGCTGTCGGGCGGCGAGCAGCAGCAGCTGGCGATTGCCCGGGCGCTGATGTCGGATCCCAAGGCCCTGCTGCTGGACGAGCCGTCGCTGGGCCTGGCGCCCCGCATCGTCGATGCCATCTTCGACCTGATCCCGGCGCTGCGCGCGGCCGGGCTGACCATCCTTCTGGTCGAGCAGAACGTCGAGCTGGCGCTGGCCGTGGCCGACCGCGGCTATGGCATCGCGGGCGGCCGCATCGTGCTGGAGGGGACCGCCGCCCAGCTGCGCGCCTCGGGCGGGCTGGAGCGTGCCTACCTGGGGCTGGCGGGATGACCGACCTGCTGCTGCAGCAGCTCGTCAACGCGCTGAGCCTGGGCGGCATCTATGCCCTCCTGGCGCTGGGGCTGGCCGCGGTCTTCAGCGTACTGGGACTGATCAACTTCGCCCACGGCGACCTGATGACCATCACCGGCTATACGATGGTCTTCGCGCTGGCGGGCGACCTGCCCTTCGCCGCCGCGGCCGGGCTGGGCATCGCCACCGCGGCCCTGGCCGCCGTGCTGATGGAGCGCATCGCCTTCCGCCCCGTGCGCAACGCCAGCACCGCCACCATGCTGCTGACCAGCCTGGCGGTCAGCGCCATCCTGCAGGTGCTGTTCCAGAACCTGATCTCGGCCCGTCCCAAGGCCGTGCCGGCGCCCGCCGCACTGACGGGGGCGGTGGATGTGCTGGGCATGGATGTGGGCGCCATCCAGCTGCTGGCCATCGGCGCGACCGCCCTGCTGCTGGTGCTGATGACGCTGTTCCTGCGGCGCTCGCTGCTGGGCGTTGCCATGCGGGCGGCGGCGGCGGACTTCCCGGTGACGCGCCTGATGGGCATCGACGCCAACCGCGTGGTGGCGGTGGCCTTCGCGATCTCGGGCGTGCTGGCCGGCGTGGCGGGCGTGCTGTGGATCGCCCAGCGCGGCTCGGTCGACCCCCTGATGGGCTTCCTGCCGGTGCTGAAGGCGTTCATCGCCGTAGTCCTGGGCGGGCTGGGCAGCCTGTCGGGCGCGGTGGTGGGCGGCTTTGCGCTGGCCTTCATCGAGGTGGCGCTGCGCGCCTTCCTGCCCGAGGGCGTGCTGCCCTTCCGCGACGCAATCGCCCTTTCCATCGTGATCGCCATCCTGGTGGTGCGGCCCCAGGGCCTGCTGGGCCGCCGCGTCGCCGTGCGCTAGCGAGGCCGCCATGCCCACCCTGATCGAGCGCGACGCCCGGGCCATCGCGGGCATCGAGAAACTGCGCTTCTTCCCGCTGGCGGTGACCGGGGGCGAGGGCTGCCATCTGATCGAGGAGGGCGGGCGGCGCGTGCTGGACCTGTCGGCCGCCTGGGGTGCCGCCAGCCTGGGCTACGGCCATCCCGCCGTCGTCGAGGCCGTGGCCCGCGCCGCCGCGGCGCCGACGGCCAGCATCCTGTCCCACGCCGCCGAGGCGCCCGTGGCGCTTGCCGAGGCCCTGCTCGCCTTCGTGCCGGGGGCGGGCGAGCGCCGCGTCTGGCTGGGCCATGCCGGGTCGGACGCCAACGACACCGCCCTTCGCGCGGCCGTCCTGGCCACGGGCCGGCCGCGCGTGATCGGGTTCATCGGCGCCTACCACGGCGGCACCAGCGGCACCGCGGCGATCGGCGGGCACGCCTCGCAGGTGGGCGGGCAGAGCCGCCCCGGCCTGGTTCAGGTGCCCTACCCCGATCCGTACCACCCGCCCTTCCCCGGGGAGGTGGGCCAGGCCGTGCTCGACCACCTGGACTATCTGTTCACCACGGTCTGCCCGCCCTCGCAGGTGGCGGCGTGCTTCGTCGAGCCCATCCAGTCCGACGCCGGCATGATCGTGCCGCCGCCGGGCTTCCTGAGGGGCCTGGCCGAGCGCTGCCGCCGCCACGGCATCCTGCTGGTGTGCGACGAGGTCAAGGTGGGCCTGGCCCGCCCCGGCCTGGCGCTGGCCTGCCAGGCGGAGGGGGTGGAGCCCGACATCGTCGTGCTGGGCAAGGGCCTGGGCGGCGGCCTGCCGCTGTCGGCCGTGATCGGCCCGCCCGCCGTCATGGACGCGGCCACCGCCTATGCCATGCAGACGACGGCGGGAAACGCGGTAAGCGCCGCCGCGGGCCTGGCCGTGCTGCGCACCATCGAGCGCGAGGGCCTGGCCGCGCGGGCCGCCGCCCGGGGCGAGCGCCTGATGCGCGGCCTCAACGAGCTGGCCAACCGCCATGCCCTGATCGGCGACGTGCGCGGGCGCGGCCTGGCGTTGGGCGTGGAGCTGGTGGAGGACCGCGCCGCGCGCACGCCCGCGCGCCGCGCCGCCGCCAAGACCGTCTACCGCGCCTTCGAGCGGGGAGCCTGCCTGTACTACGTCGGCATGCGCTCCAACGTGCTGGAGCTCACGCCCCCGCTGGTGATCGGCGAGGCCGAGATCGACCGCGGCCTCGACATCCTGGACGGCGCGCTCGCCGATGTGGCCGCTGGGCGCGTGCCCGACGCGGCCGTGGCGCCCTACACGGGCTGGTGATGCGCTAGGATCGCGGCCCATAGCGTGGGGGTTCGCATGGCATTGCCCAAGGCGGCGCGGGCCGTCATCGTCGGCGGCGGCATCGTGGGCTGCTCGGTCGCCTACCATCTGGCGCGGCTGGGCTGGAAGGACGTGCTGCTGCTGGAGCGCAAGCAGCTCACCTCGGGCACCACCTGGCACGCGGCCGGCCTGGTGCGGGCGATGCTCTACTCGGCCAATCTCACGCGCCTCGCCCGCTACTCGATCGAGCTCTACACGCGTCTTGCCGCCGAGACCGGCCAGGAGACCGGCTTCAAGCAGAACGGCAGCATCAGCATCGCCCTGAACGCGGAGCGGTGGGAGGAACTGAAGCGCGGCGCCAGCATGGCGCGCGCCTTCGACGTTCCGGCCGAGATCATCACGGCCCAAGAGGCCGGGGCGCGCTGGCCCATGCTGAACCTGGAGGGCGTTGTGGGGGCCGTGTGGTTCCCCCGCGATGGCCAGACCAACCCAGCCGACACCTGCCTGGCCCTCGCCAAGGGCGCACGCCAAGCCGGCGCCCGCATCGTGGAGAACGTGGCCGTCACCGGGATCCTGCACGAGAAGGGCCGCGTGACGGGCGTGCGCACCGCCGAGGGCGACGTGGCGGCCGAGGTGGTGGTGAACTGCGCCGGCATGTGGGCGCGCGACGTGGGGCGCATGGCCGGCGTCAACGTGCCGCTGCACGCCTGCGAGCACTTCTACGTCGTGACCGAGCCCGTCCAGGGCGCCCACAGCGGCCTGCCCGTCATGCGCGTGATGGACGAGTGCGCCTACTACAAGGAAGACGCCGGCAAGATCCTGCTGGGCGCCTTCGAGCCCACCGCCAAGCCCTGGGGTGCGGACGGCATCCCCGAGGACTTCGCCTTCGGCGAGCTGCCCGAGGACGTGGAGCACTTCCAGCCCATCCTGGAGGCCGCGCTGAACCGCGTGCCCGCGCTGGGCAACGTGGGCATCCGCAAGTTCTTCAACGGGCCCGAGAGCTTCTCGCCCGACCAGCGCTACCTGCTGGGCGAGGCGCCCGAGCTGAAGGGCTTCTTCGTGGCCGCCGGGTTCAACTCCATCGGCATCCAGTCGGGCGGCGGCGCGGGCATGGCGCTCGCCGAGTGGATCGCGGGCGGGCACCCGCCCTTCGACCTGTGGGACGTGGACATCAGCCGCATGATGCCGCACCAGGGGCGGCGCTCGTACCTGCTGCCGCGCGTCTCGGAAGCGCTGGGGCTGCTCTACGCGATGCACTGGCCCTACCGCCAGTTCGCCACGGCGCGCGGCCTGCGCCGCTCGCCCTTCCACGCGCGGTGGGAGGCGCTGGGCGCCTGCTTCGGCGAGGTGGCGGGGTGGGAGCGGCCCAACTGGTACGGCGACCCCGGCACCCGGCCGGAGTACGTCTACAGCTTCGGGCGCCAGAACTGGTTCGGCCGCACGGCCGCCGAATGCCGCGCCGCGCGCGAGGCCGTGGGCCTGTTCGACCAGACCTCGTTCGCCAAGATCGCGGTGGAGGGACCCGACGCGGCGGCCCTGCTGCAGCGCGTCTCGGCGGGCGACGTGGCGCGCGAAACCATGCGCACGACCTATACCCAGTGGCTGAACCCGCGCGGCGGCATCGAGGCGGACCTGACCGTGACGCGGCTGGACGAGGACCGCTTCCTGGTGGTGACCGCGGCGGCCAGCGCCATCCACGACCTGGCCTGGCTGCGCCGCAGCGCGGCCGAGGGCCAGCGCGTGCGCATCGAGGACGTGACGAACCGCTGGGCCGTGCTGGGTCTGATGGGCCCGCGTGCGCGCCAGGTGCTGGGCGCCGTCACGACCGCCGACCTGTCCAACGCGGCCTTCCCCTTCGGCGCCGTGCGCACGGTGGAGATCGTTGGGGCCGAGGTCATGGCGGTGCGCATCTCCTATGTGGGCGAGCTGGGCTGGGAGCTCTACATCCCCGCCGAGTTCGCGGGCGCCGTGCTGGAGGCCGTGCTCGAAGCGGGCGGCCCGCACGGCCTGAGGCCCTGCGGCATGCACGCAATGGACGCGCTGCGCATCGAGAAGGCGTACCGCCACTGGGGCCACGACATCACAGGCGAGGACACGCCCGTCGAGGCGGGCCTGGCCTTCGCCTGCGCCTTCGACAAGAACGTGCCCTTCGTCGGGCGCGACGCCCTGCTGCGCCAGCGCGAGGAGGGTCCGCGCAAGCGCCTGGTCCAGTTCGCGCTCGAGGATCCGGCGCCGCTGCTCTACCACAACGAGCCGATCTGGCGGGACGGCCGCATCGTGGGGCTGACGACCTCGGCCAACTACGGCCACACGCTGGGCCGCGCCGTGGCGCTGGGCTATGTCCGCAACGGCGGCGACGTGGTGACGCCCGACTTCGCGGCGGGCGGCCGCTACGAGATCGAGGTGGCTGGCACCCGGTTCCCGGCCCGGGCCAGCCTGCGCCCCATGCACGACCCTAAGGGCGAGCGGATCAAGGCATAGGCTCGATCGCCATGCGCGCCGCAGGATAGGCGCGGGCGGCGAAGCAGGTGCAGAACCTGGCGACCAGGGGTTCGAGGCGCTTCACCATCGCCTTCTTCTCGGCGGTGACGGCGTTCAGACGCTCGAGCGCGCGCTCGGCCTCGGCGCGCAGTTTCGCGAGGTCCACGGTCAGGAAGCGACGGTCCCGGTAGACCATCCGGCCGCCGATCATCACGTCGGTCACGCTGGCCCCGTCGTCGGCGTGGACGAGCTGGCTGACCGGGTCGTTCAGCGGGATGTAGGCGATGTCGCCCAGGTCGAGGAAGGCGATGTCGGCGAGGCAGCCCGGCGCGATGCGGCCTGCGCGGCCCTCCAGGCCCATCAGGCGGGCACCGCCCTCGGTGGCCATCGCCAGCGCCTCGTCCGCGCCCACCCAGCGCGCCACGTCGTGGCTCCGGGCGCGCGAGACATAGGAGGCGAAGCGCATCGCCTCGACCATGTTCTGGTTGTCCGACGAGTTGGAGCCGTCGGAGCCCACGCCCACGGCCATGCCGGCGTCCAGCATCTCGCGCACCGGTGCGATGCCCGATCCCAGGCGCAGGTTGCTGCCCGGGTTGTGCGCCACGGAGGCGCCCTTGTGCGCCATGCAGGCGATGTCGTCACCCGTCAGCCACACCGCATGCGCGCCGGTGAAGCGCGGGCCGATCAGGCCCAGCCTGTCCAGGTGCGCGACGATAGTGGCGCCGTAGCGCGCCCGGCTGGCCAGGGTCTGGACCTTGGATTCGGCCAGGTGGGTGTGGACGCGCAGGCCGTGCTCGTCGGCGAGGGCGCGGCAGGCCGCCAGGAAGTCGTCGGAGCAGTGCAGCGGGATGGTGGGGGCCAGCGCGAACGCCACGCCGGCCGCGCCGTGGCGCCAGCCGCGCGCGGCGGCGCGGCAGGCGGCGAGCGTGCCCTGG
>Ga0073934_10006379_pt1 | contig 17257 bp, 10 predicted proteins | sample LarsenN4metaG_FD_76834 | JGI IMG/M metagenome (GOLD analysis project Ga0073934, IMG submission 76834) | Hot spring sediment bacterial and archeal communities from British Columbia, Canada, to study Microbial Dark Matter (Phase II) - Larsen... ... | reverse complement strand
GCGGCGGCATCCAGGTTCGCGCCAGGGCCGAGATCGAGCAGCAGAAGAAGGGCGACCGCCAGCAGATCGTCGTCACGGAGATTCCCTACCAGGTCAACAAGAAGAACCTGCTCGAACGCATCGCCGACCTGGTGCGCGACAAGACCATCGAGGGCATCTCCGACATCCGCGACGAATCCGACCGCGACGGCCTCCGCGTGGTCATCGAGCTCAAGCGCGGCGAGGTCGGCGAGGTCGTTCTCAACAACCTCTACAAGCACACGCAGCTGCAGCAGACGTTCGGCATCATCATGCTGGCGATCGTCGCCGGCCGGCCGCGCGTGCTGTCGCTGCTCGAGGTGCTCGAGCAGTTCATCGAGTTCCGGCGCGACGTCGTCCGCCGGCGCATCGAGTTCGAGCTCCGGAAGGCCGAGGCCCGCGCCCACATCCTCGAAGGGCTGCGCATCGCGCTCGATCACATCGACGCGGTCATCACGCTCATCCGCCAGTCGAAGTCGACGCCCGAGGCCAAGATCGGCCTCATGACCACCTTCGGCCTGTCCGACATCCAGGCGCAGGCCATCCTCGACATGCAGCTCCAGCGCCTCACGGGCCTCGAGCGGCAGAAGATTCTCGACGAGCTCGGGGAGCTCATCCGCCTCATCGAAAAGCTGCGCACGATCCTCGGCAGCCAGCCGCTGCTGCTGCAGATCGTGGTCGACGAACTGCGCGACGCCCAGACGAAGTTCGGCGACGCCCGCCGCACCCAGATCATCGAGGACGAGAGCGAGTTCAGCATCGAAGACCTGATCGCCGACGAGGACGTCGCCATCACGGTCACCGACACCGGCTACATCAAGCGCACGCCGATCTCCACCTACCGCCAGCAGCGTCGCGGCGGCAAGGGACGCATCGGCATGCGGACGCGCGAGGAGGACGTGGTGAACCACCTCTTCGTCGCATCCACGCACTCGTACCTCATGATCTTCTCGGACCGCGGCCGGGCGTACTGGCTGAAGGTGCACGAGGTTCCTGACGTCGGAGCCGACGGACGCGGCAAGTCGATCGCGAACCTGGTGCAGATGGAGGCCGGCGAGAAAATCGCCTCCATGCTGTCGGTGCGCGAGTTCGACGACCAGCACCACATCGTGATGGGCACCCGGAAGGGCACCATCAAGAAGACCGAACTCTCCGCCTACTCGAACCCGCGTGCCGGCGGCATCATCGCGATGGGCATCGACGAGGGCGACGGCGTCATCGCCGCGACGCTCTCCGACGGCCAGAGCGAGATCTTCATGGGCACCCGGGACGGCATGGCCATCCGCTTCCCCGAAGAGGACGTCAGGCCCATGGGCCGCACCGCCTATGGCGTTCGTGGCATCACGCTGCGCGAAGGCGACGAGGTCGTGGCGATGGAGGTGGTGAAGCCGGGGGGCACGCTGCTCACGGTGACCACGCTCGGCTACGGCAAGCGGACGCCGCTCGACGAATACCGGGTGCAGAGCCGCGGCGGCCTCGGCCTGAAGAACGTCGAGATCACCGAAAAGAACGGCCAGGTCGTGGACATCGCCCAAGTGAGCGACGGCAAGGAGCTGCTGCTCATCACCGAGCAGGGCAAGATCCTCCGGACGCCCACCGACGACATCCGCACCATCGGCCGCGCCACGCAGGGCGTGCGCCTCATGGACCTCGACGAGGGCGACCGCGTGGTGTCGGTGGCGCTCGTCGACAAGGTCGACGAGGCGCCGAAGGGCGAAGACCCGCAACCGCCGTCCGAGGAGCCGCCGGTCCAGTAACGGCGCCCGCGACGGCCTCAGCCTGGGAGGTCGAGATGTCGCGTTTCCGTCGTCGGTCGTTCCCGTTCCTGGCCGCCGTGGCCCTGCCCGCGGTGCTCGTGGCCGCCGGCTGTTCGCGTCCACCCGAACAGCAGCAGTTGACGCAGTTCTTCCGTGCCGCCAAGGCGCGCGACAACACGACGCTGGCGATGATGTCGGCGGTGGAGTTCGACCCGCGCGAGCAGGGCAGCGTCGAGAGCTTCGACATCACGAACGTCGGCCAGGAAGCGCGGCGTCCCCTCGGTATCAAGGCGCTCATCGAGGCCGAGAAGAAGGCGCGTGCCGATGAAGCGGAGTTCGCGAAACGGAAGATGGAGTACCAGACGGCGAACCTCGCCGTGATCGAGCAGGTGGTGAAGCTCGAACGCGACCCGAAGGCGCGCCTGACGCCGGCGCAGCAGGCGGTGAAGGCAGCCTGGGACAAGTGGCGCGAAGAAAGCGCCACGTACACACGCGCAGTCTCGGCCGCGCGCACGGCGCTCTCGAGCGGTCTGGGACCCACCGAGGCGTCGCTGACGCAGCCCGGGCAGCCTGCGTTCGACGTGAACGCCTTCGAGGGCGATCTGGTGACGAAGGACGTGACCATCGCCGCCAAGGTGAGGAGCCCGGCGGGAGAAACCACCGACAAGGCGCTCGTCGTCACGTTCGCCAGGGCGTCCGGCACACAGGCCGGCGCGGCCCGCGAAGGCCGCTGGATCATCACGCGGATCGCCGGCGCCTGACGCCGGCCCTGACACCAGCTACGCCGGCTGGAGTTTCGCGTACTTCGCCCGCAGGGTCTTGCGGCCTACCGACGGGAACGTGACGACGACTTTCACGTCGTCGTCCAGTTCCTCCACCGAGAGGATGGTGCCCACGCCGAACATGGCGTGTCGCACCCGGCTGCCCTCGCGCAGACCGGCCCGTGGCGACTGGTCTTCGTCCTCGGGCCGGAACTCGCGCGGCTTCTCAGGCGCCCGCCGGAACGGGGTCGGCGCATAGCCCCAGCCACGCGTGGCGCTGCGCATCGCCTCGGCGCGGGACTCCTCGTGGCGTCGCAGTTCCGGCGGGATCTCGTCGAGGAACCGTGACGGCTCGGTGTTCTGGTACTCACCGAACACCCGGCGCCGCATGGCGCTCGTGAGATACAGCTCCTTGCGTGCCCTGGTGATGCCCACGTAGCAGAGCCGGCGCTCTTCCTCGAGCTCCGACTCGTCCTCGCGCGCGCGCGAATGCGGGAAGAGCCCCTCCTCCATCCCAGCGATGACCACCACCGGAAACTCGAGGCCCTTGGCCGAGTGCATCGTCATCAGGAGCGCCTGTGCGCTGCGGCTGCCTTCGGGCTTGTCGACGTCCGAGAGCAGCGCCAGCCGATCGACGAAGTTCGCCAGCGTCGGTTCGACCTCGCCGGTCTCGTACTGCCTGGCCGCCGAGACGAGTTCCATCAGGTTCTCGATCCGGCCGTCGGCCTCCTCGCTGCGTTCTTCGCGGAGGTCGCGCAGGTAGCCGGAGCGGTCGAGCAGCAACCCGAGCAGTGTCGACACGGGCTCCCGCTCGGCCGCCGCCGTCACGCCGAGCAGCATGTCGCGAAACGCGGCCACCGGCGCCAGTTGCCGCCCAGACAGGAGGCCGCGGGTGACCGCCGTGTCGACCTTCGCCCACAGGGAGTTGGCCGACTCGACCATGTCGAGGCCGGCCAGCAGTGGCGGCGCATCGAGGTCTGGTCCGCGTGCGTCCACCTTCTCCAGGGCGTCCATCACGCCCTTGCCGATGCCTCGCGGCGGCACGTTGATGACGCGCCTGAGCGCCACGTCGTCGTGCGGGTTGAGCACGAGCTTCAGGTACGCCAGCGCGTCCTTGATCTCGCGCCGTTCGTAGAACCCGGTACCGCCGAGCACCTGGTACGGAATGCCCGCCGTTCGCAAGCCGTCTTCCACCGCCCGCGACTGCGCGTTGGTGCGATAGAGCACGGCCGCCTGGGTGCCGTAGTCGTTCTGCACCGCGCGGCGGATCACCCGGACGATGAAGTCGGCTTCGTCGAGCTCGTCGGCGCCGCGATAGGTGACGATAGGCGCCCCGCCCGCCTGGTCGGTCCAGAGCACCTTGTCCTTGCGGCCGCGGTTGTGGCTGACGACGGCCGAGGCGGCGTCGAGGATGACCTGCGTGGAGCGGTAGTTGCGCTCGAGCTTCACGGTGACGGCGTCCGGGAAGTCGTGCTCGAAGTCGAGGATGTTCTTCACATCCGCCCCGCGCCACTTGTAGATCGACTGGTCGGGGTCGCCGACCACGCACAGGTTGCCGTGCACGCTCACGAGCTGCTTGACCAGCAGGTACTGCGGCCGGTTCGTGTCCTGGTATTCGTCGATCATCGCGAAGCGGAAGCGCCTGGCATACCGTTCCCGCACCGCCGGCGCCTGCTCGAAGAGCTCCACGGTCTTGAGCAGCAGATCGTCGAAATCGAGCGCGCTCGCCTCGCGCAGTGCGTCGAGGTAGCCCTGGTAGAGTTTGCCGATCTCGCGGTCCTTGAAGTTCCAGGCGTTCGCGAACGTGTCGGGCCCCTCCATCCGGTTCTTCGCATGGCTGATGCGGCTCAGCACCATCCGCGGCTGGTAGGTGGCCTCATCGAGCCCGAAGTCCTTCACGAGCTGCTTCACGACGGCCTGCTGATCGGCTGAGTCGTAGATCGTGAAGTTGCGCGAGAGACCCAGGTGCTCGGCCTCGCGCCGCAGCAGGCGCGCGCAGAGCGCATGGAACGTGGAGATCCACATGCGCCGGCAGTCCGACTGCAGCAGTCCCTCGACGCGCGTCCGCATCTCCTCGGCGGCCTTGTTGGTGAAGGTCACCGCCAGCACCTCGTCGATCGACGCGTGGCGCTGCTGGATGAGGTGCGCCACCCGGTGCGCGATGACCCGGGTCTTGCCGGAACCGGCGCCGGCCAGAATCAGGAGCGCGCCATCGACGTGTTCGACGGCCGCGCGCTGTTCGGAGTTGAGGGAGGAGAGGAGATCCATTCAGGGACTGGGGGCCGGGGCCTGGGCCTGGGGCGAGCCGGCGTCGCACTGCAGGAGGACAGATCCTTCCGTGCGCGTGACGCCAGCACGCCCTGGCCGACGGTCTCTGTCCCCAATCCCTATTCTACCGTGACGCTCTTTGCCAGGTTACGCGGCTGATCGACGTCGCAGCCCCTGCGTACCGCGATGTGGTACGAGAGCAACTGCAGCGGGATCGTGATCACGATCGGCGCCAGGAACGGCGACATCGAAGGCACGGCCACGATCGAGTCGCTCGTTCGGTCGAGCAGGCGCCAGAGCGTGTCGTCGCCGGCCGTCGTGATGGCGATGACGGCGCCGCCGCGGGCCTTGGCCTCCTGGATGTTCCCCTGCATCTTCTCGAAGACGTGATCGTGGGGCGCGATGGCCACGACGGGCATGCGCTCGTCGATGAGCGCGATGGGGCCGTGCTTCATCTCGCCGGCCGGATAGCCTTCCGCATGGATGTAGGAGATTTCCTTCAGCTTCAGCGCGCCTTCGAGGGCGATCGGGTAGTTGATGCCGCGGCCCAGGTACAGGAAGTCGGTGCGGTTGTAGAACCGCGAGGCGATGTCCTCGATCTGCGGCGCGCACTTCAGCACCTGCTCGATGTGCTGCGGCAGCTGCAGCAGGTCGGCGATGTGCGCCTTCCGCTCGTCCACGGTCAGGGTCTTCCGCGCCTGTCCCAGGTGCAGCGCCAGCAGGTAAAGCGCGACCAGCTGCGAGGTGAAAGCCTTCGTGGAGGCGACCCCGATCTCGGGCCCCGCGTGGGTGTAGATGGTGCCGTCGCTCTCGCGCGTGGCCATGCTGCCGACGACGTTGCAGATGGCGAGGCTCTTCGCGCCCTGCTGCTTGGCCTCGCGCAGGGCGGCCAGCGTGTCGGCCGTTTCGCCCGACTGCGTGATGGCCACCGCCAGCGTGGTCGGACCGGCCAGCGGGCGGCGGTACCGGTACTCGGAGCCGTAGTCGACCTCCACCGGAATCCGCGCGAGCGCTTCGATGAGGAACTTGCCGACGAGCGCGGCGTGCCACGACGTGCCGCAGGCAATGAGCGTCAGGCGGTCGATCGACGACAGCACGTCATCCGAGAGCCCGGTCTCGTCGGGGAAGATGGTGCCGGTTTCGAGCGAGACGCGGCCGAGGATCGTGTCGCGGACGGCCGCCGGCTGCTCGAAGATCTCCTTGAGCATGAAGTGCTTGTAGCCGGCCTTCTCTGCCGCAATCGGATCCCAGGTGACGCGCGTGGGACTCTTGGCGATCGGGGCCCCGTTGAAATCGGTGAAGACGGCGCCGCCGCGCGTCACGACGGCCATCTCCTGGTCGCCGAGGAACACCACGTTCCTCGTGTAGGCCAGGATGGCCGGGATGTCCGAGGCCACGAAGAACTCGTCGTCGCCGAGGCCCACCACCACGGGCGGGCCGTTCCGGACGGCGACGATCTTGTGCGGGTCGTCGGCCGAGAGCAGCACCAGCGCGAAGAGTCCCCGCAGGCGGGTCATCGCGCGGCGGACGGCGCCGTCGAGGCCGTCGTCCTTCCACTCGCGTTCCACGAGGTGCGCCACCACCTCGGTGTCGGTCTCGGTGACGAAGGTGTGCCCCTGCGACTGCAGCTCGCGCTTCAGTTCCAGGTAGTTCTCGATGATGCCGTTGTGCACCACCACGATCCGGCCGGTGCAGTCGCGGTGGGGGTGGGCGTTTTCCTCGGTGGGGCGGCCGTGCGTCGCCCAGCGGGTGTGGCCCAGGCCGAACTCCCCGGCGAGCGGGTCTTTCGCCAGGACGGCCTCGAGGTTGCCGAGCTTGCCCGCGCTGCGCCGGATGGCCAGGTGGCCGTCGCCCACGACGGCGATGCCGGCCGAGTCATACCCGCGGTACTCGAGCTTGCGCAGGCCCTCGATGATGACCGGCACGACGGGCCGCTGTCCGATGTAGCCGATGATTCCGCACATGTGTTGGTCCCCGACGTCCCGACCGGCTACCGGTCCGATTTCGCGGCGCGTGCCGCGACCCACCCCGGCTTGTTGGCTTGCCGGCCCCGGGCCACGGCCAGCGCGCCGTCCGGCACATCGTGGGTGATGGCGGAACCCGCCCCCACGTACGCCCCGGCGCCAATGGTCACCGGCGCCACGAGCGTGGAGTCGCTGCCCACGAACGCCCCATCGCCCACCACGGTGCGGTGTTTGCGGCGTCCGTCGTAGTTGCAGGTGATGGTGCCGGCCCCGATGTTCACGCCGGCCCCGATGGTTGAGTCTCCAAGATATGTCAGATGACCAACTTTAGTGCCTTTACCGAGCGTCGATTTCTTGACTTCCACGAAGTTGCCGATGTGAACGTGCTCACCGATCTCAGAATCTGGCCTCAATCGGGCAAACGGCCCAATGTGGGCACCCTGGCTGATGGTCGAGGCCTGCAGCACGGAGTGGTTCAGCACGGTGACGCCGTCGGCCAGCGTGCAGTCCGAGATCCGCGTGCCCGCGTGCAGTTCGCAGTCGGCGCCGACGACGGTACGGCCATCCAGGATGACGAAAGGATGGATGATCGTGTCGGGGCCGATGGTCACGTCCGGCCCGATGTAGGCCGTGGCCGGGTCGACCAGTGTGACGCCGGCTGCCATGTGGCTGGCGTTGATTCGCTCCTGCAGCACGCGGCCCACTTCGGCGAGTTCCGCCCGGGTGTTGATGCCGCGAATCTCGTCCGCGTCCTCGAGTACCAGGGCGTCGACGGGTCGGCCGTCGTTTCGGAAGATCTCGACGAGGTCGGGCAGGTAGTACTCGCCCTGCGCGTTGGCCGAGCCCACTCGGGCGAGGCCTGCGAAGAGCGGCGCGAGGTCGAACACGTACACGCCGCTGTTGATCTCGTCGATGCGTCGAACGGCGTCGTCGGCGTCGCGGTGCTCGACGATGCGCAGCAGCTCGCCGTGCGCGCCGCGCACGATTCGCCCGTACGCGGCGGGGTCGGCCACGCGCGCCGTGGCCACGACCATTGCCGCGCCGCGTTCGGCCTGGCGGGCCAGCAGCGCCTTCACGCTCGCTGCCGAGAGCAGCGGGACGTCGCCGGAGAGCAGCAGCACGCGCCCGGATGCGCCGGCCAGCACCGCCTGGGTCTGCAGCAGGGCGTGCCCGGTGCCGAGCTGCGGTTCCTGCAGCACGAACCGGACATCCGGAGCGGCCGATGCCGCTTCCACCCGGCCCGCCTCGTGCCCGACCACGACCGTGATCGACGCCGGCTCGAGCGACCGCGCCAGGCGCAGCACCCAGTGCAACAGCGGCAAACCGGCGGCCTGGTGGAGCACCTTGGGCCGGCGCGACTTCATGCGCGTCCCCTTGCCGGCGGCAAGAACGACGATGTGGAGGGCTTCGGCACCCATGGGCGGCTGATCCTGCATCTGTTCTGATGTCGGTTCGAAACCGCCTCGGCGTCAGTGCCTGACGCCGCGGATGACGGCGTAGACCTCGTTCACCGACAGACCCGTACGTTCGGCGATCGCCCTGGCGGCGGCACGGCCGCGCCTGTCTGGTAATTGACCAAGCATCGCGACTATCTCGGCATCGGTCGGGCGAGTCTGAGTGTCTGGTGAGGCAACCCGCCTCGGAATCACGCCAGTGAACTCGCCGGCCACCGGTGAGATCTGGCGCGACACCTCAGCCGGTGTGCCCATGTAGAACGACTCGTGCAACTTTGTCAGCTCTCTGAAGAGAAATAATCTGTCAATTGCCAGAGTATCCAGGTCCTCAAGGGTGGCCAGGATCCGGTGCGGGGCTTCGAAGAACACCACGGCCGAGGAATCCACTGCGGAACTGACCTTTGACAACCAAGTTTTTCTGTCTTTTGACTTAGTTGGTGGAAACCCAAGGAAACAGAACGCGTCGTCCTCGAGCCCGGAGACGGAAAGCGCGGCCATCACCGCACTTGCGCCAGGTACCGGCACCACAGGAAGTCCGGCAGTCCTAGCGGCGGCCACCAATTTGGCGCCTGGATCCGAGATGGCGGGGGTACCGGCATCGGACACCACGGCAATCGACTCGCCCCGCCGCAGACGTGCCAGCAGGTTTTCGGTCTTTTGACCTTCGTTGTGCTCGTGAAGACTGATGAGCGGCGTGCCTATGCCGAAGTGCCGCAGCAGCAAACTGGTGCGCCTGGTATCCTCCGCGGCCACCAGCGCCACTTCCCTGAGCACGCGAAGCGCCCGGAAGGTGATGTCTTCCAGGTGGCCGATCGGCGTCGCCACGACATAGAGCGTTCCGGCGTCCACGGCGGCTTTTTATTGTACCATTGAGAGATGGCCGCTCCCCGAGCGTGCGGACCGACTCACTCAGTGCCGTGGCAGAGCCTTTCCCGCATTTCGTCGACGACTACCTGGCGTATCTGTACGAAGCGCACCCGACCGGTGCCACGCTGGACGGGAACCACGTACACGACGACCTGCTCGACGACCTGAGCCGAACGGCGCTCGACTCCCACTCCGGCGCGCTGGCCGGCTTCGCCCGCCGCCTCGACGCGATCCCCACCGCGACGCTCACGCCGGTGGAGCAGGTTGAGCACAAGATCGTCAAGGCGAACATCGAGTCGCGCCAGTACGACGTCGACCGCGTCCGGTCGTGGGAGCGCGACCCGCACGCCTACGGCCAGATCCTGGCCGCCAGTCTGGCCTCGCAGGCGATCTTCACGTTCGCCCCGGAAACCGACCGCGCCAGGCGGCTGCTGTCGAAACTGCGGCAGGTCCCGAGGCTCGTCCAGGCGGCCCGCGACAACATCAAGGACCCGCCGGCGATCTTCGTCAAGACGGGCATCGACACCTTCCGCGGCGTCGTGTCGTTCATCGACACCGACCTGCCCCGGGCGTTCTCGAGCCTCGACGACATGCACCTGCTGGCCGACCTCGCCGACGCCTCGGCCGAGGCCACGGCTGCCATCCAGGCCTATGCGCAGTACCTCGAAACCGAGGTTCGGCCCAAGGCCAAGGCGTCGTTCCGCCTGGGACGTGAGCGTTTCGAGCGCAAGCTCGAACTCGACGAAGGGCTGCCCTACTCCGCCGATCGCCTGCTCGAGATCGCCGAACGCGAACTCGGTCGGGTGCAGGACCAGTTCCGCACCGTGGCCGCCCGGCTGGGCAAGGGCGACGCCGTCGAAGAGTGGCAGAAGGCGAAGAACACCCACCCCGCTCCCGGCACGCTCATCGCCACCGTGCGCGGCCAGGTGCAGGAGCTCCGCACGTTCCTCGAACGCAGCGGCGTCGTCGCGGTGCCCAACGGCGACGACGTCCACGTGGCCGCGTCACCCGACTTCCTCCGCTGGTCCACGGCGAGCATCTGGATGCCCGGGCCCTTCGAGACCCGCCAGACGCGCTCCACGTACTACCTCACCGACGTCGTGCGCGGCTGGCCCCCCGAGCGGCAGGCCGAGCACCTGCGCGACCTGAACCTGCCCACGCTGTGGAGCATCTCGATGCACGAGGTGTTCCCCGGGCACTTCCTCCACTTCCAGCACCTGCGCACGGTGGAGTCGAAGGTGCGCCGCTCCACGATGCTCGCACCCACCTCGTACATCGAAGGCTGGGCACACTACGCCGAGCACATGATGGTCGAAGCCGGATTCGGCAAGCAGGACCCGGGCGTGCAGCTCGGCCAGCTCGCCGAGTCGCTCGTCCGCCTCGCGCGGCTCGTCGTGGGCATCAAGCTGCACGCCGACGACTGGTCGGTGGAGCAGGGCGTGCGCTTCTTCCAGAACGAGGCCTACCTCGAGGAATCACACGCCCGCCGCGAAGCCGAACGCGGCACGTTCGATCCGAGTTACGTCGTTTACGCCGCCGGCAAGCTGATGCTGCTCAAGCTGCGGCAGGACTGGCAGGAGCAGCAGCCGGGCAAGCCCTCGCTGCGCGCGTTCCACGACGCCTTCCTCAGCCACGGCTCGGCACCCTTCTGGGCGCTGCGCGCGCTGATGCTCGGCGGGCACGCCGACGACGTCCTGGAGTAACACCATGCCCCTGTACGAGTACCAGTGCGACGCCTGCGCGCACAGATTCGAGGTCATCCAGAAGTTCTCCGACGAGCCCGTGAAGACCTGCCCGGCCTGCGGAGGCCCCGTGCAGAAGCTGCTCTCGTCGCCCGCCATCCAGTTCAAGGGCAGCGGCTTCTACCTGACCGATTACGGCCGGGGCACCGGCAAGTCGGACGGCGGTTCCACGAAGGCCGGCAAGGCCGAGAGCGCGGGTGGCGAGGCGCCCAAGAGCGACGCCTCAAAGACCGACACGGCGGCGTCGAAACCCTCCAGCGAGTCGAAGCCGGCCGCGAAGGCCGACTGACCCGGCGGGCGCCTGGCGCCGCCGCACCCGCGTCAGCGCGTGAAGCCGAGCGACTTCAGGTAGTCGGTGAACGCCGCCGCCACGTCGGGGCGCTTCAGCGCGAAGTAAGCCGTGGCCTTCAGGAAGCCGATCTTGTTGCCGGCGTCGTGGCGCACGCCGTCGACCTCGAGGGCGTAGAACGGCCGATCCTGCAGCAGGCGCTTCATCCCGTTGGTGAGCTGAATCTCGCCGCTCTTGTCGGACTTGGTGGCTTCGAGCGCCGGGAAGATGTCGGGCGTGAGCAGATAGCGTCCGATGATGGCGAGGTTCGACGGCGCCTGGTCGCGCGGCGGCTTCTCGACCATGTCGAGGATGCGGTGCACGCGCGGGCCGACCTCGGGCGCCGGTTCCACGGCGAGGATGCCGTAGCTCGAGACGTCGGCTTCCGGCACGCGCTCGACGGCGATCACCGGACTCTGCACCTGGTCGAACACGTCGATCATCTGCTTGAGGGCCGGCGGCTCGGCGTCGAAGATGTCGTCGCCGAGGACGACCGCGAACGGCTCGTTGCCCACGAGACCGCGCGCCATCAGCACGGCGTGGCCGAGGCCGAGCGGTTCACCCTGGCGCACGGCCGACACGGTGATGAGGCTCGACACCTTGCGCACCTCTTCGAGCAGCGTGTGCTTGCCCTTGGCGGTCAGGTGTGCCTCGAGCTCGGTCGAGACGTCGAAGTGATCCTCGATCACGCTCTTGCCGCGGCTCGTCACGATGACGATGTCGCTGAGCCCCGACGCCACGGCCTCCTCGACGCCGTACTGGATGATCGGCTTGTCGACGAGCGTCAGCATCTCCTTGGGCTGCGACTTCGTCGCCGGCAGGAAACGCGTGCCGAGCCCGGCGGCGGGGAACACGGCCTTACGGATGTGCGAGGGCATTCGTAATAGGATACACAGCAGAGTTCACGCCATGCTGGATCCCGCCTTCGTTCGCGACAATCTTGAGACAGTGCGTGCAGGCTATGCCAACCGCGGCCTCGACGCCACGACCGAGCTCGAGCAGCTGGCCGGCTTCGAGGCGCACCGCCGCCGCGTCATCCCGCAACTCGAGGGGCTGAAGCGCGAGCAGAACACTGCCTCGGACCAGGTGGCGCAGGCCAAACGGCAGAAGCTGGACGTCTCGCACATCTTCGAGGCGAACAAGGCGCGCGGGCAGAAGATCAAGCAGCTCGAGATCGAACTCGAAGGCATCGAGGCCCAGCGCGCCAAGCTCCTGACGACGCTGCCCAACCTGCCCCACGCCTCGGTGCCGGTTGGCAAGAGCGCCGCCGACAACGTCGTCGTCCGCACGTGGGGGGAGCCACGCACCTTCGACTTCGAGCCCCAGGCCCACTGGGACCTGGGCCCGGCGCTCGGCATCATCGACTTCGAACGTGCCACCAAGATCGCCCGCGCCCGGTTCGCGGTGCTGATCGGGGCCGGCGCCCAGCTCGAGCGGGCGCTCATCAACTTCATGCTGTCGCTGCACTCGGGCGAGCACGGCTACACCGAGATCGAGCCGCCGTTCCTCGTCAACAGCGCCAGCATGTACGGCACCGGCCAGCTGCCGAAGTTCGAACAGGACCTCTTCCGCATCGGCGGGGACTGGGACCTCTTCCTCATCCCCACGGCCGAAGTGCCGGTGACGAACCTCTACCGCGGCGAGATTCTCGACGGCCGCCAGCTGCCGCTCCGCTACACGTCCTACACGCCGTGTTTCCGGAGCGAAGCGGGTTCGTACGGCGCCGACGTCCGCGGGCTCATCCGCCAGCACCAGTTCGACAAGGTGGAGCTCGTGAAGTTCACGACGCCCGAGCAGTCGTACGACGAGCTCGAGATGCTCACGGCCAACGCCGAGGAGGTGCTGAAGCGCCTCGAACTGCCCTACCGCACGGTGGTGCTCTGCACGGGCGACATGGGCTTCTCCTCCGCCAAGACCTACGACATCGAAGTGTGGCTGCCGAGCCAGAAGACGTACCGCGAGATCTCCAGCTGTTCGAACTGCGAGGCGTTCCAGGCCCGCCGGGCCAACATCAAGTTCCGGCCCAACGGCACCGGGAAGGCCGAGTACGTGCACACGCTGAACGGCTCCGGGCTCGCCGTGGGCCGCACGCTCATCGCCGTCCTCGAGAACTACCAGCAGAAGGACGGCACGGTGGTCGTGCCGGCGGCGCTCCGGCCGTTCATGGGCGGGCGCGAGGTGATCGAGCCGCGCCGCTGACGTCGGCGGACGGCGACGGCGGGAGCGACGGCTGCTCGCGTACGCGCGCGGCGGCCTGCATCGAGGCGTAGTACGCCCCGTCGATGGGATCCACTCGCGCGCGCATCGCGCCTGGCGGCGGGTGCACGTAGATCGGCACCCGTGCCGCGGTGGCGCGTTTCACGAGTTCGGCGCGGTACCCCGGCGTCATCGAGAAACGCTCGTCGAGCCGTGACACGCTGTCGCGGTCGACGAGCAGGGTTGTCACGGCGCCCGCCCGATCACCGACGGCCACCGGCAGCAGTTCCCGCCACCCGTCGGTGCGCCCCTGCCGCATCCAGCCGGGTGGCGCCTCGGCGTGCGCGGCCCGTTCGGCGAACACCTCGAACTCCGGTCGATACAGCGCGGGTACGTGACGCAACACCCAGCGCGCCACCGGGCGGTGCTCCAGCCAGTTGGTCTCGGCGGGCCAGTCGACGAGGACGGCCACCGACGTCGCCACCGCGGCAACGGCAAGGCGCGCGCGTGTTCGTTCCGGCCATCCATCCACGACGAACCACGTCAGCACCGGCAGCATCCAGACGAGGTACCGATGCAGACCCATGCCCCCGCTGTTCCAGTTCATCTGCGTCTGCGCGAGGATCAGCATGAGGACGAACGCGAGCAGCAGCCAGCCCAGGCGCGCGTGCCACTCGCGCCAGGCCGTCCACGCCGCGACCGGTACCGCCAGCAGCAACACCGGCACGTACGGCAGAAGGCCGGTGTTCAGGTCCGTCAGTAACCCGAACGCGCGGCTGGCAGACACCCCGGCGAGCGAGGCGTTTTCGGCCAGCAGCACGCCGGGGCGTCCGAAGTGCCACAGGTGATCGGCCACGGGCAGCAATCCGAGCGTGGCGAACACACCCGTGCGCAAGGCCCCGCGGAGTCCGCCGTCTGAGAACGCACGGAGCACGGGCACGAGGGCCAGCGGCGCCATTGCCGGGTTCTGCGCGGCGCCCAGGCCGGCGAGGGCGGCACTCACCGCGGTGTGGCCACGGTCGAGCGCCACGAGGGCCATCACGCCCAACGCCCACGAGAAGACCTCGCCGCCCGTGAACAGGGTGTACCAGACAATCGGACTCGCCAGCAGCAACGCGGCCAGCGCGTGGCGTCGCGACCCGCTGCCGGCGGTCGCAAGCACCGTTCCGATCGCCAGCCCCACGAGCAGGACGTTGGTGACGACGAGCGCGTTGAACGACCAGCCGCCCAGTGCGTCGATCACCAGACGCGCGGGCACCGAGACCAGCGGATACAGCCAGAAGTGCACCGGCAGCGTGCGTCCGGCGGGCGTTGTCGCGAAGCGGCTTTCGAGTTCGGAGTCGACGACGCCCCGAACCGCACCAGGGACGGTGGGGCCGCTCGTGACCTGCAACCACCGGTCGACCGCTCCGGCCACGGCCTCGACGTCGCCGGCACGGATGTCCGGCGACCCGTGGCGCACCCAGGCCTCCACCATGAGCAGGTACTCCCAGCCGTCGCCCTGCCGCGCGAAGTCACGCCGGCCCGCCAGGCCGGCCAGGACGAGGGTGACGGCGACACACGCCGTGACGATGAGGGAGCGGGCGCGTGGAGCCATCAGGGAACGAGGATCGTGATCGGCGCCGAGGGGGGGCCGGCACCCGCGTGACTCAGGCCCCGCACCCGCACCGTGTACGATCCCGGGGGCACTGCCGCCGCGCCGAGACGCGTCGTCGTCAGCGTGGCGATGGGCACGAATGCGCCACCGGCGTCGAGCTCCACGACGAACGACGATGGCCAGGCGCCGGATGTGCCGGGTGCCCAGCGCAGGTTCACGGCGCGGCCACTGACGACGGCTGCAAGGTCGACCGGTGCGTCGGGCAATGGCTGAGCGCCGGGCGTGACGAGCGCCACGTCAGACGAGGCGGGACCAACGCCCCACGCGCTCACAGCGCGCACGCGGACCCAGTACGTGCCCGGCGGCACGGGCGCGACGAGTTCGTTCGCGGGAAGGTCGAGCACGGCGAGATCGGTGAGCCCCGGCGCGCTGCCCGCCTCGAGCCGGTAGGCCGATGCGCCCGCGACGGGCTGCCACCAGAGGCCGGCGAGCGTGCCGTCGGCGAGCCCGCGAAGTCCCACCGGTGCGAGCGGCGGACCGGAAACGCCGGCGCACGTGACGCGCGCGTCAGCCCAGTCCACCTCGTCGTTCACGGATCCGTCGCCGGCATCGAGCACCACCAGCCGGAGCTCGTCGGCGCCCGTGAGGTCCACCGTGCGCGAACGCGGGGCCGAGATGCCGTCGAAGGGCCCCTCGGCCACGGCGACGCGCCCATCGACGATCACCATCACCCCGACCGACCCTCCGCCCTGCACGTCGTCGTCGATGCCCGCCGTGAACGCAAACGAGGTGCACGCCCCTCCGAGCCGGTAGGTGATCTCCGACGGCGCCCGCACGCCGAGGCCCTTCGCGTAGGTGGTGCCGTGCAAGGTCAGCGGCGGGCCGTCGCCGCCCGGCTCGTCTCCGTGCGCGCGGTCGCGCTCCACCGGCCCGGCGCCGTTGGTGGCGGACGTCCACGCCAGGTCGCTCAGATACGACACGCCGGGAGGCGGCACGAACCGGGCGGTGTCGGTGATGTCCGCGTCGCCCACGACGAGCGTGTGCTGGCGCGGGGCGCCACTTGCCCACTGCACGAACGACAGGGAGTGCTGCGGCGTGAGCGTGGCCACCGACACCGTGCTGCCGGCCACCGCCTGGAATGTCGCCGGCGCGAGCCCCCGCGACTCCCCGAAGATCACCTGCAGTCCCGGGGGCTCCGAGCGGAGCGTGACGCGCACGAGGCGTGGCAGGACATCCACGAACGTGCTGGCCTCCCGCCCGTCGCTGTCGGTGGCGGTGAGCGTGAGCCGCAGGTAGCTGTCGGCGCCGTGGTCGGGTGTCGTGACGGCGCCCGTCGCGCCGGTGACGGTCGTGAGCGGATGCGAGTGGCACACCCCGCCCGGGCAGTGCCGGACGACGACCGACCACCGGAGCTGCGACGGCGCCAGCTGGCCGTCCTCCGGGTCGGTGGCGCTGCCACTGAAGCTCACGACCTCCCCGGCACGGAACCGGAGGTCCGGCGCCGGCGTGAGAATGACGGGCCGTGGCGGCGTGTTGGTGTCCGGCTCCGCGACCCGGAACGTCCACGCGACGGACACGGCGAGCGGGTTGCCCGCGACATCGGCGATGCCGCCGGGCCCTCCAGCAAGGCGCGCCTCGTAGCTGACGCCAGGCAGGAGCGGTGCCACGGGCTGCAACACGACCCGCCGCGTGGCCGCAAGGTAGCTCACGCTGACGGCAACCGGTGTGCGCGCGGGCAGGGCCAGGAGGGTCGCGGTGCCCGCGCCCACCGTGGCCGGCGCGAGGTCTTCAGACAGCTCCGCCGCTACCGTGGCCGAGGGGGGGGCGTCCTCTGTTCCATCGGCGGGCATTGCCGCCACGACCACCGGCGGCACCGTGTCGCCGCCCGCGCGAGCGCACTCGAGCCTGGCGTCGGCCCAGTCCGCGTGGTCCAAGCCAGGCCCGTCCCCGCCGTCGGTCACCACGAGTCGCAGCTCCTGGCGGCCCGTGATGTCGAGCGTGCCCGAGAGGGGCGCGTCGCCGCCCCGCATGACCCCGGACGCCACCACGCGCACGCCGTCGAGCCACACCTCGAACGTGACGCTGCCGGCGCCGCTCGTCTCGTCGTCCACACCGACCGCCGCGGAGAAGGTCGAACAGACGCCCCCGAGCGCGACGCGGATGTCGGAGGGGGCCGTCACGCCGAGGCCCTTCGCGTAGGTCTCGCCCGACAGGGTGAGCGTGCCACCGTCGCCGAAGGCCGGGGCCCCGGCGCTCCGGTCGACCTCGATCGGGCCAACGCCGCTTGCGGCGAAGGTGACGAGCT
>Ga0073934_10006377_pt1 | contig 17259 bp, 17 predicted proteins | sample LarsenN4metaG_FD_76834 | JGI IMG/M metagenome (GOLD analysis project Ga0073934, IMG submission 76834) | Hot spring sediment bacterial and archeal communities from British Columbia, Canada, to study Microbial Dark Matter (Phase II) - Larsen... ... | reverse complement strand
CCGGCTGATGCAGCGAAGATTCGCGAGGACGGCGGCAGCGAACGGGCAACGATGCCGGTTCCGGACTTAACTGCCGAGTACGACATTCGCGATCTGTTGCCGGCCATTCTCGATCATGCACCGTTCGACGAGTACAAACGCGAGTTTGGTCAGACCTTGGTGTGCGGATTTGGCCGCATTGGCACAGCGGCGGTCGGGATCGTGGCCAATCAGCGAAAGCGCAGCAAGCCGGCGAGCGGGCCGATCCAATACGGCGGAGTGATTTACGTGGACGCCGCCGATAAGGCCGCTCGGTTTGTGATGGACTGCAATCAAAGCCGCATCCCGATCGTGTTTCTGCAGGACGTCAACGGCTTCATGGTGGGGCGCGATTCCGAGCAGGCTGGCATCATCAAAGCCGGGGCGAAACTGGTGAATGCCATTGCGAACAGCATCGTGCCGAAAATTACCGTGATCCTGGGCGGCTCGTTCGGCGCCGGCAATTACGCCCTTTGCGGCAAGGCGTTCGACCCGCGCTTCCTATTCGCCTGGCCCACGGCGAAATACGCCGTGATGGGCGGCGGTCAGGCGGCGGACACACTGCTGGAAATCCAGGTACTGGCCTTGAAGCGGGCCGGCCACGAACCGGACGCCGACGAATTGGAAGAATTGCGGCAAAAGGTAAAGAAGTCGTATGACGAGCAGACCGACGTCCGCTACGCCGCCGCTCGGCTTTGGGTCGATCGCATCATCGCGCCGGAAGAAACGCGCTCGGCCTTGCTTATGGCGCTGGCGGTCGCCACGCGATACGACGACGGCCGGCCGTTTCGCACCGGTGTATTGCAGGTTTGACGATCATGCTGCCCGCGCCGAGGGGGCATGCGCCGGCAAGTAGCGCTGCTGAACGAACGACAAACTGCGCTCAAAGATTTCCGGGTCGAAAACGCCTGCAGGAGTTTGCATCTCGATCGACAGCCAGCCGGCATATCTCGATTGGCGGATTTCGCCGGCGATTTTTTCGTGCGGCAAACTATTGATGTGAATGGGCTGAAGCTGTGGCTCGCTGATATGCAGGTGGCACGTCCGGGTTGCAAAGGAATTCAAGATGGGCCCCGGAGTCTCGCCCGCCAGCGCAAGACAGGCCGTGTCCAGGTGCAGTGCGATTGCCGGATGCGCCAAACGCTCGACGAATCGGGCGGCGTCGATGCCGCGGGTAAGAAAGTCGCACTGGTATTGCACCGGGTTGGCTTCGATGCCGATCGTCACGCCGTGCAGTTCGGCAATGTCGCCAAGCCGGCGAAAGAAGCCGTAGGCAATGGCCTCGGCTTCGACTTCGGAGAGGGAATTGCGGCGGCGATTCTTCGGCGAGCCAAACACGAGCGCCTTGGCGCCGAGATGATAGGCGAGCCGGCACATGCCGCCGAGGTGGGCAAGCATGGCGATTTGTGCCGACGGATCAGCAAATATCTGCAATTCGGGCCGACCGAAGAGCAGGGATTGCAACGCGACAATTCGGATGCCGCGCGATTCCCAGAATTTGCGATACTCCCAGATTTCACGATCCGAAACCGTCAATGGCTGCGGCCAGACCTTTGTCGGGGCGATTTCAACTCCCGGCACATTCATCTGCCGAAAAAGCGAAGCGACTTTCGCCTCGGCTTCACGCGGCCACGCGAGATTGGAGATTGCCAGACGCATCGATCGTCCTCGTTTCGCGCACAAAAGACTTCATTGATTCCAGGACCTGATCCCGCCGATACAAATAACCACCGCTGCCGTTGAATCGACACGCATGCAGCGAGCGAAAATCGTACCTGGCCGGCGACGCCGGCAGCTTCTGAGTGAATTCGCAGTCAAAAATCTCTTGCGCTATCTCGCCAACCGTCACGGGTTCGGTGGCGACGTGCACTAGCGGCAGGTTCGCATCCGCAACGCGACGCAAATCCCGCCACAAGTAACGCAGATCGTAAAACTGGAACTGCGAGCGAGAGTCCACCGTGCTGAGGTTGTTGTTATTTAGAAAATCAAAAATCACGTTCTTCTTCAGGCCTGGTCCGAAGAGCCCCGGCAAGCGGACGATCGTCGCAGCGCTGAATTGCGACGCGACCAGGCGTTCGAGCAGGTACCTGTGCCGGCCATAGGCGTGCTGTTGATTCTCGTCGATCGGCGAGTATTCGTGGACATGGACCGGGACCGGAAAGACATCGACCGTCGAAATCAGGATGAATTCGCGTGCTCGAACGCCTTCGAGGCACCACATTAATCGTTCGAGATTCGCCAGGTCGGCAGCAGGTTCCCTGTTGGCCAGCCACTTGACGGCCGGAGCGCCCGCACAGACGACCAGATCGAACTCGCGCCCGACGATCGATTCAATGTTCTTGCTGTTGAAGCAGTCGGAAAAGCGTGCTTGTCGCAACAGATTGCTGCCGACCAGTCCAGTATGACCGATAAGTGCAGTTCGCATAGCTCATCCCGCAAGACGCCGAGGCGGCACGTAGCGGCCCAGGCAGGCATCGAAAAGAGTCCGCAAAACCGCCAAGTTGCCGCGCCAGCCATGAATCTTGGTCGGCACTTTGCCGTCGTCGGGGTATGCCCGGGTGACCGGGATTTCGCAACACCGGTAGCCCAGCCGGGGTGCTCGCAGGGCAAGGTAGTAGTGCAGTTCGTAGGCGGAGAAGATGGCGCGGAACGGCTGCACGCGGGCATCCAACAAAAAGCGGGTGCTGTACGCTCGGAAACCGTTGGTAGTGTCGGTGTACTGTACGCCGGCCGCAGCGCTGATCATGGGTGCATGCAGGCAGCGAATGGCAAAGTAGCGGGACTTTGGAGTTCGTATCGCTCGACCGCCCCGAATGAAACGAGTGCCTTGCACGTGGTCGTAACCATTCTGCAAGGCGCTGACGAAAGCCCGAATTGCCGCGGGGTCATCTTTGTCATTGCCGTCCATCACGATGATTCCGGAGTACCCGGATCGCAGGCAGTGAGCGAATGCCATGCGCATTTGCGCGCTCAGCTTGCCCGGACCTCGCTTGATCAAGAGCGTGTGGACGCCAAGGCGACGAAGCGTATCCGGCTCCGTACTGCCGTCGGTGCTGCCTCCGTCGGCGAGGATGATGTCCACGTCGTTGCACCAGTTTGCCATCTTTGCGAGTTGGGGTTCGATGCGCCCGTGTTCGTTGAGCACAAAAACACAAAGCGCATACGGTTTTTGTCCAGTTCGCAGCGGGACGGTGTCGTATGACGGCACCGACCATGTTTGGCTTTTTTCAGGCGGCATGCCGTTTCTCCGCAGGCTCGAAAACTGGATTCGGCATGGCATGGGCCACCACATTGCGGACCTGGGGCGCCACGATCACGGGCGAACCGCACTCTTCTAGCACGTGGTACAACGGCTGATTGCCGGAGTCCTGCAAAATGCGGCTGACGCATTCCGAAAGGGCCGTCAGGATCAAGAAGACAAACAAGAACATGAACGATGTTTGCAGCGACAGGGTCGTCCAGCCTTCGACGACCTGCCGTTTTACAAGGTGGACGACGAAGATATAGGCGACGTAAAGCAGGTTCAACCCGCTCGCCAGCAGGCCCAATCCGGTGACCAATCGCAGCGGCGAACGCGACTGATGCAGCAACAGGTGGATGCCGAGATCCATGGCGGCAAACAGTCCCCTTGGCTTGGGAGTCGTGCGATATTCCTTGCGGTATGCGAATTCGCGGCGAGGGAAACCGACGGTTCGGCTCAACATCGACAGATGCCGCTGCTTTTCCTTGACGCGAGTAACGGCATTGACCGCTCGCCGCGACAGCAAATAAAACGTGCTTGCCGTCGGTGGAACATCCAGTTGCAACGCCCGACAGATCAGGTAAAACGTCGCCCGACAGGCGCGAAAGATCCCGCTTTCCTTCACCGGGTTTTCGGGCCGGCCGACCAGTAAGTCGTAACGCTGCCAGTCGTGCCCCGTCAGGCGATACAGTGCGGCCAATGGGTCGCTTTCGGCGTCGAGAATGATCACGCGTTCGCCGATTGCGGTGTCCAAACCGGCGAGCAGGGCGATTTCGCGACCATAGCGCCGCGAGAGTCGAACGAGCCGGACGTTGGGATGCCGGGCGATGATCTGCATGGCGGCGATCACCTCGCCCTCGGCGCTGCCGTCGTCGATCAGTATGATTTCGAATAACGGAGCGATTTCCAAAAGGGTGCGTTCGGCCTCGGCGAGAAAGTCCGCCAAGGCGTCGGAGCTTTCGGGCAACAGGGCGATCAGAGAAATAAACTCCGAGCCGTTTTTCATGCGGCCATCCCTGGCGCTAATAAGAACTGATCGATCTCGCTCAACACATCATAGACATTGTCGATCTTCGCTCCGAGCACGCAGTGCAGGTTCGGCAATCCGACATCGCGGGCGAACAGGATCGGCCGGCTGTCGTTCGACTCGCTGCTTCGCAGAATCGCTTTCACTTCCCACAGCGAACCCTGGTAGCGACATCGTGAAAGCGCCGGAACGTACCGGGCGGCGTCACGAACCATCTGCGGATAATGCGTCGGCGGCGGGCGGCGCCGAGCGTCCTCATGCGACGACGCGGCCGTGGCTGCGTCGTCGAACCAGGTGAGGTGCGGAGTATAGCGAACGTGGCTGAGCGAATGAAGTCCAAGTGCCGGAAACGGCATGCACGAAAAGAATGGACCGCACATCACCGTGATCCCGGTGTTCGTCAATTCGGCCGGCGCTTCCACCAGAGCCAGCTCGGCCAGCTCGTATTTCATCGGCAACGGCTTCAGTCCGGACGCTCGCATAAGAGCGTTGATTCCGGCAAAACTGCAGTTGAATACCTGCCGCGTGCGAAGCGCAAAGTTTCCGTCGGCGCCGGCGCAATGAACGGTGAGGCCGGCGCCGGCCGGCTCGACGCGCACTGCCTCGGCGCTGGTCCGGACTTCGACTTGCGCAGCACGCAATTCGGATTGCAATCGTTCGCGAAGGCGGTTCGCGTCGAAGGCGCATTCTTCGACGAGATAGGCCTGTTCGATGGTGGACGAAGCAAACAGATCTCGTGCGCCGGCCGGCGGTTCCGACAATGGCGCCGCGATTCGGCGCGCGAACTGCTCGAAGTAGGTTGCGTTGACTTTGGAGTAGTTTCGGGCAACCGCGTAATAATGGCGAAAAGACCGGTCCAGGCAATCTGCGTAGTCCAGAGTGAATCGGCGATAACTCTCCCGCGAGCGTAGGGCAGTAATCAGGCTGCGCGGATAATGGTACCCTTGATGCACACGGGCTTGATTGGCGAACGATGCGCGCGTCAGTAACTCGCTTTCGCGTTCGATAAGCACCACACGGCCATAGCGGCGCTGGAGATGGCAAGCGATATTGCTGCCAAAAAAACCGCCTCCAATGACGACTGCGAAGCAGTCCGAGTCCATGACAAATGCCCGAAGAGAAAGTGCCGGCTCTTCGGTATCGGATTATGCGAGATTCCGCAATCCCGAATGGAGGAGCCGCCCTTGTCGCTGGCCCGTGTCCTGTGATACATTTCCGCGTCGCTGATCGTCCCAGGGAAGGGTTCGTACATGACCGCACCCGTGACCGTTCATCGCGGGTCGCTGATCGCGATCTTCGCTGCAATTCTGTTCGCGAGTTTTTCGTACGATCTCTTCCGCGTGGTCGAACGCGAAGCCTATTTCACCGAACTGACCCGGCATCATTATCTTGGCTATGACTCCTACCTCGTGCTCGACCGGCTGCACCTGACGGAGCAGGGGCAGGCGAATACGCTGTCGCCGCTCACGGAAAAATACCGCTCCCAATTCGGCCTTCAGGGCGTGATCCTCGGGCTGGTTCTCAAACTTACGCGCATCTCGGCCGTCCAGCTTGCCTACGTGGCCTCTGGGGCGTTTTCGCTTTTGACAGCGCTGGTATTGGCGGCGTTCTTTGCCGACATTGCCAACCGCCTCGGCCGTGTCACCGCCGGCATTGCCGTGATGTTGACGGCATGGTCGCCGCAGCTGTGCTATATGACGCCTTCGCTTTACTGGTGCATGTTTCTGCTTGTCTCGCCGTTCGTACTGACGTGGCTTTTGGAACCATGGTTCAGCGCGAGGCGATACGGCTGGGTCGGGCGATTCGGCCTTTTGTTTCTGCTCGTACTGGCCAAGTGCCTGTGCGGCTACGAATACGTGACGACGATTATTCTCAGCCCACTCGCGGCGCTTTGGTTTCACAGTTCAGGGCAGATCCATCCGCTGCGAAACTTCTTTGTGCGGTCTTCGCTTGTCGTCGCGGCCGGCGTACTGGCATTTGGGTGCGCGATTCTTTTACATGCCGCCCAACTGCAGTACGTGGTTGGCGTCAACGGTTTTGAAACGATCCGCGAACGGGCGACCAGCCGCACCGTCGGCGTGCAAGGACAGGAAGGATCCCTGATTCCAATTCGAAAAAGTTTTCGACGTTTGCCCGAGCGGATCGCCTATCCCGCATCCTGCTTTGTCGAGTACTTCGAGCAGCCGGCCACGGTAACGACTGGTTACCATGCGAAGATGCGAAAATTCATCCCGGTTCGCTACTACTTCGCATTTGCAGGAATCCTGGGCGTCGCAACGCTGCTGGCGCGACGCCGAATGCCGGAAACTCTGCGGCGGCTAGTGGGCACGCTGATTGTCGGCGCAGCGGCATCGCTGTCCTGGCACGTGCTGGCGATCAATCACATGCGCGTTCATTTTCATCTGAACGGAATCATCTTCTTTGTGCCCTTCCTGCCGATTTGCTTTGTCGCCATCGGTCAGACAGTCGAACTGGCCTTTCAGGCGATTCGAGTCCGCGAGTGGGCAGTCGCCATCCAGATGCCGGCGTTGGTCACACTGGTCCTGTGCGGCGCGATTCTGGAGATCAACCAGCGTGCCGTGCGCTATGCCGACGATTCGCGCGCCCGCCAAGCAGTGTCGGCAGCGCTGGATCGCCCAGCTGGCGAGGAAAGGAGTATCTGGGATTATCACATTGACGGTGTTCGTGAATTGAACGGCTTCCCCGCACCGGAACTGGATTTTGGCTCCGAAATGAATCGGTCCCGACTCGTGCAGGATCGCGGTAAACGCGGCAAAATCGCGGTCATTAGCGGCTGGGTCGCGGTCCCCGCCGGACGAAAGACGAATCCATTGCATCTGTTCGCGGCACGGGACCAGAATCTTTTGCACGCCGATAGCCGATTCTATCCTCGCATGGATGCCGCCCGCGCCGTGGGCCCGGATTGGGAAGCCCGCGGCTTTCATCTCGTCGTACGGCTTGAAGAACAGGAAGATGCGGCGTGCGTGCGTGCATTTGCGGTCTTCGACGAGCACGTTCAGGAAATGGCGCTGCCGAAATCATCGCTGGCCAGCCGATGAGGATTACTCCTGGGCCTGCGTGCGGCCCAGCGCCACGTCGAATTCGCTTAACAATGGAACGAGCATGGCGGTGATCGTGAAGCCAAACGCGCCGGCAACGACCAAAAACGGCATGAATGGATCGGTCGATTCGATGCTGCCCGGTTTCGCGACGATGATATTCGTCACGGTATAGTACATGGCCAACGGACATAGCCAGGCCGCGACCGTCAGTGCACCGGACGGCCGACTGCCGCTCAATACCCACCACAATCCGCCGATGCCGGTCGAAACGAACAAGATAAAGCTCGTCCACTGATACTCGAAGCTGCCGCTGATCAGGATCAGGTAGATGCTGATCAACGTGCCGACAGAAAGGAAGAACACGGTTCCGAGCGTGTTGACAATGGCCACGCGGCTGCTGCTGTTGCGCAAGGCCACGTGCAATCCCAGCACCGCGACGAAAAGCAACAAGATCAGGAGCGCTCCGAGGGTGCAGAGCAATGCGCTCGCGTTCATGCCGGCACGCAGTTCCTCCTGCCCCCGCGGCGGCGTCGCCAGCCAACCCAGGGCAGCATACACGCCGGCCAGCACCAACGGAGGTATCAGAAACTCCTTGACATTCCAGGTCACGCCGAGCAGCTTGCCGAAAGTGAATTCCTTCGGCGACAAGTCGGTGACGAGCAACAAATCCAATGCTCCGGTGTCGCGCTCGGAAGTAATCGAAGTCACGGCCTGCGCGCTGACGAGCAGCATGCTCAAGATCGCCACCGGCACAAGGCCGGTCGCGGCGGCATAAGCCGGTTTGTGAGCGCCCGGGCTCCATGCGTCGTTGAGAGCGAAATAGGCAATCAGTCCGACGACAATAAAATACGCCACTTTGATCATGAGCGGCCTTCGTCCATAGGCCAGCGTCCGCATTTCGCGCCAGAGGATCGGATTCGACCATACGTGGCGGACCTGTCCCGGGGCGGCATGGGCGCGAGCGCGATCCTTGTCTTCGTCGTCGTCCTTGCGTTCGCGTTGCATGATCGGCTCGCCGCGCGGGTTCCACTTGCGCAGCCGCCATACGCCGATTCCGTTGAGCGCCAAACTAAAGCCCATCATCACCAGGAAGTAGCCGTACGCCGAATGCAGGAATTGCCCCTCGACCGGCGGCTCCAATACGCTTTGCAGCGCCAGAAACGGATCGAGGCAGGCCTGGAGATAGTCGAGGCTTTGCGTGCCGATCGGCAGCACGGCCATTGCGCGAACCAGGCAGAGGTACAAGACCAGAAACAGCACCGATAATGCCAGCGACTGGAACGTTCGCTCGCGCCACAGCGCCACCAGCCCGCCCAGCGAACCGGCCGCGAACGTCGTGGCGGTGAGAATAAGGACGGCTTGCAAGACCTGCTCGGGCGCGATGCCGCCCATAATCAGGAGCAGCGCAAGCACCGGAACCGAGCCGAGCAACAACAGGCCGATCGGCAACAAGGCGCCCATCAGTTTGCCCAGCACGATTTCGTAATCGCGCATGTCGGTGAGCAGCAGCAGAATAAACGTGCGACGATCTTTTTCCTGCGCCACCGTGCTGGCCGCCGATAGCGCTGCAAAAAAAAGAAGCAATGTGAGTTGGACGTAGGTAAAGATCTGGAAAAGCAATAGCCCGAAGCGAGCGGTTTCGCCCAAAAGTGCATCGCGTTGCCAACCGATGACCGCTTGCCAGGCGGTGAGACCGAGCACCCACAGCAAACCGAGCGATGCGGAGCGTGCCAGATAATGCCCGCTGCGTCGCGGGACGGTCTGAAACTCGCGGGCAAAAATCGGTCCGAGCATGGCTCCCCGGCACAAAAGACGATACGCCATTTACGCATGGATCAGGTTATGAGTTCGCCGATGCCGGGGAAGCGGCGATAGAATGTCCCTCGCAATGAAAGCTATCATGCTCTGCGTGCAAGGGTTGACGCCGGCGACGCTCGGCTGCTACGGCAACGAACGGCAGCCGACCGAGCACGTCGACCGCTTTAGCCGCACCGCCGTCGTCTTCGATCAACACCTGGCGGACGTACCGTCCGTCGCCGGGTCGCGCTCGGCATTCTTGTTCGGCCGGCATCGGTTTCCTGGCTCGACCCAGGCCGCCATCGGCCCCGATCTGCGGATTCGCTTGCACGAACAGGGCGCCAGGTCGTGCCTGGTCACGGACAACCCGGACGGCTTCAGCGACGGCTGGGATGCGGTCCTCGACGATGTCGAAACAGCGCTCGAAGCGGTCAGCGAATCTGAACATGGCTTGCTCGTTCTCGAGGAGTCTCTGCTTCCGCCCTGGGCAATTCCGGACGAAGTAATCGCGGAGGTTTTCAAATCCGATGATGAAGAAACGGCCTCGCTCGAGCCCTGGCTCGATCCGAAGCCGGGGATTATCTGGGCAGCCGATGAAGTCGATTTTCAACGCTTACAGCGGACGTTCACTGCCGTTGTCCGCGACTGGGACCAGCGTTTTCGCCAGCTTCTGGACATGCTCGAAGAGGTCCCGTGGTTTGACGAGGCGCTTTTTATCGTGACATCGGGGCGGGGGCAGGCGCTCGGCGAACATGGCATGTGCGGCGATTTTCGAGCCTGGCTGCATGAGGAACTTGTCCACATTCCGCTTTTGGTTCGTCTGCCGCACACTGAACAGGGCGGCCGGCGAGTCTTTCATTTGACGCAGAGTGTGGACATTCCGGCGACGATCCTCGACTTTTTCGGCGGCGCCAAGCCCGATCAGTGGCACGGGCGATCGTTGCTGCCGCTCTGCCGGGGCGGCGGGCCGGTTCGCGATTATGCTTGCCTGGCGCTGGAAGTCGGCGAATCGATGGAATACGCCCTGCGCACTCCCGATGACGCCGTTCTGTTGCCGGAACGTGTGCCAACCGGCGATCCGGCACGCGAGCCAATGTACTTTGTCAAGCCGGACGACCGCTGGGAAGTGAATAACCTTCGGCAATCGAATCTCGACTATGCCGAAGCGCTGGAGAAAACGTTGCGTGCCTATGTGGCGGCCAGCATGCAACCCGGGCCGCTTGCCGTGCCGCCCTTGCCGCAACCGGGGGAATGACCATGGCCACGGTGAAACTTGTCGACGAAAACACGACCAATCCGCGCGTGCGTGCGGTCTTCGAAGATATCAAGGCGACTCGCAAGGTCGAGCGCATCAATAACTTCTGGCGAGCGCTCGCCACGAATCCGGCAACACTCGAGTCGGTCTGGCGGCACCTCAAGACCGTCATGAAACCCGGCAAGCTCGACATGCTGACCAAAGAAATCATCGCCATCGCCGTCTCGGCGACCAACGGCTGCGCGTATTGCATCAACAGCCACACCGCCGCCGCGATGAAGCTCGGGCTCGACGAAGAAGCGCTGGGCGAAGTCATGGCCGTCGTCGGACTGTTCAACATGACCAACAAAATGGCCGAGGCTTACCAGGTGGAGTCCGATGTGCTGCCGCCGGCGGCTGGAAAGTAGTTGGGATCTGCCGTGCGGTTACGACAGTCGCGTGGGTGGTGTACCGCCAGATGGTCCGATGCGACGTTTCCAGTCCATTTGAACTCCGATGCGCATGGACAATGTCCCGTCCCAATCCGTCCTTAACCCATGTCGCTGAACGGCGTCGATAATCTCGTTACCTACACGTAAGGCTGATTCTTCACCTTCCTCCGTTGCGCCATAACTCAAAAACAAAACATCGCCGCCAGCAGCGGCCTCTGAGTCCTGCATGTGGTAATAGGTGTATCCACGAACATTTGAGCCGGCCTCACGGGCCGCAGAGATCTCGTCCCAGATCTCGTCGGCTCCTCAAGTCCCACAGCATGTGAAATTATGGCGGGCGACAATGCCGGCTCGCTCCATCTCCCCAAAGGCTCGATCGAGGAGGTCGCAATCCGTTACGGCTGGCCAGGTTTGTTGGGCGGCCAGGTGAGCTTCAATCGTTTGACGAGTGAGTCGTTCCGCGATTCGCCGCAAATCACTTGCATCCTCACGGTCCGAATAGACTGCGACTGCCAAATTCATAATTTCTTCGGCAGTGCAGAATCCAGTCGCAGTTTCCTGCTGAATCAACTTTCGCATGTCTGAAATCGTTTGATCCAACCTTCTGGGTTCCATTGGCTCACCTCGAAAGCGAACGTCGGGGTTATTTACGACCTAACCGGGAGGCCAAGAAAAGTCACGCCCCCCGAGCAGGTGCAAATGCAAATGCGCCACTGTCTGCCCGGCTTTCTCTTTGCAATTGACGACGATGCGATACCCTTCGTGCAGCCCGAGCTGTTTTGCCAACTTGGCCGCGACCACGTGTAGGTGCCCGACGATCATGGTGTCCTCGAGCGTGATGTCGTCGTGCGTCGGAATCACTTTTCGCGGGATGATCAGAATATGCACGGGCGCTTGCGGATTGATGTCCTGGAACGCGACGCTGATTTCATCCTCGTAAACGATCTTTGCCGGTATTTTCTTTTCGATGATCTTCAGGAAGATGTTCTCGGCCAACATGGCAGAGCCTCCATTGTGTGGGAACCGTGTGCGGAAAATCATAGCCGCCGGCCGCTTCGCTGCCTATGTTGTCGTTCGAATGTTCCTCGCGACTTCCGCCACGGACGGTCTGCATGCCTTACCTGGTCGGCATCGATGAAGCGGGATACGGCCCCAACCTCGGGCCGTTCGTGCAAACGGCGGCCAGTTGCTGGGCGCCGGATACGACCTGTCTCTGGAAGCGGCTCAGAAAAGTGGTTTGCCGGGCGAACGTCGAGCCGCGCAAGCGCCTCGTGTTCGATGATTCGAAGAAGGTCTACGCGGCCGTCGATGGTTTGAGCCAGCTCGAGCGCGGAAGCCTTGCCGTGTTGAACGGACAGGCTGCTTCGACCATCGGCGGATTGCTGGCCAATGTCGGAATCGCGTCGTCCGCGACGGAGATCGCCGCCGAGCCCTGGTTTCAGCCGGAACAGCCATTGCCGGCGTTTTTACCGCAAGAACAGCTGGCGGAGTCGGTCGAGCGCATCGGCATTGATTGTCAAAAACAGAACGTTCGCTGGTGCGCCATCCGATGCCTGGCGACGCCGGCAAAACGAATGAACGAGTTATTGGCCGACTTCGACTCGAAAGGCGCCGTCGCCATCCGCGGTGTAGCGGCGTTGCTTGCGGAGATCGTCGCGGCGATCCCGGCGGACGACGAAGTGGCGATCACCGTTGACAAACAGGGCGGGCGCAATTTCTACGCCGCGATGATTCAGTCCGCCTTTCCCGACGGCTGGGTTATTGTCCAGCACGAGTCGGCCGACGAGAGCCGATACCGCGTCGATGGACTCGACCGGCCGATCACGCTCTGTTTTCGTCCGCGCGCCGAATCCGCCAGCATGCCGGTCGCACTCGCATCGATGTTCAGCAAATACCTGCGCGAAGTCTTTATGCACCAGTTCAATCAATTCTGGTTGACGCAAGTGCCCGGCCTGGAACCGACGGCCGGCTATCCCGGCGACGCGGCCCGCTTCATGGACGCCATCCGCTCAAAAGCCGCCGAACTGGGAATGGGCGAATCGTCGATCTGGCGAAAGCGATAAGATCCGTACTTCAAATCACCGCGACGAGCGTGTTTTCATCGAGGGTGACGCTGCTCAATTCGCCGTTGTCTTTGACGAAGTGCACGGTCGGGACGACAATGTCGTCCGCCGGCACGCGATCCGTGGCCAAACCGGTAGCGAGATAGTTGACGTCGCGATACTTGCCTTCGACGGTCACGGCCCAGCTTCTGCTGCCGACGCGGACCGTGTGCGTGACGCGAATGCGCTGACCGGGCTGAACGCGATTGAGCGCGTCGAGCACGCTGGGATCGAGGGTGCGAGTCGGAAGCATGATCTCTTTCATTCGCCATTCTCCTCGCGTTTGGACATGCCGCGAACGAGGGCGATCCGTCCGGTACGCGCCAGTTCGAGAATGCCGTACGGCCGCATCAGGTCGATGAACGCTTCGATCTTCCGTTCGTTGCCGCTGATCTCGAGCATGAGCGTATTTTGCGAAATGTCCACGACCTTGCCGCGGAACATTTCGACGAGGTAGGAGATTTCGACGCGCTGGGCGGGCGAGGCTTTGACCTTGATCAGCATCAGGTCTCGCTCGACGAAATCTTCACTCGAAATGTCCATGACCCGGACGACGGTGACGATTTTGCCCAGCTGTTTGCGCACCTGGTCGAGTTCGGAGTCGTCGCCGTGCACGACGAAGGTCATGCGCGAAAGGTCGGGGTTCTCGGTTTCGCCGACGGCGAGGCTGTCGATGTTAAAACCGCGCGAAGCGAGCATGCCGGAAACATGGGCGAGGACGCCCGGTTGATTTTGCACCAGCGCGGAAAGTACGTGCCGCATGATTAACTCGCGTGAGTCTCCACGGAGATTTTAGGGCATGGGCGAATTTGCACAAGGACCGTAAACGAGATCATCCCCAGCCCAAAAAGGTTCGCAGTTCCGCGAGTCCGCCGTCCAATGCGGCCTTGGCGTCCGGATAGGTTGCGCCCTTATCGAGCCGTTTGCCGTTGTTGGTCTGAGTGACCACACAGGTGAAAGTACCGGCGGCCGGCGCGACAGCAAGCCGGTACTGCTGCGAGCCATTCAGAAGCACGAGCCAGGAATTCTCCTGCACGCCGCGGCGCAATTCGCCGCCGCGGGCAGCCAGCCAGTCGGGAGTGCGGGAAGATTCGGCCATGACCATCATTCCGGAAGCGGTTTGCCTTTGGTTTCCGGCAGGAACGGGACCGTAATCAGACCGAGCAAAAACACCGCACACATGGTGACGCCGGCGTAGCGCATCGGTTCGGAGTAGCCGGCAAAGACTCGACTCGTGAGCAGGCCCAAAGCCGACGGGCCGATAGCCGCCACGAAACGGCCGACGTTATAGCAAAAGGATGTACCGGTGCTGCGCAGCCGGGTTGGAAACAGTTCGGGGAAGTAGATCGCGTAGCCGCCGAACAGCGATAACTGGCAGAAGCCCATGATGGGAATCATCCAGAATACCTGGGAGACGTCGTCGAGATACCAGAAAACGCCGGCCGTGGTAATGAAGGCAGCGATAAAGGCCATGGCAAACGCGGCTCGCCGACTCGTCCAGTGCGAAACGTAGCTGAACGCGTAGATGCCGAAAAACGCGCCCAGGTTGATCATCACCGAAGTCAGGCCGGCCCAAAGCGAGAGCCTGCCCGCCGTTTTTCTCGACCTTTTGACGATGTTCTTGGCCTGCTCCGCCATGTTCACCGAGGCGCCGGCCGTGATGTAACCGCTTTCGCGATTCGCGTCCGCCTCGGCCTTGTTCTTTTGTTCCAGCGCGTCGAGCACGGAATCGGCGTTGACGGTTTTTTGCTCGGCATGCAATACCAGCGCGGTTTCGAGCAGGATTCGTGCATCATTGCGGTTGGCTGCCGACGGCACCAGGTCTTCCGGTTTGACGTTGGTCTCTTTGTCGTCCTTGAGCCGCCGATATTCGTCAAAGCGCGTCAGCGCGGCCGACACGAATTGCCGATCGCTTTCGCCGGCGCCTGCGTCACGCGCCTCTTGCATGAACGTTTTCTGAAAAACGGATCGCGTCAGGTCGATACTGAAAAAGCCGATGCCCCACAGGCCGACGACGCCGGCCGATGCGAGGATCAGGCCGGTGATCGCGCGCTTGCGCCAGGTGGGATTCGAGAAGAGCTCGGTGTAGGAGCCAAGTTGCGGAGCAGCCGGGGAACTCGCCCCGCTTTCGGCAAGCTTTTGCCAACGCTCGGGTTCCTTCAGTCGGCGGCGAATCAGCAGGGCCAATAGCGCAGGCAGCGTGCCGATGACGAACATCCATCTCCACGGCGCGCCCATTAAGCCGGCCTCTTCAAATTGAGCGAAAACGATGCTGATGACGGCCGCCGTGATGTTGCCGATGGCCGACAACGCTTGGAGAAGCCCAAGCGCAAAGGGACGAGCCTTGTCCGGCATCACCTCGGCGACGAGAGCGACGCCGACGGCGAACTCGCCGCCCACCCCCAGGCCGGTCAGGAACCGATAAAGCGCGAAGTCCCAAAACGAAACCGACAATGCACTCAGGCCCGTGAACAGCGAATAGATCAAAATGGTCAGCAACATGGTTTTCGCCCGACCGATGCGATCGCCCAGGACGCCAAACGCCAGCCCGCCGGCCGCCCAGCCAATCAGGAATATCGACGTCGCATAACCGCCATATTCGTTGAAGACCTTTGGATCCTGCGACACCAACGCCTTCATCGCCGGAACGCGAGCCAGATTGAACAGTTGCTGATCCAAACAGTCAAACAACCAGCCCAGTGCCGCCACCGTCAGCACAAACCAGTGGTAGCGCGAGAGCAACGTCCACCATGGCCGGCCGTTCGTGTCGGCGGCTGGCGTCGTGGATGCGGGTGAATCGATATGCATGAAGCAAACCTCTTCGGGCGGAATGCAGGCAGGCAGAATGGGCATCGTACCAATGCGCGCGCCAGATTTCCACCGTCTCGTCTGAGCATGTTGGTTTTTGGCATGTGTTCTGCATCGGCTCGATATGTTCCGCAAAACCGGCCAAACTTCACGACCTGAAAGGAGACCGCCATGCCGGAGAAAGCAACACTCGAGAGGGCGAGAAAAGCGAAACGCGAAGGCAAATCTCCCACGACGCAGGCCGGCGAATTCGTGCGCGAGGAAATGCATCACATCCGCGAAGGCAAACATGGCGCACGCTCGACGAAGCAGGCCATCGCCATCGGTCTGTCCAAAGCCCGGCGGGCCGGGGTCGCCGCCCGCAAGGCGGCACGAACTCGGGCGAAGAATGCGTAGCCAAACACAGTGATTCGTGAAATTGGTTTTTGGAGCCGCGCACGAAGGCGAGGCTTTGCGAGCCGGAGTGAGCGGCGTGGGCGACGTGCAGCGGCCGCTTACTTCGCTCGAAGACTCGCTGCGTGCGCGGCTCAAGGCAATCTGCGTGCGCGGCTCATAGCAGCAAATCGTTGAAAGGCAGACCCGCTAGCGATTCTTCGCCTCGTCCTTGAGCCTGATCATGACGCGGTCGCCTCGCTGCGCCTTGGTCTTTCCAAGGGCTGGTGTAAACTCACCGATTCCTTTACCGTCTGCGACCCCGATTATGCGCACGGTCCCAATGTGCTGCTTCTGGAGAACGAAGTGGTAAACATCAAAAATTTCCTCGGCAGCGACTTTTGTCTGTTTCAGAAAGCTGATCATGACAAACTCATCGCCGATCACGCGATCGATTTCGCCGACCCCGAGTTGATCCAAAGGCGGCGTGGATGGTGCGAACTTGGCGCCCGGTTTGGGTAGCGCCGCCACGTGACTCGCAACGTAGTCGCCGGCGTTCATTTGATACCTTGGATTCAATGGCGTGAATTTCCCAATGGCTCGGCCATGAACTGGCGCACTCACAATTTCCAACGAGCCGATCTGTTGTCGCTGGGCATCGTCCCGAAATACCGCTAATTCGTCCCCAGGCACCAGGTGCGCGTCGGTCTGGTACCACAGTTCAGCATGTGATTGGTCCTTGGCGTCAACCTTCTCGATCCTACCTGCGGCATACGTGGCGCGAGGCAGTCCATGAAAAGCATTCAATTGACTGATTTCAAAATCGATGATTCTGCTGGCTCGGTCCATTGCCCGAAGGAGTTTCTCTTGTTCGATCAACGATAACCTCATCTTCTCCGCTTCCAAGCGCAAACGTGTTTCTTCTGCTTTTGGATCGCGTTTGGCGCGCAGTTCCATCAACTCCTTTTCCAAACGGTCGATTTTCTCACGCTGCGCCTTGATTTGCTTGTCAAACAAGTCCTCCGTCAGCGACGGTTGAGCAACGACCGCGCGCGAGGCGAAAAACAAAACGCCGAAAACCAGGGCGGGAATGATTGGTTTCACAGGCGATCCTCCGTGGAAAAGCACTTGCTTGCGCGGCGTGCT